>ERZ773046.1471-NODE-1471-length-13304-cov-5.295720_pt1 | contig 13304 bp, 12 predicted proteins | sample MGYA00580634_ERZ773046 | MGnify/ENA primary metagenome ERZ773046 (study PRJEB29015, sample SAMEA2738127) | human oral metagenome | biome: human oral; feature: human-associated habitat; material: saliva | place: China | collected 2159 ... | reverse complement strand
CAAGGAAATGCCGACGGAAGAGATTTGGCAGTCCTTAACAGAAAAATACCAATAATGAAAAGGAGACCCTACTATGAAAATCAGAATCGATATTCCGCATCATCCTTATGATATTCAGATTGAAAAAGGTTGTCTAGCTCAGGCTGGTCAATGGTTGCGAGAACTCTGGCAACCTCAAAAAGTGGTTATTGTAACCGACAACCATGTAGCTTCTCTCTATGCAGAGAAGGTTAAACTCAGCCTAGAAGATGCTGGTTTTCAGGTAGCTGTTTTTGACTTTTTAGAAGGCGAAGAAAGAAAGAATTTAACTACTGTCCAGAAAGTCTATGAATTTTTAGTCAAGCAAGGTCTGACTCGTAGTGATGGAATCGTGGCTCTCGGAGGTGGTGTCGTTGGAGACCTGGCTGGTTTCGTAGCCTCTACCTATATGCGGGGCATTCATTTTGTTCAGATTCCGACTAGCTTGACTGCCCAGGTGGATTCTTCAATCGGTGGAAAGACGGGCGTCAATACTCCATTTGCTAAGAATATGGTGGGTACCTTTGCCCAGCCAGACGGGGTTCTGATCGATCCGCTTGTCCTTGAAACACTCGGAAAAAGAGAACTGATTGAAGGAATGGGTGAGGTCATCAAGTATGGCTTGATTGAGGATCCAGAACTTTGGAAAATCTTGACGGAGTTGGATGGTTCTGTAGAGAGTATCTTGGAAAGTTCGGAGACCTTGATTGAACTTTCTTGTCAGGTCAAGCGCAAGATGGTGGTTGAGGATGAGTTGGATAATGGTGTTCGCCTTTACCTCAATTTTGGGCATACCATTGGCCATGCTATTGAAGCGACGGCCGGCTATGGCAAGGTCATGCATGGTGAAGCTGTGGCTGTGGGAATGGTGCAGATATCCAAGGTTGCTGAGGAGAAGGGACTTATGCCAGCTGGCATTACCCAATCTATCACAGAGATGTGTCAGAAATTTGGATTGCCTGTTGACTATGAAAACTGGGATGTTGACAAGCTTTATCAGGCTTTGACTCATGATAAGAAGGCGCGTGGTAATACCTTGAAATTGGTCTTGGTACCAGAGCTTGGTTCAGCGACCATTCACCCAGTTTCTCTGGAAGAGATGAAAGACTACTTGGTAAAATAAGGAGAGTGTATGAGATATTTAACTGCAGGAGAATCACACGGCCCCCGTCTGACAGCTATCATTGAAGGAATTCCAGCTGGGCTTCCTTTGACAGCTGAGGATATCAATGAGGACCTTAAGCGCCGTCAGGGTGGCTACGGTCGTGGCGGTCGTATGAAAATTGAGAGTGATCAGGTTGTCTTTACTTCTGGCGTTCGCCACGGGAAGACGACTGGGGCTCCTATTACCATGGATGTCGTCAATAAGGACCACCAAAAATGGCTGGATATCATGTCTGCGGAGGACATTGAAGACCGCCTTAAAAGCAAACGAAAAATCACCCATCCTCGTCCAGGTCACGCCGACTTGGTAGGGGGCATCAAGTACCGTTTTGATGATTTGAGAAATTCCTTGGAACGTTCATCAGCTCGTGAAACCACCATGCGAGTTGCTGTTGGGGCAGTAGCCAAACGTCTCTTAGCTGAGCTAGATATGGAGATTGCCAACCATGTCGTGGTCTTTGGTGGTAAGGAAATCGATGTACCTGAAAACCTAACAGTCGCTGAGATTAAGGAACGAGCTGCCCAGTCAGAAGTTTCTATTGTCAACCAAGAACGGGAACAGGAAATCAAGGATTATATTGACCAAATCAAGCGTGACGGAGACACCATCGGTGGGGTTGTCGAGACAGTCGTCGGAGGTGTACCAGTAGGCCTCGGTTCCTATGTTCAATGGGACCGAAAATTGGATGCGCGATTGGCTCAAGCTGTTGTCTCTATCAATGCCTTTAAAGGGGTGGAATTTGGTCTTGGGTTTGAGTCTGGTTATCGTAAAGGCAGCCAAGTCATGGACGAAATTCTCTGGTCTAAAGAAGACGGTTATACTCGCCGTACTAACAATCTGGGGGGATTTGAAGGTGGTATGACCAATGGGCAACCAATTGTTGTTCGTGGAGTAATGAAACCTATTCCTACTCTTTATAAGCCTCTTATGAGTGTGGATATCGAAACCCACGAACCTTACAAGGCAACCGTGGAGAGAAGTGATCCGACCGCTCTTCCAGCAGCAGGTGTGGTCATGGAAGCTGTTGTGGCAACGGTTCTGGCGCAAGAAATCCTTGAAAAATTCTCATCAGATAATCTTGAAGAATTAAAAGAGGCAGTTGCCAAGCACCGAGACTATACAAAGAACTATTAAGGAGTCCTTATGGCAAAAACCATCTATATCGTAGGTCTCGGTTTGATTGGTGCTTCGATGGCGCTCGGTATCAAGCGTGATCATCCTGATTATGAAATTCTAGGTTATAATCGCAGTCAGGCTTCGAGAGACATTGCCTTGGAGCGGGGGATAATTGATCGAGCAACGGATGATTTTGCCAGTTTTGCTCCTCTGGCAGATGTCATCATTCTGACCTTGCCAATCAAGCAGACCATTACTTTTATTCAGGAGTTGGCAGGTTTGAACTTGAAAGAAGGCGTCATTATTTCAGATGCTGGCTCGACTAAGGTTGCCATTGTGGATGCAGCGGAGCAGTATTTGGCTGGTAAGTCTGTTCGCTTTGTTGGGGCCCATCCCATGGCTGGTAGCCACAAGACAGGAGCTGCCTCTGCGGATGTTAATCTTTTTGAAAATGCCTACTATATCTTTACGCCATCGAGTTTGACTAGTCCAGATACGCTTGAGGAAATGAAGGACCTACTGTCTGGTCTCCATGCTCGTTTCATTGAAATTGATGCCAAGGAGCATGATCGAGTAACTTCACAGATTAGCCATTTTCCTCATATTTTGGCGTCAGGTCTCATGGAGCAAACAGCTGTCTATGCTCAAGAACATGAGATGACAAGGCGCTTTGCGGCGGGTGGTTTTCGAGATATGACTCGAATTGCGGAAAGCGAGCCAAGTATGTGGACTTCTATTCTCTTGTCCAATCGAGAGACTATTTTAGAGCGAATTGAGGATTTTAAGGAACGTTTGGATGAGGTTGGACAAGCCATCATCAAGGGAGATGAGGAGCAAATCTGGAACTTTTTCAATCAAGCGCGTGAGCAACGGCAGGCTATGGAAATCCATAAACGTGGTGGTGTGGATAGCTCTTATGACCTCTATGTCGACGTTCCCGATGAAGAAGATGTTATCTTGCGGATTTTGGAATTGCTACGTGGTACTTCCCTAGTCAATATCCACATCAATGAGGAAAACCGTGAGGATGTTCACGGGATTCTCCAAATTTCCTTTAAAAATGCTCAGGATCTAGAACGAGCTGAGCGCTTAATTTCAGAAAATACGGACTACACAGTCGTCATCAAATAAGGAGAAAAACATGTCTAATATTGGGATGAAATCAGTCATAGGAGTCTTTTTAACAACGTCAATACTACTTGGAGGCTGTTCAGTAAAAAAAGATATCAAAAATAGTTCCGATATAAAATCCGAGACCACAAAAGAAAACACAAAGCAAGAAGAAAATGAAGAGACTACGAAAGATAGTCCGAAGAAAGAAACAGAGAATTCAGAGAAAACAACAACAAAATATGCAGATGATAAAGTGGTTAATGCTTTCATCAATGACTATAATAGTATTTCTAATAGCTCTTTAGAAAATATAAAAAAAGGAAATATAAAAACAAAATATTTTGCAACAAGCTATGGATATTACTTAGAACTTTTACATTCAAATGATACTGATAAAATTAATATTACAATCAATCAGACAAATGAAAATAGTGCTTCTGGTGTAACAGGAATGAAAGAAGTATTTCGTGATATTGTGAAATTAATTGAACCTTCTTTAACTGATTATGAGATAAATAGCTATTTTGATAATCTTTCATCAAATGAAGCTATAACAGATTCTAAATTAGCTTCTTTGATTATAAAATATGTACCAGATAAGGAATTAAGTTATGGACATTCAAGAGGTCATATTAAAGTTATTGCACAGTGATAACTAATACAATACATTATGTATAATATTTATTAAATAAACAAATAAGGAGAAAAATATGTCAAATATTTACGATAGTGCAAATGAACTCAGTCGCGGCTTACGCGAATTACCAGAATACAAGGCTGTTAAAGCAGCTAAAGATGCCATCCAAGCTGATACGGAAGCCAGCAAGATTTTTGCAGATTACCTTGCCTTCCAGCAAGAAATCCAAGTCATGGCACAAACTGGACAAATGCCAGACGCCTCTTTCCAAGAAAAGATGCAGTCCTTCAGCAAGCAAATTCAGGAGAACGCTCTTTTGTCAGATTTCTTTGCTAAACAGCAACAGTTATCTATTTATCTCTCAGACATTGAAAAAATTGTCTTTGAACCTGTTTCAGAATTGCTGAAATAGTATTTTATCTGTATAAAAGCCAGAAATTTCAGGAATTTCTGGCTTTTTTGTGATAAAATAAGAAAAAGTATTGCAAGTATGAGGTCCGCTATGAAACTAAAAACAAACACTCGCCACTTACATGGCAGTATCCGAGTTCCAGGTGATAAGTCCATCAGCCACCGTTCGATTATCTTTGGAAGTTTAGCTGAAGGTGAGACCAAGGTGTATGATATTCTGCGTGGCGAGGACGTGCTCTCGACTATTCAAATTTTTCGCGATCTTGGTGTTGAAATTGAGAATACAGACGGTGTGATTACCATTCAAGGTGTGGGCATGGATGGCTTAAAAGCTCCGCAAAACGCCTTGGATATGGGGAATTCTGGAACCTCGATTCGTCTGATTTCAGGTGTACTTGCTGGGGCAGATTTTGAAGTAGAGATGTTTGGAGATGACAGTCTATCCAAACGTCCTATGGACCGTGTGACCCTTCCACTGAAAAAGATGGGAGTCAGCATTTCTGGTCAAACAGAGCGAGACCTGCCCCCTCTGCACTTGAAAGGTACTAAAAACCTAACACCAATCCACTATGAGTTGCCAATCACCTCTGCCCAAGTCAAGTCAGCCTTGATATTTGCTGCCTTGCAGGCTCAGGGGGAGTCAGTTATTATTGAAAAAGAGTGTACTCGCAACCATACAGAAGATATGCTACAGCAATTTGGCGGCCATTTAAGTGTGAATGGCAAAAAGATCACTGTCTCAGGACCGCAAAAACTGACCGGAAAAAAGGTTATCGTTCCAGGAGATATTTCCAGTGCAGCCTTTTGGTTGGTCGCAGGTTTGATTGTTCCAAATTCTCGTGTCGTGCTGAAGAATGTGGGGATTAACGAAACGCGTACTGGTATCATTGATGTCATTCGCGCTATGGGTGGAAAACTAGAAATAACTGATATTGATCCGGTCGCAAAATCTGCAACCCTAACTGTCGAGTCCTCTGACTTGAAAGGAACAGAAATTGGTGGAGCCTTGATTCCACGATTGATTGATGAGTTGCCGATTATTGCCCTTCTTGCCACCCAAGCAGAAGGAGTGACGGTTATCAAGGATGCAGAGGAACTAAAAGTCAAGGAAACAGACCGCATTCAAGTGGTAGCGGATGCTTTAAATAGTATGGGCGCGGAAATCACACCTACGGCAGATGGAATGATTATCAAAGGGAAATCTGCTCTTCATGGAGCTAGAATCAACACCTTTGGTGACCACCGTATCGGAATGATGACAGCCATCGCAGCTCTCTTGGTTGCAGATGGAGAAGTAGAGCTTGATCGTGCAGAAGCCATCAATACCAGTTATCCTAGCTTCTTTGATGATTTGGAGACCTTGATTCATGGCTAAGGTATTACTCGGATTTATGGGAGCTGGCAAATCGACTATTGCAAGAGGTTTAGACCCAGACTACCTCGATATGGATGCCTTGATAGAGGAAGGCTTAGGTATGTCCATTGCAAATTTTTTCACTGAAAAAGGAGAAGCGGCCTTTCGTCAAGTAGAGTCAGAAGTTTTAGCGGACTTACTAAAAACAGACCGAGTTGTGTCAACTGGCGGAGGCGTTGTTATTTCTAAGCAAAATCGTGATTTACTCAAGCAAAATCCTGATAACATCTATCTGAAAGCAGACTTTGAAACTCTTTACCAACGTATCGCAGCTGATAAGGACAATCAACGGCCACTTTTTCTCAACAACAGCAAGGAAGGGTTGCGAGAGATTTTTCAAGAAAGACAGGCTTGGTATGAGGAAGTAGCCAGTCGGGTTTTGGATGTGACCAAGCTAAGTCAAGAGGAAATTATAGAGGAACTGAGATGAAAATTGCCTATCTAGGTCCCAAGGGATCTTTTTCGCACCATGTTGTGCAGACAGCTTTTCCTAATGAGGAATTACAAGCCTTTGCCAATATCACAGACGTCATCAAGGCCTATGAACAAGGCTTGGTGGACTATTCGGTGGTGCCAGTTGAAAACTCCATTGAGGGAAGTGTGCATGAAAGCTTAGACTATCTTTTTCATCAGGCGGACATTCAGGCTGTTGCAGAAATAGTACAACCCATTCATCAGCAACTGATGGCAGTTCCTGGTCAGTCAAAAATTGAGAAAATCTTTTCCCACCCTCAGGCTCTGGCTCAAGGAAAGAAATTTATAGATGAGCATTACCCAGAAGCCCAGCTTGAAGTGACGGCAAGTACAGCCTATGCAGCCCGCTTCATCGCTGAACATCCAGACCAACCTTTTGCAGCCATTGCCCCTAGAAACTCAGCTGCCGAGTATGGTTTGGAGCTGATAGCAGAAGATATCCAAGAAATGGAAGCCAATTTCACTCGTTTTTGGGTTTTAGGGTCCGAGATTCCCACTCTTCCTTTGCAACCACAAGATGAAAAAATGAGCCTAGCCTTGACCTTGCCAGACAATCTTCCCGGTGCCCTCTACAAGGCTCTTTCAACCTTTGCTTGGCGAGGTATTGACCTAACCAAGATAGAAAGTCGCCCTTTGAAAACAGCCTTGGGAGAATATTTTTTCATTATTGATGTGGATTATAGTGCCAAAGAGCTGGTTCATTTTGCCAGACAAGAACTCGAAACAATTGGGATCCAGTACAAGATACTGGGAACCTACCCTATTTTCACCATAAGGGACCTAGGAAAGGAGAACCTATGAGCAAAGAAAGCCCTTTAAGTCATCATGAGCAGTTACGTTATGACTACCTTTTTAAGAATATTCATTACCTAAATGACAGAGAAAAGAGAGAATTTGACTATCTGAAAAGAAAAATGGATGGTGAATTACCCTCTAAAGAAAGGGAAGAAAATCGAGGGACGGATCTTGGGATTCCACAATATTCCAATCAAAGTCGCTCGAATAGACGTCAGAAAATTCTCTCTCTTCCAAAAGTGAAAAAGAAGAAACCAAGAAGATTTTTTAAACGAGTTCTAATTTGGTTTTTACTGTTGATAACCTGTGTGGCTGCGGGCATGATTATTATGTTCCTTCGAGGTTTCCAGTCCACAAATTCTACTAAAAATCCTTCCAATGCACGGGCAGCTCAGGTTGAAGTGTTTAATGGTCAAGATACTAAAGACGGGGTGAACATCCTAATCATGGGGACAGATGGCCGTATTGGTCAAAACAGTGCAGAAACTCGCACAGACACGATTATGGTGTTGAATGTTAGTGGTTCGGATAAGAAGATCAAGCTAGTCAGCTTCATGCGTGACAACCTAGTCTATATTGATAGCTACAGCCAGATTGTGAATGGAAAGAAGCAGAGGGATAACAAACTCAATGTAGCCTATGAACTTGGGGAGCAGGAAGGACAAAAAGGAGCAGAAATGGTTCGCAAGGTTTTAAAAGATAACTTTGATTTGGACATTAAGTATTATGCTCTAGTGGATTTTCAGGCCTTTGCAACTGCCATTGATACTCTATTTCCTGATGGGGTGACCATCGATGCTCAATTCTCAACATTGAATGGTCAGCCTCTGACAGAAGCTACAGTTGGAGATGATCTTCATGCAACAGAAACAGAGTCGCCAACTCAAACGATTCGTGCTGGCAAGCAACAAATGAATGGCTCAACCTTACTTAACTACGCCCGCTTCCGTGATGATGATGAAGGAGACTATGGACGTACCAAACGTCAGCAGCAGGTCATGTCAGCTGTTCTTGAGCAAATCAAAGACCCGACCAAACTTTTTACAGGATCAGAGGCGCTTGGAAAGGTCTTTGGAATGACCTCAACCAATCTACCGTATAGCTTCTTGTTGACCAATGGTTTGTCAGTTATCGAAGGCGCACAGAATGGTATTGAAAGGTTGACAGTGCCAGAACTTGGCGATTGGGTAGACGCTTATGATGTCTACGGAGGACAAGGTCTACTTGTCGACCAAAATAAATACCAAACCAAACTCGCTCAAATGGGAATGAGATAAGAGGTATATAAATAAAAATCAAAGCTTTATTCACTAGTAAAAAGAGTAGATGAAGCTTTGATTTTTTACGGTATCTGATGGATTTTTAAGGCTTTTTTATGGTATAATAAAACGATATAACTCGTTTTTGAAAAGAAGAGGAGAGACATGAGTGATTTGAAAGCGATTCAGGCTCGTAGTCTGGAAATGGCTGAATATTTCGTCGCATTTTGTAAAGAACATGATTTGTTGTGCTATCTCTGTGGTGGAGGCGCTATTGGTGCCCTTCGTAACAAGGGCTTTATTCCTTGGGATGATGACCTAGATTTTTTCATGCCTCGCAAGGACTATGAAAAGTTAGCAGAATTATGGCCTCGTTATGCAGATGAGCGTTATTTTCTTTCAAAAAGCAACAAGGAGTTTGTCGATCGGAACCTTTTTATTACCATTCGAGATAAGGAAACGACCTGTATCAAGCCTTATCAGCAGAATTTGGATTTGCCACACGGTTTAGCCTTGGATATTTTACCTTTAGATTATTATCCTAAAAATCCAGCTGAGCGTAAAAAACAGGTTCGCTGGGCCTTGATTTATTCACTTTTTTGCGCCCAAACTGTCCCAGAAAAGCATGGTGCAATCATGAAGTGGGGCAGTCGTATCTTACTCGGTTTGACACCAAAACCTCTACGTTATCGTATTTGGAAAAAAGCTGAAAAAGAAATGACCAAGTATGGTCTGGCTGAGAGCGATGGAATCACGGAATTATGCTCAGGTCCTGGCTACATGAGAAACAAGTACCCAATCGCATCCTTTGAAGATAATCTCTTCTTGCCATTTGAAGGAACAGAGATGCCCATCCCAGTCGGCTACGATGCCTATCTCGGCACTGCTTTTGGGGATTATATGACACCACCACCAGCAGATAAGCAGGTGCCGCACCATGATGCCATCATAGCAGACATGGACAAGAGCTATACAGAGTACAAGGGAGAATATGGAGCATGATGGCAGACAAAATTAGCGTTATCGTTCCAGTCTACAATGTAGAAGCCTATCTGGAGAGATGTGTGGAGTCGATTCTTCAACAAACTTATGCCAATTTTGAACTAATTCTGATCAATGATGGCTCCACTGATTCCAGCGGAGTTATCTGTGATCACTTAGCCTCTCAGCATGAGAATGTCAAGGTCTATCATCTTGAAAATGCTGGAGTCTCAAATGCTAGAAATAAGGGAATCAAGCTGGCGACTGGTGCTTGGATCACCTTTATTGATAGCGATGATTTCGTTACGAAAGACTATCTGGAAATCTTGATTGGTGCAGTTGATGATGAGGAGTCCGTAGGATTTACAATTGCTCCTCTGCACCATATTAAAAATGGAATTGTGACAGATTTGTCTCCTCATTCTGGCAGAAAAGAAATCTGGTCAACAGAAGAAACGATGAAGGAATTACTGATGACCACTAGAACGTCATTTTTTCCTGTCGCAAAACTGTTTAAGAGAGACCTGCTTGCGGATGAAAAGTTTAATACAAATTATCACCTAGCTGAAGATGCCTTATTTTTAACTGAATTGCTACTAAAGACAAGATGCAGTAGCGTATTTATTGACAAACCTGTTTATTATTATGATCATCGTGAGGGAAGTGCAACGACATCTGTTAATCGATATGTATTTGATACAATAGAAGTTTATAAGCAAATAATTGCTCAAGTTTCACAAGCCTTCCCTAATTTAAAATACGAATTAATAAATAGAGAATGTTGGTCGTACATCACAGTTTACGATAAAATTATCTTCACTTCATCTGAACAGTATCAAAAGGAGAAAGCCGAGCTGAGAACTTGGATTGTTCAGCATCGACACGAAATTTGGAAGGACGCTTATTTTACTACATTTCGCAAGATAGCAGTTCTATCACTTGTCTTTTCTCCATGGATTTATAAGAAAATTGTTGGATTAAGAAACTAAATATCATAAAAAGGAGTTGAAAATGAATTTTTCAAAAATGGATGAATACTTTGAAAAATCAAAACTATGGATTTCATATCTGTTTGTTTTCATTTCGATTTTAAGTATGAGTTCACTAGTTTATAAGGTAGCAAATCCAATCTATAAGGGATTGTCAGCGATTGTTGTACTTTATATTTGCTACACATTGTTGTTGAAGTGGAAACAGATTACAGTAGATCGAAAGTTTTTGGCCTTATTTGGCTTGTTATCTGGGAGTCATCTGCTATCAGCAGTATTCAATCGCTCCGGACATTTGATTGGGAATGTGATTGAAATACTTTTTATGGTAACCTATGTTTTATTATTTACCATGTTACAATCGGGTCAACTCAAAAAATTATTTGACTGGATTGCCTATACAGTTCAAATCATTTCTTTCTCTTCCGCAATCTTTGCATTTGCTTTATTAGTAAGTAGAGTCCTTATCCTATTTAAGATTGGCGAGCAATCTTATTACTATGGTGTCATGAATGGACGTCTGTGGGGAATTGTCAATCCTAATGCTAGTGCGATATTTTCATACATTAGCATTATTTTAGCTATGTATTTGATTCATAAAGGAAGTAAATACTCTGTATACCTTAAACTGAACAATGTGATTCAATTAGTTTACTTCGCTACTATGCAAAGTCGAGGAGCCTTACTTTCTTTACTCCTGATGATTGGACTTTATAGTTTCTTTGCTACTAGAGGAAGTATCGTTAAACGATTCCTTACTTTTATTGTTGCTGGTTTACTGATGACTGCAACCAATATTGGATTGAGTTATGCAACTTCAATTTATATCTCATCTGAAACTGCGACTGTTTTTGACTTAAACAAAGGACAATCCTACGCTGAGACAGATTCGTCTGTTACCAAGAAGAATGGTGAACTCCATCTAATTGAAACAACACCGAGTGGTAGGACCTATATCTGGAAAAATGCTATTAAAATGGGAAGTGCCAAACCAATTTTTGGTTATGGTGTACGGAATGTTCCAGATTACTACACAGAATATTTCAGTAAATTTGAGATTCAAAATTCCCTCATTGGTGGGAACTTCCATAACATTTTTGTGACCATATTTGTTAGTTCGGGAGTTCTAGGATTAGTATCCTTCCTTCTTATATTGGGTTATGTTATCAAGCGCTTTTTAACTTATTTGATTGTTTCCAAGAAAAATACTGACAAACTAATTATGATTCTCTTCTTCGGTATCTTGTTTGGTCAGTTGTTTGAAAGTCAGATCATGTACTCTACCAACTTTATCAATATTATCTTTTGGTTAGCAATCGGTTATGGATTAGTTGTTTGCAAACGGGATGAAGGAGTTCGGTATCAAGAAGTAACAGATGTCAGTGAAATTCAACAGATGGAACTTGGAATCATGGAGTATATTCATGAAGTTTGTCAGAAAATTGGTGTCAAGTATTTCTTAGCATATGGAAGTCTAATTGGTGCTGTTCGCCATAAAGGTTTCATTCCTTGGGATGATGACATGGACATCTGCATGCTAAGAGAAGACTATGAGAAACTACAAGATTACCTCATCGCTCATCCTGATGAACGTTATGAAGTCATGTCTTATAAAAATAATCTCAACTACGTCTATCCCTTCATGAAAGTGCAGGATAACCATACCTATTTGCTAGAAGAAGATGTTCGCATCGATTCAAATATGGGGATCTATGTAGATATTTTCCCCGTGGATGGTTACGAAGATGAAGCAGATTTTAAAAATAAGATGACGAAACTGATAAAGAAACGTCAATTGAGTTGCTACACCTTTAAAGGCATTACTAATACGAAAAGTGTACTGAATTCATTGCTACGCTATGTGTCAGTTATTATTTTCTATTTCACCAATACGAACAAATACGTTGCCCAGATTGAAGAGCTTGCAAAATCCCGTAAAGTCTCAGATTATGAGCAAGTGGATTATCTTATCTACAAAGATATGAACAAACCAGTGTGGAGACGTGAATGGCTGGAACAAGCTACTACTGGAACATTTGAAGGTAAGGAATTTACCATTCCGAAAAATTATCATGAAATTTTGACCTCAGACTACGGAGACTATATGCAATTGCCACCGGTTGAACAAAGAGTATCTCATCATGATTTTAAATTGTGGAAGATTATTAAAAGGTCTAAATGACGAGATTGAAATTAAGAAACGTTTAAAAATATAGTCAAATTTAGGAGAATAGAACCTATGTCTGAAAGAACTTTAACTCTTGAAGAAATCAAGCAAGTAGAATTGGATATTTTAAAGTATCTACATGAGCTTTGTGAACAACATCAAATCAAATACTTTATTGATTTTGGAACTTTACTAGGAGCTGTACGCCATAAAGGATTCATCCCTTGGGATGATGATACAGATATTTCCTTAGCGCGTGATGAATTTGAAAAACTGTATAAGGTTTTACAAAATGAAAATCATCCCTACTATAAATTGATTTCATTCAGAGAAACAAAGGGATATCCATACAGTTATATGAGAGTCTATGATGTAAGGACACGTCGAGATGCTAACCTCGTAGACCCAACGGTCGTATTGGGAACTTGCGTTGACATTTTTCCATATGATGGTGTTGTAACACAGGAAAGTGACCGTAAGAAAATGAAACTCTACAAATATTTCGTTCGACTTTCTTCTTTGAATTTTAAAGGGATCAAGTCTGAGAATGGTGGACTTAAAAACCTCCCTCGTTATATGGGATCAGCTATTTTCCGCTTAACTTCTCCACAGCTATGGAATCAAAAATTAGAGAGTCTTGCTTTGAAGTATAGTGTAGATCAAGCAACAGATCTTACTTGTACTATCTATGACCCTTATTATCCAGATGGTATAAAAAAAGAATGGCTCTATGATTTGATTGATATACCTTATGAAAACATTGTG
>ERZ773046.1470-NODE-1470-length-13305-cov-3.005887_pt1 | contig 13305 bp, 7 predicted proteins | sample MGYA00580634_ERZ773046 | MGnify/ENA primary metagenome ERZ773046 (study PRJEB29015, sample SAMEA2738127) | human oral metagenome | biome: human oral; feature: human-associated habitat; material: saliva | place: China | collected 2159 ... | reverse complement strand
GGTAGATACACATATCCTTTTTTTTAAGTTCAGGATTTTCATTGTCTGGTCAGGAGTGTCAGTCATTGATAGCTATCCCCTCAATGATTGAGGTTTCATCAGCTAGATGGATATACCCATCTTTTAACTCAATGAACTGTCAATCTCTCCAATCTACATTATTAGCCATAGGCTTTTCAATTGTGAACATTTTTTCTCACAATCTTGTTTTATTCTTTCTTACTCACATTGTTAGGTTGTTATATAATAAATCATATAATTTATGAGACTATACATATTTTTTTAATCTCATCAAGCGGTATCTAAGTTTTTTGAACTTTTTTTACTGAAGACAACTATATCATCTGCATAAACATCAGCATCAGTAAGTTTAATGCCTTTCAAGTATGGTCAAGTATCAGATATTCATCTATATATTACAGCATCATATCATTCTTCTTGTGCTTTTGCGTTATTGTAATCAATAAAATTGTTTTTTCATTTCCTAGATGTTCAAGGCAATATATTTCAATCCTCATCTACAGCAGTTCTTCGTTTTATTCATTTTGCATCAATAATCTTTACTTTGCTAGTATCTAATTCAATAATATCCTCCTGAATGTTCCTATCTTTTGAATAAGATTTAGCTCTATTTATATTATTCGTATAAAATGACATTCATTCTCATCAAGGAGAACTTGTTTGAGTAAATCATCTTAATCATTTATATAGTTTTAGTTTCATTTTATTTGGGTCTTCTGATATATCATATTCTATTCTTTTATCATCAGAAACATCAGGTTGTTTCGTTCACTTTTCATCAGTTTTGCCATCTTCTTTTTGCGATGCCTTGTCTCGTTCATCTTTCAATTCTTTTATGCGAGATTGTTCATCAGGATACATAACTGACTTAGGTTTCTTGTTTTCTATCCATTCTATTGGTTTATTCTCTAAATCAGTCCATTTTTCATCAACAAAAGCATAAATATCAGACTCTGTTGAATATGGCATATAGCTCTCTATCATCTGTTCAATTATCTTATCTTTTTTAGATTGCCATTCCATACTCTGTTTGTGTCTTGTCTCAGCAGATACTTCATTATTACCAACTTTACCAATTCTCTGCTCTTGTGAGTTAAGATCATAAATCATTTTAGCGAATTTCCTATCTAACTCATTTGTTTCCGTATTCATTGCCTCTGTTCACATTCTTTTCATAACCTCTGCTTCAATTTTCTTATACTCAGCTTCAGGGATAGACTTGTATTCTGCTAATTCATTCAATGCATCTAAACTCATATCTTCATATCCCAATGTTCTCTTAGGAGCTACGGTTGTTTCTATAATATCTTTCATTTCTTGAACAACATTTGCTGTTTCTTTTTTAATGATAGTAGAAGATGGTTTAATACCAGCTCTTTTAATCCTGTTTTTTGCTTCTAACTCTACTGCCTCATCAAAAGCATCAGCTGTTTTTTGTATCCAGTTTGAAATATCTTCTAAGCTTGCATTTGATTTTTCTATACCTTCTTTAATAAATTGTTGCAATTGTATTTTTTTCTCTTTTGTGATAGAGAGAGAATTTACATACTTATTGAATGATTTTAGATCAGGTTTCTCTTTTTTTAGTTTATCTGTTGTTTTTACAACATATGGAGATGATGCAAATCATAGCATTCCTCATACAGCAGGTCAGAATAGACTACCTGCAATTGTTCATACCGCACCAATAGCAGAATATCTTGTTAAGTATATGAGAGCTTTATTCCAAGTTGATTGGTTTGTTTTCATTCTTAATTTAATACCAGCGTTTACTATAGTAGGAACATTATTTGTTATGGCGACTATTTGAGCAAGTCAAGGGACAAATTCATCTAATACAGCTAATTTTTCAATAGGCATATCCATAAGCAAAGATCTTGCTTGTTTTCTTATCTCAAGATCTTTGTCAAATAGTCTATCAAATAATTCTATTGTTCTCATAATTTGCTCGTATTTCCTATCAACAGTTCTAAAAGCACTGTCATATCCCATAGTGTCATCCAAGAAGTTGTTTATGTTTTTTCTGATAACCTCAGCTGCCACAGCTTGATATGTATCTTTTATCCCTCATTCTTTATATACTAATCTTGCTTGATTACTTCTAATTCTCTGTATATTCTTTAATAATAACATACCAGCCATAGATCCAATTTTAATATCATTAAACAATCTATGTATTCACAAGATTGCCGCCTCATCTACAGGATCAGGGACTCTTCATTGTTTAAATGAAGCACTTTTGTTTTTCCAATCTATTATAATTCAGAACCTTTGTTCAAAAATAGGAGTAAGATAGTTATCAAAAAGATCTTTAGGATCAACCATAAGTTCATCAGGAATTTTGTCATAAAAAGATCAAACATCATTTTTAAAGATAGTTAATTCTTGTAAGCTCTCTCTTAAAGACTCAAGTGAGTCAGACAAGAATTTCTCCTGTATCTGTGCTGATGATAGTCTATCAACCTTCTTTACATCAATCACATTCCCTTTTTTGTCTTTTGTGATTTCTGTATTACCATCAACAAGATCTAGTATTTTTTGAGTGTATGGACTATTTTGTATAACCTGAATATCTTTTACAGTAAGTTCCATCTCTTTAGCTATTTCTTCAAGATCACTAGCTCTTTGTTTGTCCTCCTTTATTTCCTGTTTTGTCTTCTCTCACTCAACAGGATTATTTTTCTTGAATATGGCACTTGCCTTCATCTTAAATGCTTTATAAGCATCTCCTACAGCTTCAATAGCATTCCCTATAGTCAATGCACTATCATAGCTAATTTTAGACTCAGGAGTATCAGTATGAACTGTGTTTTCTACATCTGTTTTTGTGGTATCTGTTTTTGCTTTTCACTTTACTGCATCTCCATCAATTACTTTACTAGGATCTATATTAGCTGGAGTAGATGACTTCTTATTCAATCCAATCCAATCTCTATATCCTTTGATTTTATCAACAGCATAGTTCACAGCAGTTTCAAATGGAATACCATCAGCCATTTGTGCTTTGATCATATTTATTGCCAAGTTCTTGTGGAACTGTCTATCAAACCTCTGTGCAAAATCTTTCACATCATCTAAAGTATATTGAATTTTCTGCTTTATTTTTTGCTTTGTAGTTGTTGGCTCTACTTCTCAATTTAAAGCATTAGATATTTTACCTCTAGCATCAGCTTCTGTTTTTAGGTAGTCTACAGACTGTTTAACGGTTTGTTTGACTGTGTCAGCAAGTATAGAAGTTCACTTTGCTGCTTTCTGAACCCACTTACTTTTCTGTAGTCCTTCTCCTCATTTTTTAAGAGCTTTTCTAAGAGCTAGATCAACAAATGCCTCTCCATTTCTATTCATATGATAGAGATCCATATCACTTAGCTCATCTCTACCTTCCCATTCTCTGATTTTATTGAAAAGAGCTACAGCATTATCTCATATCTTTTCTCCTGCCTTACCCAAGAACTCTTTGATATTATTTGTTGTATCAGTATCAGTTGCTAGTCAAGCTTCCAATAAAACACCGACTCGTGTTGTATTTAAAGCACCAGCAATGATATTAGATGCTCATCCTATCGTATTTGTAATTCATTCTAAGGCTTCTCAAGCAGAATTAGAATCTAATACTTGTTCAACTCAGTATGATCACTTCTCAATACCATATCACAATTTCTCAAATCCTGCACCAATACCTTGAAGGTATCTTGTCCCCCATTTACCTATAGAAGATCATATCTCAGGTTCTCATATATTTGTATTGAAAGTATCATTAACTGCTCTGATCAATGCTTTCTCTCAGATCAATCAGTTCTTATCTAGCCATCTACGGTGGCTTTCCCACATTTCATTGTTATACATTTGCTCATAATCTCTAGCTATCTGATTTGGAGTTCTTTTGTCTTCTGCTACTTTTCTAACTTTAGAGGCTAGATTTAAGATAAAATCATCATTTAGATCATTGCTCTCAATATAACTCATTGCTTCATTTACCTGAGGTATTTTATCTCTTAGATTATCTAAAACATCATAGATATTTACATCTCAATCCCAAACAGCTACTTTTTGTGCTTGCTTGTATACATCAACAAGATATTGGGAGTATGATTTATATTTTGCAAATTTATCTCTAATATCTTTTTTATCATCTCATTGCATATCTTCATAAGAGATCTTACCTGTAGCATCCAAATTAGCAAAGAAGTTCATAAACTTCAACTTACCTGTGAATTTATGAGTGTATCCATCAAGTTTGGCGATACTAGGATAGTATTCAGCAAGTTCATTGATGTCCCTTTTAACACCCCTCTGAACATCTTTAGATACTGATGATTTGAAGAAATCTAAATCATTATCTGAGATGTTATTGTATTCAGGAAACATTTGTTTCAGCTCTTCATTGGATAGAAGAACCTTGTCTTTAGCTAGTTTATATGCAATTGTGTCATATAACTGCGAAAAGGAAGACTCAGATCCGAGCTTCCTTATGATTGGTTTAGTTTCTAGTTTAGAACCATTGAATACAGCTGCTTTTCAGTCAGCTGTTTCAAAGTATTCTGTAGGTAGCTTTTTAGCTCCTTCTTCTGATAAAACCTCCTGTGCTAAATGTTGTGCTGTATTTGAGAAACCTTTAAACTTCTCATTCATAGCAGCATCATTAGCGGCTTGAGTCTTTATAGTTTCCTGCATATCTTTATCGCTAATAGCAGGATTGAAAATTCACTGGATAGGTCTACCTATACTCCCTACATTTTTATTATAGAACTTTAATAATCATTTAGTGCTTTCAGGTGGAGCTATATTGTCTTTCACAAAGTCTATCCCCTTTTCTAGTAAAGATCTCTCTTTACCTGCCGTGATTGTCCCTGTTGGAGTTTTGGAAAACATATAGTTATCAACTATCTGATTTCCTGTGATATTCTTCATTGGTTGTTGCCCTTTCTCTTCCAAGAATTTTTTACCTGATTGTGTCATTATCATATGTTAGGATGTAAATTAGCTTCATTTTCTTTGATATGTATTATTGTTTTGTGTAAGAGCAGGATCTATATTCCTTCAAGGAGAATATATGAATGGATCAGTTGTAAGCTCAACTTTTGTAGGTATAGTTTTTTTATCTATATCTAATCAAAACATTTTCAACACTGTCTTACCTGCATCTACAATTCCTTGTAAAGATTGCCTATCCATAACTGTTTTTACATTACCTCATATAGCAGATTGCCTATGATCGTATTGATTGCCTGTTTGTTTAGCATATTCAGCAAGAATATCTCTATATTGTGCATTACCAAGAGTTGTCTGATATAATGCTTTATATCTATTATCAATATATCTTTCATTACCATCTATGATAGCATAGTTAGTTGGGAAGTCATTAGAAATAGATGTCAATCACTTTTTAAGTTCTGCAGCTTCTTTGTCTGAAACAGCAGTTCCTGAGATCATATTTTTATAAGACTCATACACCTTTTGCATCTCATAACCAATAGTTGCAATCTTTTGATTGCTACTAGTTCCAAGTTTCTTTAAGACATCTTCATAGCTACCTCTCAGTTTAGAAATATCAACCCCCTCTTTCTCAAGATCCTGTAATCATTTTTTAATAGAATTGAAGTTTATAGATGCTTCATTTAGCATTAAAGCCATCTTCTTTTTATCAGCGTCTTTTAATGAACTTTGCAATATGGTTTCAACTACTAAATCATCTTTACCTTGTTTTGCATATTCTCAAACAGTAAATTCAAGATTTGCTTTTTTTGTTTTAGTCATATCTGCGGATACATAGTTCAATCAGTTTAAGTATCAAGTCTTATTCTTAAGGGAGTCTTCTAAAGAGCTTATCCTTGCACTATCAGAAATTTCATCAATACTTTTTCAGGCTCTAAGTTGATCATATACAGCCATTCTAGCAGCCTTAGCTGACTCAGATTTATCTGTTAATAATTTTACTCATTTTTCTGCAAGATATGTATTCGCTGCGTCAATCTGTTCTGGAGTAAGTCAATAAGTCTCTGATTTTGTAGAACCTCACATACTAGAAGAACTACCATCATTATAATATGCCATTTTATTCATATCCCCTCATTCTTGATGTAGCATAGCATATACTACTTGTTTCTTTTCCTCTGGAGTTTTTGCTAACCATTGCTCATCTGACATCTCAATGTAGCTCCACCTTTTACCTCATCGTGATGTATAAAAAGCTCTCACATTAGGGTTTTTTGCTGCCGTATCCAATCATTTGATTGTAGTTTCAATAGGATCTCAAAGAAACCTAGCTGTGTAAAAAGTTTGTCATTTATTGTTTGTTCGTGAGTCTCATCTGATATAATCAACTCATTCAACTAATCATAGATTTTTAGCAACATCATCAGTCATAGCAGTAGGATTATTGTTTCTTTCTGTTCTCATTTTACCAACACCTGATGCGGATATTCAAGTTATATTAGTTATTGCATTAACATATTGTTGATTTCAGGTAGATAAAGCTTTAATATAATCTCAAACAATCTTATTCTTAGCAGTAGCAACATTTTGTAGCAAAGATCAGTATGAGTTAGCCATCTGTTCTACGGTAAGTCAAATTTTACTGTCTATCTGTTGGAACTGTGCTAATACAGATGCTTGGATTTCTTTCATACCTTCTGCATACTGGAAATCTAGTCTTTCTATATTTTTAGCATAGTCTTGAGTAGCTCTATTAAGAGCCATTTTTGTAGCTTCATTTGCAAAGTTGTATTCATTCTTCATATCATTGATAGCCTGTTCGTGCTTTGCTTTTAGACTATCATAAGCATATTGTGATCCTGATAATCCTGCCACTGCTGATCCTACATTACTAGCCCATTGGCTATCAAACATATCTCTATGAAGTCTCTGCATTGCACTAGAGTATTGAGACTCAAGTCTTCTCATAGAGAGATTGTAATCTTCCTCTAGTCTCTTTTGAGAAATATCGTAGTCCTCTCTTTGCCAGTCATATCCCTTCATCATCTTATTTCTGAAATCATCAGATAGATGAACTAACTCAGCTGCTTTACCCTGTTGAACTAGTTTTACATAGTTAGGATCTACTCATAACTGTTTAGCAATGGTATTGGTATCATAGATACCTTTACGGTATGCTTGAGTGATCTCATTTATCAGATTTCTTACATCATTTACATTACTAGACTTAGCTTTCAGAGCATCTGTTTCTAATAGCAATCCAGCAAGTGCTGTTTCATTCTTAGTATTAGCCTTATCATAGATAGCCATCTGCTCATCCATAACACTGTCCTTACCATAGGTATAGTTGGACTGATAAGTAGCAAATGATCCTGTAGGGTTTACATTACCAACCTTATTTTCTGGTTGCTGTGGAGTCATACCTTGTGCTAATTGATTTAGGTATGAATTGATTTCAGCCTCATTTTTACCCTGACTTCTAAGAGTCTGAACACCCTCTCGTAGTTTAGTTTTCTGATCTGTAGAAAGTCAGTTCATATAGTTTTCAAAGTTAGTCTGAATACCATATTCAGCTCTCCTAGTAGCATTATTTTTACTAGGAACATTAGGATCAGCTCAAGGGATAGATACTGATCCTGCATTCATCTGTTTACTAGGCTGTGGTTTTTGAGTAGCTTGGCTATCTAAACCAGTAGTTATTCCTTTATTTGAGTTCTTACCTCACATAAAGTCTTGAAGTTGCTTATCTACACTCATAGTTTTAGTATTTATCGGATAAATCAAAGTTTCAGATTGCTACTGCATCAATAGCTAATCAAGATAGATAGAGATCAGATCAAGGACATTCTGACTTAACCTGAACTCTAATTCTTTTACCTTTTCTTCTTACCATTGACTGGTCTAATACAATATCAAATGGAAATAAAAGGTTATCATACATTAAAACAATGTTTCTGTTATTTGGATCGTATGGTGGAATAGCATTTCATCCAACCTCTATTTGTTGTTTTTTGTAGTCATCATATATCTGTTGCCAATTGACTTTTTTATTACATACCTGTTTACCATCAACAAACACATTTATCTCAAAGAGTGCTATCACTCATTGATATGGTTTATCTGTGTTCCCAGTATGCACATTTATTGCTCCTGAGAGTCTAACTCACTGATACAGTTTCCATTGTGCTATTTCTCACATAGCCATATTGACTGTATTATGCTCAAATTTTATTGGCTTGAATACTATTTTATCATCATCTGTTGTTGTATCATATTTATCTTTTGTCTGATAGTAGAACTTGCCATCAACTCATCCAGCAACAACATTGGTAACTCCTGATCTTTCTTCTCATTGTCCATTAGTTGCTGTCCATTCCCACTGACAATTTTCCATAGCATTATATTCTCTTCAGCTATCAATTAGCCAAGTCTTATGCTGTAAATCTCGTATTAGAACTGTATCATTTCTCACTCATTTCTTGCTTTTTAGATGGAACTCCACAGTAGAGTCCTTCTTATTAAAGAAAGCGAATGCATCAGTCTGATCATCAGCGATATTATCATCAATCCATCTTTGGATACCAAATTCTGTATCTGTTATGTCTCATACTTGAGGATCGTAAATACCAGTAGTATAACCAATTGTTCTAATATGCTTGTCCTTACTCATAAAGAATACGAAATTACCTGCACCAACACACATATTTTTACTCATCAACTGATGCCCTGTTGCCATAGGTAATGTTCTTAGTGTTTTTGATCTAGCATACTCCATTAGTAGCTCTTTATCTAGGTATTGAACAGAGTCTGAACAGAATATATAGAGATTTTGCTGTGTAGCTACCATTGCCTGAACTGTAGATGGACAAATAATCTTGTATGGTATGTTGAGATTATCTGCATCCTTTCTCTGAGAGAATGTAGTAGCATTTTTTTGCCAGTATTCTCTATTCCTATCAAGATTGATTTCGTGAGATAGGATAATCCTGTTTGTCTTCTTTGTTGTATCTACTACTTCATTTAAAAACACAAATCAGGAGTAAAAAACTCCCATAGAAGCAGTAAAACTACCATCAGGATAACTTCATCAGTCTTTAGATGGTAGTTGTGATCTATCAAATTGATTTAATCATTGTTCAGGGGTATACCAATATGGAGTATTCCCTCTTGAGAGGATAATAAGAAGCTCTCATACTGCTACAATATCAAGATCAGATGGATCAGCACTTGTTAGTGTTCAGATAGTTCCTATTCTTTTCTTTCCTGTAGGAAGAAATCTATACAGTCCTGTATTGTTCCCCTCCCATATAAGAGCGTATAAGTTTTTTTCGGTTGCTTTCATTTTGAGAAATACTCAACTCTCTCACATACCACTATGGACTCTTGATCAGTCCCTCATAATAGTAGCATTATTTTCAATCCTGCAATTCCTGAGATAATTAGAGTAAGCTGGAGGAGTCATAATATGATTGTATCCCCCAGCAAATCCCTTTGAATAAGCACCGTTTATTGTTAATCGTGCCATTAGATTATAGGTCTGTTATTATGTAAATTTCTATTCCATCATAGATCCTGTCTAAATCCTTTGTTTGTCTCAGCAAACTTATCATAGAACAAGATTAGATTTCCGTATCATTCAGCTAGTTTTCTAGCCGCATCCTCCGTATGCTCTGTTTCCCATAACAGCTCTCCTGCTACAAGGTTTGCTACCACATCTTCATCCCATCTATTTTCAGGCATAGGAGACAACTCATCTCCTCCTTTCAAGTCCATTATCTTCTTGAAGAAGTTAAGTTTAAATCTCTGAGTATTGTATTGATAGGGTAGATTTAGTCTTATGTATTTCCTATCATCCTTAAATAAGATAGTCCAATAAGCAGGATAGTCGTTAGGGTATCTATAATCAGCATAAACAACCTCAAATTCCTTATTGTCAGCGATACAGAATAGCTGATATGTTTCCTCTGCTCTAGCAGGTATTTCGTATAGGAACTCAACACTATCTCAAGGCTTCACACTCATTTGTAGTGGCTCATCTAATAACATTGAGTATTCTCAGTTCTGATTGTCTAGTCTGTATCTTAAAATCATTCAGTGAACATAGACCGCTCACTTGTTCGGCATTCATTTTTTATAGCGAATTTTAATCTCTGACGCTCCAAGAGAAGCCATTTCTTTTACCATAAATTCATCAACTCTTTCAAAGAAGAAGTTATCTCTCAAAAAATTTATATCTCCTCCTTTAATGAATGGTCAATATGGAGAATTATCTACCAAAATATCATACTTTCTATCAGCTAGTATCCTTTTTAGAACACTATTGATCTTTGGTATTACCCTCTTGTTCTTATCATAGGTTGTATTATCTTCATCAACAGATAGTCTGTGGTATACAGAAGATACAATATCGTTTAGTTTTAGCATTATAGTGTATTTAGTTATAAAACAACAAGTATATACTCCTTTTTTAGGATTTATCAATAGAAAAAGGCAGATGTATAACCTCTAATAGATTATTGTCATCTGCCATTTTACAATATGTTAGAGGCTAAATTATTATTCTGTTTTAGCTTCATCATTTACTGATGGGTTAGCCTCTGTTGTGTTATTTTCAACTGGATCGGTAGGATCAGTAGTTTCTACAGTATCTGTATTATTTTCTTCAGCTTTTGTGTCTTCAGTCTTTGCGTTTTCAGCTTCTTCAATCTTAGCCTTGATCCATTCTGCGTTATTCTTCATAATGTTAGCTACTGGTTTACCTACAACTTCTAGGTATTTCTGTCTCAATCCTTCAATATCAGGATGTTCCTCTTCTACAGTATCTTCTACAGTATCTTCTACAGGAGTTGTTGTCTGAGGATTTTCTACAACTGTAGATGTTTCTGTTTCCTGAGTATCAGTAGGATTTTCAACTGTATCGGTAGGATCAGTAGGATTTACTGTAGGATCAGTAGTGCCATTCTCATCTACTTTTGTAGATGTAGGATCTAAGTCTACATTATCATCATATTCTTCTTCTGTTCCCATATTAAGAAGATGTAGATCTTTAACCATCTGATTTTTAATCTGATAGAACTCTCTATACAAATCAGCCTCAGCTAGTCCTTTCTCATTCAGGATAGAGTTATACTTCTTCACTGAATATCTTGAGTTTGGAGCTAGTCCTAGCTCTGTTTCTAGCTTATTAAGCCTTCTTTGATTTACAAAGAGCATCCTGTAAGCATTAGCCTTTCCCATACCATAGTTTACTAGCAAAGAGTCATAGTGATCTAATGAAAACTCTTTTCTGATGTTTTCTGCTGCCATAGTTTATAAATTCATAAATAAAAGCATACCTCACTGAGATACTTAATTAGGAGGCAGAACTTACCTACCTCCATAAAAGTATTTCAATTAGCTGATCTGAGACTTGTCTCCTTTAGATCCCCAAATACCAAGTGAAGCAGCTCTACCAAATTCAAAGGCGTAGTCTCCAATAGTCTTGATATTGTAGTTGTCTGTGTTAGGATCAACCCAAGTCTTAACTCCAAACTGTCCACCATTAAGGTTAGCCATCTGAAGAGACTTAGTCTGTCTGATAACTGAGTTGTTTCTAACAAACCACTCTTTACCAGTTCCAACAGGTTCTCCATTTTCATCAGTCCATCCAAAGATAGTCATAGGAACAATTCTAACCTTGTATCCTTCCCAAGAGAATACATTGTTTTTGTTAGAGTTTTCTCCCTTTTCTCCTGCAAGAGCAGAAGCAATCCACTGAGAACTAACATTCAAGATTTCTCCAGCCTTAGCTTCCAAATCAACTGGAACGATAAGGTCAAAGATACCTTCTGTGTTAGGGATTTTCATTCCATTCTGCTTAACAGGTCATTGAAGTCTACCCTTTTTAACTCCCTTAAGCATTTGGATAGCGTGGAGCAAAGACTCTTTAGTAAGTTCAGGATGAACAATGTTTCCTCCAACTTCCATTCCACAGTTAGCATACTCCTCTGTTCAATCTTTATAAGGGTGGTGGATAGAGAATAGTGGTTCTCCATCTTCTCCAGTTCCTCCAGGTCAGTTTACAGAAGTAGCCTGAAACCCTTTAAGATAGATAAGAGCAGCCTGTTGAAGCAACTTTCTAATAGCAGCATCAGAAAGATATACTCCATTTTCTTTAACTTCTTTAAGAGCCATTTTACCAGCAACATCAGTAGATGTTAGCCCTTCAAGGTTATGAGAAGCTGCAATCCATTTAGCAGTAAGATTAGTAAAAGTAAGTTTACCTCCCCAAGTAATGAACTGGTATCCTTTCTCCTTACCCTTGCTGATATGCAAGTCTGGAGCAATTCCACCTTCAGGGATTTTTTGAAGATCTCCTACTTCTCCAAGAGTAGAGAACTTCTCGCTATATGAGTAAACAGTCTTAGGTTGGAACATAAGCTTGTTCAACTCTTCATACAAATTATACCCAAGCAATGTTTCTCTTACAACGTGCGTAAGAAGTGGATTAAGGAGCTTGTGAGCACCTCCTCCAATTGAAACTTGAGTATTAAAATGTGCATCTCCAATCAATTGAGGCATTTTAATAGTTGGTTATGAATAAAATAATTATGCTCTAGGTTCTTTTAAGAACTCAAATTCTCCGAGTTTATCAGATAAGATAGATACAAGAACAAACTGTTTAGATGTTCCTGATGCTGATACTACATATCCTCCAGTAGATCCTGTTTCAGGGATAATACCGAAAGCATCTCCAATATGAGCCTGAGTAAGACTAAAGTCAGATACGATCTTATAAGTATCATACTGTCTTGGCTGTCTTACAACAACTTCAAACTTAGGATCAAGAGTAGTAGCATCCAATTCAGTTTCACAAACTCCGAATGTTTTATCTCCTACAGCAGATACTGGTTTAACAAGACCTGTTGTATCATCCATCTTAAGTGCTTGTCAAGGATAGTAGCTTTGTGTTGGATCAGCTCTATAAATGTTATTAACATTATTCTCAGAGCTAACCTTATTCTGTTTAAGAACAGACTTGAATTTTGTAGCCATCCGTAATAAGAATAGTAAATAAAGATTATAGTGAGTCAAAGAAAGCCTTTTGTTCATCAGTTATAGTGTTTGATGATCCATTACCTTTTTCAGATAAGTGATCATATCCACCGCCTCCAAACTGTCCTCACATTTGATTGTTCAATGCATCATCTTTAAGATGTGATTTTTTGAACTCAGATACAGAGTATCCAAAGAGTTTCCCTACCTTATCAAGATCCTCAACAGGATCAATAAGTTCGTTTACGCTCTTTTCAAATGCTTCTTTTTCAGATTGGTCTAGCTCAAACTTTGAATAAAAATCTGAATAGAGTT
>ERZ773046.1469-NODE-1469-length-13305-cov-3.977283_pt1 | contig 13305 bp, 21 predicted proteins | sample MGYA00580634_ERZ773046 | MGnify/ENA primary metagenome ERZ773046 (study PRJEB29015, sample SAMEA2738127) | human oral metagenome | biome: human oral; feature: human-associated habitat; material: saliva | place: China | collected 2159 ... | reverse complement strand
CATGAGACGAATTGAGCAAATATTTCAAGTAACTCATCATATCATTAGGATTGAAGTTTGGCGTACTAGATAACTTTCTTGCTAGCTTGTCGAAACCGTAATAAAGGCAATAGAGAATGACTCTCATTTGATACATGTCTAATTCAGGAGTTGCGAAAATAGATACATCATAACCTTGCTGAAGCCCTGATCGAATCATGTCGAGTTGAGCAACATCAAACTGAGAAGTCCATTTTTCATTCTTTAACAAGTTCTCAATTGTTAAGTTAGTCGTTAATTTCATAAAAAGCGTATCATCTCCTAAAATTTGACAAATTTCTTGTAAGCTGCGTCTGCTGTACTTAATTTAGTCGTGTCAACTTCATTCTCTAAGCCTTGTCTAATTGTGCACATTTCATGAAAACTCAAATCTTTATTTTCGTATAACTCTACCTTAAGACCTTTTGACAAACCGATCACTAACTCTCGTATTTGAAGACCATCATAATCGTCTATTACATATTGAACAGCACGTTGTTGAGATCGAGTGTCGTGCAGATATTCTCGATAAGTGTATAGCACTGAACGAATTGCATACATGATCTCGTCATTAAAATACGGATATGCAAATAAGTCTATGCTAAGACCATCATCAAAACCTGTTTTTAATTCGAATAATTGATATTCGTCGAACTCATAGTCGTATCGTTCTTTGCATGACTGAATAATATTATCAAATGTTAAATTAGTCGCCAATTTCATAAAAATTATCAACTCCTAATTTTCGATGAATCTCTATCAAATCATGACTGTTATGTACTAAATTAAGTACATTAACGCCCATCTCTAGACCACGTCTAATTACATACATTTCTTCATGACTTAAAGATCTGTGTGCGTACAAATCTACGTTAACGCCTTTCGATAAACCAATCGCTAATTCATCTAATTGCAAATCGTTAAATTCTTCATACACAAGTTGTGCAAATCGACACTGGTCTTTAGGGTTAGACAACCATTGTCGACGATCTTCTATTGCTTGACGAATCGAAAACATCGTAAAATAATTAATGATCGGATCTGCGTATGCATCAATGTTGATACCATTCTCATAGCCAATCTTTAATTCGTCTAGTTGTCTACTGTCAAATGTGTAACCAGATTGTTCTTCGTACATATCGATTATGTTATCAAACGTTATGTTATTCTTTAATTTCATACTACGAGCCTCTCACTTGATTTATTCGCAACGATTTTATTATGAATGTCTTTCATTTCGTGGTATCTCAAACCTTCTTTTAACAATAAATCTGGTTTTATGCCTTTTTCTAAAGCGTCTCTTACGAATTGCATTTCAACGTTCGATAATCGAGTTAATGCATATTTCGACGCGTCAATCTCTTTTGCAAGACCTAATCTAAGTTGAACCATTTGCAAACTGTCAAACTTGTTATTTGCATAAATCGATACATCAAGTCCAGCCTCAAGACCTTTCCTAATTTCGATCATTTGATGATGATCGAATGTTTCATCGACGTATTGCGTAATATCGACACCATTTACTAAGCCTCTACGAATTTCATTCATGCAACAAGAGTCATATTTAGAAGAATCAAATTTACTAACATCAAGATCGTCACAAAGTCCCATAAAAATCTGATTTAATTGGCATGTGTCATAACAATCAGCATCCAAATATTTAGCAAGTTTGTCTCGGTGTACACCGTGTGATAACGCTTGTGAAATGTATTTCATTAACGTAAAGCTATATTTTACATTAGCAAATAACGAAACGTCTAAATTTCGTTTTAAACCAGTGAAAATCTCATACATTTGTTGATGATCGAAACGTTTGTCGTCGTAAATTGAAACGTCAAAACCTCTTTCTAAACCCTGTCTAATCACGTCGAGCTGTTGACCGTAATAACCACGACGTTTATAAGAATTGATAATGTTATCAATCGATAAATTATTTGACAATTTCAATTTACTCACTCCTTTACTCTTCAAACTTGATAATCAACTTTTTAGTTGAATATTTGTTGAATGTATCTAATTTCTTCTTTAATTTCATTGATGCAATATATTGTTTTGCCATTTGACACGTAATCTTTGGTGATAAAATTGGTAAAATGTCAATGTCACATTTCATCGCATCAGCTAATATTTTCATTTTACGAGCGCTAATTCTTACGTTTAAAATGCTACTTACATCAGTTCCGTGAATCATCGCACGACGAATCTCTTGCATTTGTTTACCCGTATATCGAGGATCTGCGTAAAGTTCAACTTGCAACCCTTGCTTTAGTCCGTCTTCAATTTGTTTTTGTTGCATCAAATCAAATTGCTCGAACCATTCTGTATTAATTAATTGTTTCACATTTAATGAATTTGTTAATTTCATGCAGCATTAGCACCTCGTCTTTTTGCATTTGACAGTTGAGTGTACTCATACCATAAGTCAGTGAAGGGTACATTCTCGTCTAAAAAGAATTCTAAATCTAAACCTTCGTGCAATACTCTTTTGATGACTGTCATTTGAGTCGCTTTATATTTCGGTAATGCATAAATTGACACATCAACACCTAATTCTAAACCTGAAATGACATGGCGCATTTGATCAGTTGTAAACTCTAAGTTGTCCGCTAATGTAATGTCAAGACCTTTCTTACAAGCACTACTTAATAACTTTAATTTGCTAACATCATATTCTTTACGAGCAAATTTTGTAACGTTAATGCCTTCGTTTAAGCATTTTTCTAAAAATTCTAATTGACATTTGCCGAAACCTTGTTGTTTATATGATTTTAAGATTGTTTCATTGGATAAACTATTCATCAACTTCATGTATACACACCTCGTTTATTTGTTAATTTAATAATATCATAATCACCAATTATGTACATACATGTATGACAAACAGCCATTAGAAACGTCAAGAATTGACGATCTAATAGCTACTTAATTTCATGTTTTGTAAACGTTCTAAGTTCGTACACTTTTGAAGCATTTCTAATGAAGAATATTCACGTTTAGCATACGAATCAACGTCAAGACCTTGCTTCAAACCTCTTACAATTATGTTTAATTGCTTTTCACTAAAGTTTTGTCGGATATATTTAACAGCATCAACTCCGTCGTTAAATAGATGCTTATATGCTAGCCGCATTTGCTCAGACGTAAGAGTCGGATCCGCATACAGAGACGCATCAATCTGCGAATAAAGACCTCTTATTAATACGTCGCTTTGTTGCCGATGAAAGATATGCTTAGCAAACGGTTTGTAATCATAACCAGTCTTGTGAGCAGTGATAATTAACCACAGTTGTTCGTCGTCAAACTCAGGTTTTGCAATCACCATTGGATCGATACCAATCTCAGCTGCTTGAAGAATTAATGATTTTTGTTCTATATTAAATTGATGACCAAAAGGCGTTTTTAATAGTTGCTCAATTGTCAAATTATTTGTCAACTTCATTTGCTATCATCAACTTTCTTAAATTGATATTCAAACTCATAACCACATGCTTTTGCTGATTTTTTCGCAATCTTGATTGACGATAGTAAATTATACATATATCTCATGTGCATTACATCGATCTCATGATTTGCATAAAGAGATACATCAAGTCGATCTTCGAGACCTTTTCTAATGTACTTCATTTGATCGTTTGTAAAACGATGATTGTCGTAACGACTAACATCGAGACCATCTTTCAATCCTTTACTGATTTCTCGTAACTGAGCAGGTTTGTATTCTTCAATCGCGTATTTGCTCATATCAAAACCGTTATAAACCCCGTGACTTAATTCTTTAAGTTGTGCACTTGACAAACGAGGGTTCGCATAAGGTTTTGCGTCATAACCGTTTTCTAAGAGTTCGCGCAAAAATCTCATGCAAACTGTTGGAAATGTCGGATCATCATACACACTTACATCAACTTTTCTAATTAAACCAAGTTTAATTTCTTCTAATTTGTCGTAAGTATACTCACTTGAGTAATATTTTAAGTTATCGACACCAGCTATGCACATTCTTCGTAACGCTTTTAATAACCCTAGATCTAAGTGAGCAAATCTAAATAAATTCGAACTATCATAGTGTTCATGCGCCGCTTCGCATAAAAATTTCATCTTTTGCTGAGAATACTCAGGTTTTGCAAACGAAGAAATGTCGATTCCTTGTTCAACACATTTTCGTAAATAATTTTGCTGTTGTTTATTAAACTGATCAATCCAATCAGTATGCACTAAATGATTCGTTTTTAAACCAGTTGTCAATTTCATGATGCTTTCTCGACCTCCTCTATTAATGTTACTCTTATTCGTTGCATTTCGCTTACGGGCATCAACGGATCTGCATACCGTGACACATCAAGATCGTCAATTAAACCTGTACAAATTTCGTTCATTTGTTCATGTGTATAACGAGTATCTGCATACATGCTAACGTCAACACCTAAGATCAATCCATCTAGAAGCTCATTCATTTGCGCTGCGCTAAACCCTTGCTTGATGTATGGCGTCATGTCGATGTGTTTACGTAGACCATTTAAAATCACCATCATATGAGCACTATTTAATGTTGGATCAGCGTAACTTGAAACATCAAGTTTCTCACTCAAACCAGTTCTTAATTGTTCCATTTGTCGATTGTTATAACATTCTTTTGCATACACACTAACGTCGATGCTGTCGTCAAGACCAGCAATGATTTCTTTCATCTGTGACTTAGAAAAACGTTTTTGATACATTTCAATCAGATTGTCTCGTGTTAGCCCATTCATCAATTTCATAATTGCACCTCTATGTTATGTATTATCAATTGCATTGTATCATACGGTACCTACATGTACATACCCATCTGTATAGCAAAATAAACCTTAAAAAGTTCACATTTAGTGAACCTTAAAAGGTTAGTATTTTCTCATTGTTTTATGAAATTCGTCACAAATATACTCACCGCTAATACTTGGAATTGCATATTTTCTAAAGTCTAATTTACGTAACATATGCTTTCGTATCCATCTCATTTGAGTGTCGTCAAATGATGCAATTGCATATACACTTACGTCAAGATCTTGTTCTAAACCTCGACGAATCTCTGCTAATTGCGATGACGTAAATCGATTTGCCCATTCGGTTTCTAATAATCGACGAATGTTTTCGTTTGACTCATAAAGAGCTGCTAAATTTGACTCATTCATTTCTATTTACGCTTTGCTACTTGATCTTTCATGTATTCGAAATTAATGCACGGTAACGCAAAATCACGATACTCAACACCGGCTTCTAATGCTTTTCTAATATGAAACATTTGCTTGTCGTCGAATGCAGAAATTGCATACACTGCTGCGTCAATTTCGTTAGATAGCCCTTCTCGAATCTCGTATAATTGATTAGAATTAAAACGATCTTTCCAACTTGTGTTTAATAAATTTCTTAATTTTTCATTTGATTCATAAATTCTTGCTAAATTTTTCTCAGTGTTTTTCATACATAACTCTCCTTTATCTTTATCATCTAGTCAAATTATAACACGCTCGCCAATTATGTACATACAAAACAACAGTCTAAAATGCAATGAAATTACACTCTAGACTGTTGTTTGTTAAATTAATTTCGAAATAATTTCTGTCACTTGATAGTCAGTTAAAGATTCTTTTAAACACTCAGATACGTCAATACCTTTTTCTAAAGCTCGACGTAATGTTCGCATTCTTCGAGCAGAATAATGTGAGTTTGCATATAAATCAACATTTACATGTGATAATAACCCGTAACGAATCTCACTCATTTGATTAGCGTCATAGCAAGGTTTACCATAAATCGTTACGTCTAAATCAGCAAGATCACCTAAGATAATTTGTTCTTTTTGTGAATCGTCAAAACTGTCTATCCAATCAGAATGTACTAATGTACCGTGCTCCACGTTTGTCATCAATTTCATAATGCTCACCTATTTTAATGCTCAACCTCACCAATTGGTCTTGCTGATAGCCATGCTAAAGCAGCATCGAGAGCTTCTTTCATTTCATCAAATGAGATATATGGTGTACTTGCATTACGTTCGAATACGCAAGGCGCGTCTGCTCTAATGTTATATTGACGAGTTAAATATTGACTGAATGCAAGACGTCCGTCTGCTAATACGCTGTCAATTAATTGTAATTTGTATGATAAATCATCTTGACCATCTGCTTCTAAAGCTTCGTAGAATTCATCTTTTGTGTTAAATCGTAAGTTACGTTGAGACGCAACTTCCATGCAAGTTTCACGTACTTCTACATATTTAGCGCCAAATACTTTAGACAAATGTTTCATAAATAAACCTGCGCTGCGTCGATCTAAATTACGTAATTCTTCATAACACGCAGAAATATTTTTAGCTGCAGTATATAACATTTTCAAATTAATAATTGTGTTCTCAATGTCTTTTCGAATTGATTCGATTTTCACTTCTGCAAGAGCCGTTCCATCTTCTTGACCCTCAAACTCAGTTAATAATTCTCGTAAAATGTTTAATAAGTTTGTTTCATCGAACGCTTTAATGTCTTTTGCGTATTTAGCAATGCTTTCTAAGTAGTAATTCGCAATTGCGTTTGTGAACTCGTCTTTAGAAGTATCCATTGATACGTCTAAATCAGAGAATTCTTTTGACGTTAGCCAAAGAGCATCGCTTGAATTATGACCACCGCGAAATTCTAAATGATAACTACGGATAATTTCACCGCCGTCGTCGTTCATGTCATCTAAAAAATTGTCGTACTCTTGATCTAGTTCTTTAACTGTCTCAATACCTTTTAATTGGTATAAATCTTCGATGTAGATGCCGTTAGGCTTGATTAATTCTTCGTGTACTAAATTAATGTTTTCTTGTAAACGACCAAAGTCGTCTGCTAATCTTAATGTATTCTTTGGAAATTGCATTGTAATTTCTCCTTTCTAAACTTCGTCTGTTGAAATTGCACAATTACAACAAGTTGTTGAATTATATGCTTCGTATGGATCAAATTCAATTGTTAAATCTGCAGTGAACTCGACATCTGTATAACCAGAATCACCATCGTATGTTTCGTACTCTAGATCACTTACTTCTGAGTCAATTGTCGGTTCAAGAACAGTATTGCAATCATAATTAAATTGTACTAAAAATGCATCAAATGCTTTTTCTAAAAAGTCTTGAATTTCTTCATACTCAATATCGTCTTCGCAAGTTAATTCTACATCAATAGTATAATATACTTCATGATTGTTTTGTTCTGATTCATATGAAGTAACTGATGCAGTTACATTAAACCTTCGATCACTAGCAGCGTCAACGATAAACGGTTCAAATTCTTCATGTCGCATAACGTCTGCAAAGAATGTTTCTTCAATACCTTCGATGATTGCGTTTTCTAAACTAGATTCACTTCTTGCGTTATCTTCAATTGCGCTTTCTACGTAAGAACTATCGATAATCGCGTCATCTTCAACTGGGCTAAAATTTCTAACACTTACTGAAAGACGATTATATACACTTGTGTCAAATGATGTTCTAAATTCAAGAGATACGTCATATTTATATGTCATTAATGTCACTTCTTTCTAAAATTCATCTGTTGTAAATGTGCATGCACAACATGTCACAGAGTTAAGAGCATCTTCTGGAGCAAAGTTGATCGATAAATCTGTTTTGACGGCAAAGTCGATATAGTATATACCTCTGTCGTCGTCATACGATTCAACGTCATAAAACTCGAGTTCGAGCGGTGTTTCTAAAGTAGTATTACAATCGTAATTAAATTGACGCAAGAAGTCATTGAATGCATCTGTTAAAAAGTTTTCAATGTCATCTTCGATGTCTTCTTCACACTCTAGCACAACGTCGATTACGTAATATATTTCATGATAGTGCTGTTCTGCGGAATAAGATTTTACAGAAGCACTTACGTTGTGATTGCTCTGTTTAGCTGCGTTTACGATAAACGGTTCAAAGTCTTCGTGTTGTGTCAAGTCTGCAAAATACGTATCTTCAATAGCCTTAACGATTTCTCTTTCTACTTCAGCACTTGATCTTGCTTGACGTTTAATTGTTGACTCAGCAAACGACCAATCAATGTAGATTCGATCGTCGCTCGGAATTTTTTGTGCTTGTGTTGCACGAAATGATAGTGTACGATAATTGTGTGTGTCAAACGATGTTCTAAACTCGAGAGATACATCATATTTATATGTCATCAATCTCACTTCTTTCCTAAGGTTTATTCTTAAAATCATTATAACACTTAACTCAATACAAATACATAATAAAAAGAGCAACCTTTGCTATAAGATTGCTCCTGTTTTACTTACTTTTTAGTTGAAATGTTAATGATTTGACGAGTGTTATCATGAACTGAGAGTTGTTGCTCATCAGTAATTAACCAAGTATACTTGCCAAACCCTTTTGTATTAATGTGTGACTCACCGCCACCATCTGTAAAGATGAATAATTGTGTTTCACGAGGATATTGACGTTCTTTCAACTCATCAAATACAGGTTGGAATGAAGTACCACCACGACCATTAATAGAATAATCTAGTTTTTGACCAGGTGTTAATTCTTCAAAACTTTTAATCTCTGAATCGAACTGAATATAAGTTAATGGAATCTTATGTTTCTCAGTAATGATACGAATCTCATTTAAGAAATACGCTAATTCTTTATCAGAAACTGATCCAGAAACGTCGACTGCAACAACGATTGGTAAAATACGATCGTTTAATTTACCTTTTTTGTGAATCATATGCGGTTGACGACGGTTTAAACGATTAGGCGATAAACGTTTACCACTAATTTGTCGACCCATTTGACGTTCAACTAATGATTGCCATTTCACTTGAGGTGGTGTAAATAATGCTTCAACAGCAGCTTTAAGAGCACCCGATTGTAACCCACGACCACGACCAATTGCGGGGTTAGAAATGTCACGAAGAGCTTGAGAGATCACGTTCTTAGCCGCTTGCTCAGCGTCTACATAGTTACCTGACTTACCAACTTCTGCTTCTTTCCATTCACTGTGGCTATCTAATGAACCATAACCTTGTGAACTATCATTATTTGCTTCTCCGTCACCAGCTTGACCAGCACCATCGTTCTCGTTGTTACCATTTTCACCATTTGAACTTGAACCTGAGCCAGCACCTTCACCAGAGTCACCTTTACCGTTTTTACCACGATTAGGCTTATCTTTAACATTTTTAGCAATTAAGTCATAATAGTAATCTGTTCCGGCTTGACGTTTTACGTCTTTAACGTCCATTTTTGCTAATTGAGCAATATAGTCTAAAGTAACACCTTCAGCTGGTAAATCTGTTAATAATTGGTTAATCTCAGCGTCCATTGCAATATTTAACGCTTGATGATTTTTACCACGTAAATCATGACGTTTTAAGTGGTTGAAAATAATGTGATAGCATTCGTGACGAACGATGTCTAACATGTTATGAATTGTCCAATGTTTCATAATGTGTTTTGGATTGAATAATAAGATAAAATTATTATTGCGATATGTCACAGCCATTGGTGCATCTAATTCAAAGTCAACTTGTTTTACTAATGACGTTAATACGTATCCGAAGAATAAGTCGTCCATTTTAATAGGAATATCTAATTGTTTGCGATCTTCTTTTTCATCAGTGTTAGTACTTAAACGTAATAACATAATCACTAAACCTTCAAGAAACGCTTGAGATTCTCTATAATCGCCTTCTTTTAATACTTCTAATCTTTCTACAATATTTAACCCGTATGTCATGTTATGTGTACCTCTTTCTTTATATTCCTTACATTGATTATAATATCATAATTCATTATTATGTACATACCTCTAAACTAAATAAACCCTATATTTTACCTAATTTTCATTAAGTAAAACATAGGGAGAGGCACCATAAACTATTTAGACGTTAAGTCTAAGCGAGCCAAGCAATCCGCATAGAATGCTTCGTTGTCAATTAATAAACGAGGAACAGTACCGCGTTTACGTTCATCTTCGTCTTTATCGTAAACGAATAAAGCGTTATCGATAGTTTGGTGAACTTTGCTCTTCAAGTCGTTGCTTCCTAATACTAAGAATAACTCAACAAAGTTAGCAACTTCTTTCTCAGTGAACTTAGCACCATTTTCTTTAACTTCTTCGATGATACGATTTACTAAGCCGTCCATAATTACACTTTGTTTGTTTACTTCATAACGAGAGAATTTGTCAACTAAACGTTTGCTAATTTTCTTAGTCGTCATTACTTGTTCAAATGTAATATTTTCATAGAAGTCCCACATGTTAGTTGCGAATAAAGGTCCGCAATCTTCACCAAGTTGGTCAGAAATAATACTTGTTACAAAGGCTTTATCAACTGCAGAAGCATCTGCAGATAACATTCCCATTTCTTCTAAGTCTTTCAATTGATCTGAAAGATATTCCCATGCACGAGGAGTTCTCATACGAATATCGCCATTAGAACGACCATAGAATAAGTTCATGTTGTTGTCATTTTTTACAAAGTCAATAACTGCACCGTGAATACGTGCAGGACCTTTTTTATCTGAGTCATCTTCATAACCTTCAGCCCAACGGATCCAGTCATAACGGTCAACACCCATGTAAATGAATGTGAAACGAGCCGCATGAGCGTCATCCATCTCAGTTGAAGCGTAGTCTTCTTGTTCGAAACCTTTCATCGCTGATGTAGGGTTCATAGCTGCAATAAAACGTACATTGTTTGCAAAGTTATATCCTTGGAACTGACGTTCGTTTAACATTGTCATCCATTCAGAAATTACTGGAATTTGAGCACGAACGAACTCATCACAGAAAATGATGTATTCTTTCTCAGGATGTTCAATTACTTCACGTAATTTGTGATTTAAAATATAAATTAATCGAGCGTCACCTTCTAAGTTAGTTGGAACTGGAATAGCGTTGTCACCTTCGTTTTGTTGAGCCATGTTGATATAAATCAACTCACGATTTAAGGCTTTTGCGACACGATTGATGATTGCTGTTTTACCAATACCCGTTAACCCTACAACTGCAGGAACGATTTTGTTGTTGCGTCCTTGCATGTGAAATTTTAATTTTCTAATTACTAAAGCGTTATTATCCATTACCATTTTTGTGCGCCTCTTTTCTTTATTTTTTATTCCTTTACATTGATTATCATATCACATATCACAATCATGTACATACCTGTTTGCTAATTTTTTACAAAATATTCATTGAAACTATTTCGATGACGATAACTATCACTCATCAATTCTTCTACAGTTCTAGGAATAACTCGTTTATTTAACTCAGCTTGCATGCACTCAATTGATTCATGCTCTGCGACAATTGATTCCTTAATTAGTTCATAATTTTCATCTAAAATTCTTAACTTTAATTTATATGTCATATTGTACCTCGCTTTTATATTCATCAATTTACATTATCTATAGTATCATTTTCTTCGAACATGCACATACCTGATTCATAATTCGCAATCGGCAACGATTGCAATTCTTCATAATCATCAGGATAAAACATCAGTTCGATCAGTTCTTGCATTGTTGTCTTCATCAAATTCTCCTTTACTTTCTAACAATTGGTACAATTGATTCGATTCCATCGTAGTTGATGATCTCGAATGTTGCACAATCTTCAACTTCAACAACTTCTAACGACGAATAATCTGGTTGCACTTTAAAATTATATGCTTGTTGATTCTTAATTAAATCAATTAATTTGTCATCTTTTCGAGAAAGTTGTGACAATTTAACGACTCCTAAATATTCTAGCGCATCCTTTGTTAATGCTGGACATCCATATGCTGTATTTAAAACTAATTTCATATTATCTAACCCCTTATAAGTCATTAAGTACTTTTGTTAATTGTCTTTTTAATTCAGGCAATAATTTCAATGCCGCTTTTACTTTGTTGATAGAATATTGATGCGCAATCATATTACGATAAGCACGAACTTCTTCACTTAATGCGATTTTTTCGCATGTCTCAGCGCTTAATTGTTGATATAATAAACATTCACCTAATGTTACTAAATGCATTCCACATGCAGCAAATGTTACTGAACTAGGAACTTTAGCACGACGACATTGTTTGTATGCTAAATCACATTCTTTAATTGTGTTTAACATATCTAAGATATATTCGCGATCTGATTTACGTTCGTTACGCATCATTTATTCTTCCTTTCTTAATGGTTTCCTTTACATTGACTATAGTATCACATTTGACAGGTATGTACATACCTGTTTATGAAAAATTTGCATAAAACATAAAGAATTTATGATGAAAAGCAAATCGTGAGTATCTTTGACGAACTCGTCAAGTTATACTCATTTTAAGAAAGAGGTGATTTGATGCTTTTTACATTAATTGACGATCGTGACTCTTGGATGAAGTTCTTTGAGTATTTTGATTTAGAACAGAAAATTAAAGATGTGACACATACTAATATAGAAAGACTTGCTAATGCGCTTTCAATTAAGTTTTATGATATAAGTAATCATGGGTTGAGTTGTGAGTTGTATGAAGAAGGTGACGCGGGTCGTGGCATTCAATTTACAATCGACGACATCGTTTGCGAAGCGCGATTTTACGCAACAGGTAGTGAAGAACTCGATGACAGCTTTGTTGAGTATTTTATACCAATAAACAATACAGAGTGTCTTGATCGTGTTGGAATGTCAGTGTGGTTGAAGTTTATAGATTCTGAAACTGATAAAGTGTTACTAGATCTTGGTGAAATTAAATCGAAAAACAAATAGCTTACTAAAAATTAGTAAGCTATTTTTATACATATTTTTAAGATTCTGTTGAGTATGCATGAATTAACATATCTTGATATGCGTCATGTATAGATTGAGAAAGTTGTTCTATTTCTTTAATTGCAATAGAGACTTCATCGATAATTCTTTGCTTTTCGTTATTATTACCGTTTTCTAAATCGTCGTTTAGTGATTTGATTAACTCAGGCGTTAAACGTTGCTGAAACGGTGCGTCGATATAAATTTGTAAGTTATCGTAAATCTGAATCATTTTATCAACATACGGTTTTATTTCTTGTTTAAAATATTGTAATACTTTTCTTTCTTTTGAACGCGGCTGAGAATCTTCTAATCGAGCGTTTAAATTCTTAAACGCAAGTTTTCGAATAGTGTTCGGATACTCTATTAATGCTGATAACACACGACTCCTTGCGTCTACAATCGAAAGTCTATTCGGTAAATCTTCATTTTGAGAGTTGTATCGTTTTACGATATTTTTATTGCATAAAACTTCTAATGCTTTTATTAATGCATG
>ERZ773046.1467-NODE-1467-length-13309-cov-6.325864_pt1 | contig 13309 bp, 10 predicted proteins | sample MGYA00580634_ERZ773046 | MGnify/ENA primary metagenome ERZ773046 (study PRJEB29015, sample SAMEA2738127) | human oral metagenome | biome: human oral; feature: human-associated habitat; material: saliva | place: China | collected 2159 ... | reverse complement strand
CAAAAACGCATACCGATGCTCTTGCAAGGGTAATGAGAAAAGAGTCCAAGAAGCGTGGACTTGCCGACTTCCGTGTGCTCTACTCCCCCGAGCCAGCGCGACCAGTTTTTACACCAGAGGGAGCAACGGGCAAATCCGCCAAGCTAGGCACTATGTCCTACTACCCTCCTATTATGGGACAGATGATTGCCTCAGACGTCATTCTGCATCTTTCGGGGCTTGATCATGAGTAACCTCACATATTTTGATGCGCACGTTCATGCCAATCTTATGGACTCCCCGCTCAATGTAGCGAGAAGTTCCAATGAGGCTGAATTAGGTCTATTTACCTGCGGCGTTACTCCTCAAGACTACCTAAAACTTGCTCCTCAGCTTACGCAAGACAACATCCGTGTGGGACTTGGAGCGCACCCCTGGTATATCTCTGACGGACGTGTCGCAAAAAAAGATATAGAGCTCATGCTAGAGCTTATGGAACAGACGCGCTACGTTGGCGAGATTGGATTAGATTTTTCTTCTCGCTATTGTGTTGATGGGTTGCGAGAGCTGCAGGTTAAGGCCTTTACAAAGATCTGTGAACGCGCTGCAAATCTTTCTCAAGACAGCAAGCCTCGGGTACTCTCGATGCATACCGTGAGAAGCGTTGATACGGTGCTAGACATCCTTGAGCAGACAGGAGCCGCTCAAGAGTGTGTTCCTATCATCCATTGGTTTAGCGGTAGCTCAGAAGAGCTCCAAAGGGCTATTAAGCTCGGCTGTTGGTTCTCTGTTGGTGAGATGAGCCTAAAGACTAAGCGTGGCCGTGAATACGCTAAGGTCTACCCAAAAGATAAACTCCTTACCGAGACTGACCTTCCCTCCAGTGATCAGACGAATATTGGCACGGCGGACATTGTGGAGAGCCTGAAACGCGCGCTTAGCAGTCTTAGCGAGGCCCGTGGATACTCTGTGCAAACTGAAGTAATGGCAAACGCAGCAGGCGTTTTTGGCGTCTAAGTGTTAAAGTCTTACGTATGAGAAGATTACGTAAAATACCCACACAACGCCTTGTTGGAACTGGCAGAGCGCAACTTTCTGGAGCAATGCTTGCAAGCTCATCCGATGAGCTGGGTCTTGCTCTAAATGACGTTGTGCTTGTATTTGCCTGCAGCGATAACTTTGTGCCGTATTTATCTGTAGCAATTCAATCCATCATTGAAAACGTCAATCCAGCGCGTCGTTACGATATCATTGTTTTGACTCGTGACCTCACTCCTACCAGCATGATTACGCTTACTCGTCAGGCTCAGCTTGTTGATAACGTCCATGTTGGTTTCTTAGATGTTGACGCTGCTCTTGGTGATATTGAGCTTCCTCATCATGGTCACTTTAGACCAGAAACTTACTACAGACTACTTGCTCCCTCACTGCTTCCTAACGTCAATAAAGCCATCTACCTTGACTCTGACCTGGTGGTTAATACCGATATTGCAGAGCTCTACGATATTGATGTCACCGGGTATTTGGTAGGCGCTACACGCGACGCTGATACTATTGGTCAGATTGATGGCTATGACGCCACAGTTGGCCCCTACCTTAAAAATGAGTTGGGCATGGATGATCCTCACGATTACTTCCAAGCAGGCGTCATTTTGATGAACCTGGAAGAAATCAGAAAGCAGATTTCTCCTGAAGAGTTTCTGAAGGTTTCAACCATGCGTGCATGGCGCTGGCTTGATCAAGATGTCCTTAACAGGTTTGTGAATGGCCATTATCTCCGCATTAATATGAAGTGGAATTACCTGGTAGACTGGCAATTCCTTCGCCGTGATCACATTGTTGCTCAGGCACCAAAAGACGTGCGAGAAGAATACGAAGAAGCCCGAAAGAATATCTGCATTGCACATTTTGCAGGACCAGACAACAGGCCTTGGCTCTATCCAAACTCAGACCTTGCAGGCCTTTTCTGGTTCTATGCTCGTCGCTCCCCTTACCTTGAGGAGCTTCGTTCACAGCTTGAAGAGTCAAGACGTACGGTAAGGGGTCTTTCTCACCGTGTGCAGAGCGGCGTACTTTTCCGCGGCTTGATGCCTTTGTTTGATACCGTCTTTCCACCAGGCACCAAAACCCGCACCCAACTTATTACGTCATACAACAAACTTGGTGGCGGCAATCTATAACGCAAAAGGAGGTCTTTCGACCTCCTTTTTTATTGCTAAGCGAGTTATTTCTTTTTGCCCCTGATGATTTCTGGAGCGTTTTCTCCGCCAACGCTTTCTGGAGTAACCACAACCTTTGTGATATCCAAATCTGATGGCAGATCAAACATGGTCTCTTGTAGCGTAGACTCGCAGATTGCACGAAGACCACGAGCACCAGTACCGCGAGCTAAAGCCTTCTTAGCAATCTCTCTGAGTGAATCCTCAGTAAACTCCAGGTCTACTCCCTCAAGCTCAAACATGCGCTTGTACTGCTTGGTAAGAGCATTCTTTGGATCTGTGAGAATGCTCATCAGATCTTCCTCACCAAGCTCACGAGTAGAAGTGATAACAGGAATACGGCCCAAAAGCTCTGGAATCATGCCAAACCTGTGCAGATCCTGAGGCATTACCTTGGCGATAAGCTCAGACTCGCCTTCTTTGACATTCTGAGCAACATCAGAGTTAAAGCCAATTCCCTTTTTACCAATGCGGTCAGCAACAATCTTATCCAGGCCAACAAAAGCGCCGCCACAGATAAACAAGATATTGGTGGTATCAATGTGAATAAGCTCCTGTTGAGGGTGCTTACGGCCTCCTGTTGGCGGAACACTTGCAACGGTACCCTCAAGAATCTTCAGAAGTGCCTGCTGAACACCTTCACCAGAGACGTCACGAGTAATAGAGAGGTTCTCGGCCTTGCGAGCAATCTTATCAATCTCATCGATGTAGACAATACCTACCTGAGCACGCTCAACATCACCATCAGCGGCAGTAATAAGCTTAAGCAGGATATTCTCGACATCTTCACCAACGTAACCAGCCTCAGTAAGGGTGGTTGCGTCAGCAATAGCAAATGGCACCTCAAGAAAACGAGCAAGCGTCTGAGCAAGCAGCGTTTTACCAGTACCAGTTGGACCGAGCAGCAAGATGTTGGACTTTGCAATTTCAACATCCTCCTGGCCTTCCTGAGGCTCATCGTTGCCCGAAAGAATACGGCGGTAGTGGTTATACACCGCAACCGACATAGCACGCTTAGCGTCTTCCTGACCCATTACGTACTGAGACAGCTCATCGTAAATCTCATGTGGAGTTGGCAGGTCTTTGATAACGGGCTCATCAGAGTGAGTCTCAATCTCTGACTCTTCATCAAAGCCGAGAGACTCATCAATCATATCCGAGCAGGTAGAGACACATTCATCACAAATGCATACTCCACCAGGACCCTGAATAAGCTTATTTACCTGCGACCTACTCTTTCCGCAGAAAGAACAGTGCATCTCATCTAATCCGCCAAAAGGCGAGAAGTCCTGGTCTTTAGCCATAACTTAAACCCTCGATACAAGAACAATTATTGGTCGTTACGAGAAGAAATAACGCGGTCTACCAGGCCGTAGTCACAGGCCTCCTGTGCACGAAGATAATTATCGCGCTCGGTGTCTACATTGATCTTCTCGATAGGTTGTCCAGTATAATCCGAAAGCAGCTCATTGATGTGCTGGCGAATCCACTTTGTCTCATCTGCAACAATCTGAATATCAGTCTGCTGGCCCTGGACGCCGCTTGATGGCTGGTGAATCATAACCATAGAGTTAGGAAGCGCAAGACGCTTACCCTTTGCGCCAGCTGCAAGAAGAACGGCACCCATAGACGCTGCCATACCAACGCAGATAGTAGAAACATCAGGCTTGATGAAATTCATGGTGTCAAGAATGCCCAGACCTGCATAAACGTCTCCACCAGGAGAGTCAATGTAGAGAGAAATATCTTTATCTGGGTCCTGGCTCTCAAGATGCAAAAGCTGTGCAATAACAAGATTTGCAGAATCGCGCGTTACCGGCTCACCCAAGAAAACAATACGATCATTAAGCAGCCTGGAGTAGATATCATAGCTACGCTCACCACGAGGAGTCTGCTCAATAACATACGGAATGGTTGGAATGTTTGTTGGATAATGCATAATCCTCCTTCAAATGTCTTTCTTTAGAAACATACCCCGGGAAGTATATCTCTAACCCGGGGTATGAAAAATTCAAAGTAACTGCAACTATTGACGCAGTCTTTCTGGCGAGAAGCCCAACCAGTTGTGGACTACTCAGCGTCCTTCTCTGCGTCCTCGTCCTTCTTAGCTGCCTTCTTCTTAGCAGGAGCCTTCTTAGCAGGCTTCTTCTCTGCCTTCTGCTCTTCCTTAGCAGCCTCAGCAATCTCGTCGACAACGGTGACGGTTGCGTTGTCACGCAGCCAGTCAAGAGCCTTAGAACGACGGATGGACTCGCGGATTGCAGGAAGACGGCCAGCCTTGCGCCACTCCTCAATTGCAGACTCAACGTTAGGAACACCAGCACGCTCAAACTCTGCGCGGATGTCCTCCTCAGTTGCCTCAAGCTTAAGCTCTGCAGCTACTGCGTCAAGAGCCAGGGACTGACGTGCACGCTCCTCAGCCTGAACACGAAGATCGGAGATGAAGTCATCAGTCTTGATGCCGCGTGCAGCCAGGAACATATCAAGGCTCATGCCCTGCTGCTGAAGACCATTCAGGAACTCCTGAGCAATCTCGTTGAAGACCTCGCTCTTGTACTCCTCTGGAACCTCCTCAAGCTGAAGACGCTTGCCTACAGCCTCTACAACGCGGTCCTCTTTAAGAGTTGGAAGAGAATTCTTCTTGTCGGACTCAATCTCAGACTTAACAGCCTCACGGAGTTTCTCGACCGTGTCATAACCAAAGGTGTTCTTTGCAAGCTCGTCAGTCAGCTCTGGAGTGACGGACTTCTTGTGAGCAACAACCTTGACGTTGATATCGTAATCGTGGGAGTGAACCTCATCGCCGTGAGTGTGGCTGTGAGTCCACTTGACCTCTTTCTCCTCACCTGGCTTCATGCCGATGAGTGCCTCCTCAAGCTCCTTTGGAGCCTGGGTGCCATTAAGGGTAAGAACGCGGTCCTCGCCCTCCATGTGAGCAGCGCCCTCAATGTTCTTGATGTCTACACCAATGGTGTCGCCCTCTTTGACAGCGCGCTTCTCCTTGGTGTTCTCAAACTTAGCCTGGTAAGACAGAAGCTGCTTAATCTGGTGATCAACCTCAGCCTCAGTTGCCTCATTTGGAGGCATGTTGATTGCGGGAGCATCGTAAGAATCAAGCTTAGCCTCAGGACGAACGTTGAAGACTACCTCGTAGGAGTAATCCTGGCCCTCAACAGGAAGGTCTGCGTCCTGGTTGTAATCGCCACGGCCAACAGGAACAAGGTCAAGCTCCTCAAGAAGCTGTGGCTCTGCTGCGCCGAGAAGATCGTTGGTTGCCTGAGCAAGGACTGCCTCGCGGCCAACAATGCCGTCAATGACAGGACGAGGTGCGCGGCCCTTGCGGAAACCCTGGAAGGAATACTTGTTTGCAATGTCCTTGTAAGCCTGCTTAATGGCAGCGTCTACCTCTGCAGCAGGAACTGTAACCTTGACGGTGAGTTTCTCGTCAACTGGCTTATCTGCGGTAACGGTGATGTTCAACGTTCCTCCAGTGTCTCGTAAAAAATGCTGGCGTACCAGCTCTTAACCAAATTTCTGCATGGTGCGGGCGGAGGGAATCGAACCCCCACGGACTTAGTCCACTAGAACCTAAATCTAGCGCGTCTGCCAGTTCCGCCACGCCCGCATATTTATGCAGCCTTGCAATAATAACAAACTTTTGCGCTCTTCACTAGGAGAACTTCGTATTCTAAACACTTCCCTCACGAAAAAAGACCGGCCTTTTTCAAGACCGGTCTTGTTCAATTGAAAAGCTCATTCTCCAAGCAGGTTTTAAAGATCTTGTAGTGCAAAGGTCTCTGGCTCGCTCTTTCTTGCTGCTGCAAGTGCCTGGATAAGAGCAGTTGCTGCAGACATTGCAGTTACACAGGTAATACCCTGGCTGACAGCCTCTGCGCGCATCTTAGCACCGTCACTATGGGCCTCGTGACCGTGAGGAGTATTGATAATAAAGCTGACGGTCTTATCGCGCATAAGGTCAACAACATTTGGATGACCATCGGAAATGCGATTGACGGTGGTGCAGTCAATTCCAGCCGCGCGCAGCGTCTTTGCGGTACCGCCTGTGGTGTAGATGCCATAGCCAAGGTTCTCCAGAGCCATAGCAACAGGAGCAATGGCGCGCTTATCGCGGTCACACACACTGATGAAGACGGAGCCCTGCTCAGGAAGCTTGTTCTCAACTGCCTCACGAGTCTTTGCGTACGCTGCTGGGAAGGTGCGGGCAATGCCCATGACCTCGCCGGTAGACTTCATCTCTGGGCCAAGGATTGAGTCAGCACCAGGGAATCTAGACCAAGGCATAACCGCCTCTTTAACCGCGTAGTAATCGACGGTGCGATTTTCGTCTGGAAGCAGGCCTTGTGCTCTGAGCTCACTGATCTTCTCGCCAGCCATGATACGAGATGCGTATTTAGCCAGGGAAACGCCAGTTGCCTTGGACGAGAAAGGCACGGTTCTAGAAGCGCGAGGGTTAAGCTCGATGACAAAGACGTGCTCGTCGCGGACGGCGTACTGGATGTTTAAGAGACCTCGAATGCCGCAGGCAAGCGCCAGTTTTTTGGTGATAGCCCTAATCTGGTCAACAATCTTTTCAGAGAGCGAGAAGGGCGGCCAGCAGCAGGCGGAGTCGCCAGAGTGAATACCGCACTCCTCAATATGCTCCAGGACGGAGCCTACATAACACTCCTCGGTGTCACAGAGAGCATCAACGTCCAGCTCAATGGCGTCCTCAAGGAAGGCGTCCAGGTAGACAGGACGGTCTGGCGTGACGTGCGTAGCGGACTCCATGTAGGTGACCAGGTCGGAGTCGTCGTAGACAATGGCCATACCGCGACCACCAAGAACGTAGCTTGGGCGGACAATCAGCGGGTAGCCAATGCGACGTGCAGCGTCGCGAGCCTCGTCCATGGTAGAAGCAACTGCCGATGGTGGGCAGGCAATGTTCAGGCGGTCAAGAAGGGCTGCGAAGCGGTCGCGGTCCTCTGCCAGGTCAATTGCCTCTGGCTGAGTGCCCATGATAGGAACGCCAGCGTCCTTGAGGGCGCGTGCCAGCTTGATTGGCGTCTGGCCACCAAGGGTAACAATGACGCCTTCTGGCTTCTCAACCTCAATAACGTCCATGACATCTTCAAAGGTCAGAGGCTGGAAATAGAGTCGATCAGAAGTGTCGTAGTCTGTAGAGACCGTCTCAGGGTTGCAGTTGACCATAACTGTCTCATAGCCCTGCTCGCGAAGAGCATAGGCAGCATGAACGCAGCAGTAGTCAAACTCAATACCCTGGCCAATACGGTTAGGACCAGCGGAGAGAATCATGACGCGTGGTTTTTCTGCCTCAACGTACTCTGTAGCGTTGCCCTTCTCGTATGTGACATAGTGGTACTGCGTGGTTGCACCAAACTCACCTGCGCAGGTATCAACTGTTTTGACCTGCGGGCGAACACCCAGCACTTCCCTCACAGCGCGGACAACGTCTGTCTTGGTACCGGTAAGGTGCGCAAGTTGCTCATCCGAGAAGCCCAGCTGTTTGGCAGCAAGCATGTTATCGGTGGTGAGACCAGAAAGCCCCAGCTCCTTGATGCGTTTCTCGGCGTTGATGATGCCTGCCATACGATGCAAATACCATGGATCGATGCCAGTCATATTATGGATGCGTTCAACGCTCCAATTTCTGCGCAGTGCCTCAGCAACGTAGAAAATACGCTCTGGTGTTGGCTTACTGACGAGCTCATCAAAGTTCTTCTCGTCAAAGACATCGTGGCCGTCTGCGCCCAGACCAGCGCGATCTTGCTCCAGGGAGCGAAGCGCCTTCTGCAGGGCCTCCTCAAAGGTCCTGCCCATGGCCATAGCCTCGCCAACCGACTTCATGCGGGTGGTTAGGACGCGGCTGGTGCCCTTGAACTTGACGAAGGCGAAGCGAGGAACCTTGACCACGCAGTAGTCGATGGAAGGCTCAAAGGCGGCAGGAGTTGCCTTGGTAATGTCGTTGGTGATCTCATCAAGCGTGTAGCCAACAGAAAGCAGCGCAGCCATCTTTGCAATGGGGAAGCCAGTTGCCTTGGAAGCCAACGCGGAAGAGCGGCTAACGCGAGGGTTCATCTCAATGACAATGACGCGGCCGTTAGTTGGGTTGACTGCAAACTGAACGTTAGAGCCACCGCAGGCAACGCCCACACGCTCGAGAATGGCGATGGAGTAGTCACGGAGGTTCTGGAGCTCTTCATCGGTAAGCGTCTGAGCTGGTGCAACGGTGATGGAGTCTCCGGTGTGAACACCCATTGGATCGAGGTTCTCGATGGAGCAGACAACAATACCGTTACCTGCGGTATCGCGCATGACCTCCATCTCAATTTCTTTCCAGCCCTCGATAGACTCCTCTACCAGCACCTCATGCTCTGGAGAAAGCAAGAGTCCCTGCTCAACAATCTCTACGAGCTCTTCTGGGGTGTGTGCAATGCCGCCACCCGCGCCACCAAGGGTGAAGCTTGGGCGAATGACCACAGGGTATCCCAGGTCAGCGACAATGCGCTGAGCGTCTTCCATGGAATGAGCGATGTCCGCGCGAGCAACTTCCAGACCAATGTCTTGGACTGCCTCGCTAAAGAGCTCACGGTCCTCACCGGTGCGGATGGACTCCAGGTTGCAGCCGATGACCTCAATGTTGTACTTGTCAAGAACGCCCGCCTCGCCAAGGCTGATAGTACAGTTCAGAGCAGTCTGACCGCCCATGTTTGGCAGGAGCGCATCAGGACGCTCGCGCTCAATGACGCGGGTCACCGACTCAACGGTGATTGGCTCAACGTAAGTTCTATCTGCAGTTTCTGGATCGGTCATGATGGTTGCTGGATTTGAATTGACCAGAACAACCTCAAAGCCCTCTTTACGAAGGGCGCGGCATGCTTGAGTGCCAGAATAGTCAAACTCGCAAGCCTGACCAATAACAATTGGACCAGAGCCAATGACTAGAATTTTCTTTATATCAGTACGCTTTGGCATTAGAAGCGCCTCCCCTCACGAACGTCGATGGCAAGATAGTCAGACTGTCCCTCCATCAAACGAGCAAATGCCTTGAACAAGTAGGATGAATCGTGAGGTCCTGGGCTTGCCTCAGGGTGATACTGGACAGAAAACGCTGGGATATCCAGGAACTGAATGCCTTCTGGAGTACCATCGTTAAGGTTTACGTGTGTAAGTCGGACGCGACCGAACTCCTTTGTCTGGACAACAGGAGCAATACGCCTTGCGGACCACTCACAGAGGTTGTCAAAGTGCTCGGAGATTCCACCAGACTCCTCTGCAATAAGCTTGCCCAAGCTTGGGAAAACCAGACCGTAATTGTGGTTTTGAGCAGTAATCTCAACCTTGCCGGTCAGAAGATTCATGACTGGTTCGTTGCCGCCATGGTGTCCAAATTTGAGTTTCTCGATATCTGCACCTGCGACAATGGAGAGCATCTGGTTGCCCAAGCAGATACCAAAGACGGGAACATTGCCCAGAACGCCGCGAGCGGCCTCCTGCGTAGCGTCAACCTGCTCTGGGTCACCAGGGCCGTTGGAGAAGAAGATGCCGTCTGGGTTGTAGGCCAAGGCGTCCTCAGCAGGTGTGTTCCACGGTACAACCGTGACCTCGCAGCCGTTTGCCGCAAGACCCTGGAGAATGCCGTTCTTCTCGCCACAGTCGTACGCGACAACGTTGAAGCGCTTCTTGGACGTAGCGGGAACCACGTGAGGCGCGTCGACGGAGACGTCGGGGACAAAGTTGTGCTCGGAGATGTTGGGCGACGCCTGGACGCGCGCGAGCAGGTGGACGGGATCCAGGTCCTCGGTGGAGATGGCCGCCTTCTGTGCGCCATGGTCGCGCAGGTGCATGGTCAGCGCGCGGGTATCGATGCCCTCGATGGCAACGACGCCGTTTTCCTGCAGAAACTCTGGCAGGCTCTGCTTGGATGTCCAGTTGCTTGGCTCGTAGCACATGTCGTGCACAACAAAACCACGCAGATGCAAAACGTCTCGCTGCATGACCGCAGGATCGATGCCGTAGTTGCCTACCTGCGGATAGGTCAGCGTGACAATCTGGCCGGCGTAACTTGGATCGGAGATAATCTCCTGGTAGCCCGTCATGGACGTGTTGAAAACAATCTCGCCGAAGGTCTCTCCACTAGCGCCACAGCACCTCCCCTCGAAGGTTGTACCGTCTTCGAGAACAAGCAGCGCGCGAGGCTGCGAGGTGGCACTTGCCAGTGGATTCATATACTCTCCGATCTGCGTAAGAGCATGCCGAGCCATAAAAAAAGAGCACTCCTTGTGGAGGCTCAACAGCGAACATGCGCACTCAACGCTATGGGCCTTGCCGGTGTCTCGCACCGTCCTTAAAGGTTGGTAGTATTGTAACGCATAACCAATAAAGGAGATGGCATGTTTCCAGATTTTCTAGAGAATCCCTCAGATGTGGCCGCGCCGCTGCTGCTGGGATGCACTCTGACAAGGACAATTACGCTTAATGGCGAGAAACACAAACTAGTTGCAAGAATTGTGGAGACCGAAGCTTACGACCAAGACGATCCCGCAAGTCATGCGTTTGGCGGGCTCAGTGAGCGCAATGCAGCCATGTTTGGGCCTGCGGGTCATCTGTACGTGTACGTTTCGTACGGAATGCATCACTGCTGCAATGTAGTGTGCGGTCCTGAGGGCTTTGGCAGCGGTTGCTTGGTGCGCGCGGTTGAGCCTCTTGAGGGTGTAGAGGTGATGCGCGAACTACGCGAGGCAAGGCGTGCGCGCAAGCACCCGCTCAAGCTGCGCGACCTCACCAACGGGCCAGGTAAGGTGTGCGCTGCACTTGATATTGACAAGGAACTCTACGGACATGGCCTGACAGTTGAGCCGCTTGTATTGGACTTTGCTCCCCTGTTACCAGGAGAAATAATTGGGAGTTCACCTCGCGTAGGTATTAGCAAAAACATTGATGCTCCAAAGCGCTTTTTCATCGAAGGAAACGTGTTTGTTTCACGAGCGTAGTGCGTGGGTATACAGGGCGCATCAGGCGTGCGAACAAGACATGCAATCATGACTTGCAATCAAAAAAAGGACCTTGGGTGACCAAGGTCCTTTTTAGTAGTTACGTTGAAGCCAAGCCGGCAGTGAAGATAGACAATCGAATGCCGCTGCATCGGGTTTCTCGCCAAGTGTTATGCGAACTAGCAGATACCCTGCGCCATCATTGCGTTTGCAACCTTGAGGAAACCAGCGATATTTGCGCCAAAGACCAGATTGCCGGGGTGGCCATACGTTGCTGCGGCCTCTGAAGCAGCGGTGTAAATGCTCTCCATAATTCCCTGCAACTTGGAGTCTACCTCCTCAAACGTCCAGGAAAGGTGCTCGGCGTTCTGGGACATCTCAAGACCGGAAACAGCTACGCCACCTGCGTTTGCAGCCTTGCCAGGTGCAAAGAAGGCGCCGTTTTCGATGAGGTAATTGGTTGCCTCGAGGGTGGTTGGCATGTTAGCGCCCTCAACGACGTACTTGGTGCCGTTAACAACAAGTTTCTGCACGTCAGCAAGCTCGAGCTCGTTCTGAGTTGCGCATGGCATGGCGATGTCACATTTCTGACTCCAAGGACGCTCGCCTGGGAAGAAAGTAGCAGAAGGACGTGCGTCGGCGTACTCCTTGATGCGTGCGCGACGAACCTCCTTGACGTCTTTCAGCAGCTCAACGTCAATACCCTCAGGGTCATAAACATAACCTGAGGAGTCAGATACGGTCACCACGGTTGCTCCGAGTTGCTGTGCCTTCTGGGCAGCGTAGGTAGCAACGTTTCCGGAGCCGGAGATGCAGACTGTTTTGCCCGCGAGCGAATCGTTCTTCTCGGCAAGCATGTGGGTGAGGAAGTAAACCGCGCCGTAGCCGGTTGCCTCGGTGCGAGCGAGGGAGCCGCCAAAGGAGAGGCCTTTGCCGGTCAGGACGCCGGTCCACTCGTTGCGAAGGCGCTTGTACTGGCCAAACATGTAGCCAATCTCGCGCGCGCCAGTGCCAATGTCACCAGCTGGCACGTCGGTGTTTGGACCAATGTGGCGAGCAAGCTCAGTCATAAAGGACTGGCAAAACGCCATAATCTCGCGGTCAGACTTGCCCTTTGGATCGAAGTCAGAGCCGCCTTTGCCGCCGCCCATTGGAAGCGTGGTCAGAGAGTTCTTGAAGATTTGCTCAAAGCCGAGGAACTTCAGGATAGAAAGGTTAACTGTTGGGTGGAGACGAAGGCCGCCCTTGTAAGGTCCAATTGCGGAGTTAAACTCGATACGGTATCCGCGATTAACCTGAACGTTGCCAGCGTCGTCAATCCAGGGGACGCGGAACATAACAATGCGCTCTGGCTCAACAAGACGCTCTAGCAATGCGGCTTTCTCGAACTCTGGATGAGCATCAAGTGCAGGTTGGATGGTGGTAAGAACTTCTTTTGCTGCCTGGATAAACTCAGGCTGATCTGCGTAACGCTCTTCAAGCTGTGCGATTACCTTAGATGAATAACTCATGAAACCCCTTTCGAAGTGGTTACGAATAGCATAGTCATCCAATGTTTCGATTACATAACAAAATATAAAAATCTGATAGACAAAAATTAGTTCAAAAAAGATTGCAATTTATTCTTGCTCTTGGGCGATTTGTCACCTATACTTTTCTCTCGGCTCGGGGTGTAGCGCAGCTTGGTAGCGCAACTGCTTTGGGAGCAGTGGGTCGCTGGTTCGAATCCAGTCACCCCGACCATTTTTTCTTTTTGCTTTACCCTTGCGGCGGTAGTTCAATTGGTAGAGCATCAGCCTTCCAAGCTGACTGTTGCGGGTTCGAGTCCCGTCCGCCGCTCCATAAAATTTCCTATTTTAAATTATCCCCTGTTCAAGGCATAATTCTGAATATTTATCCCGCCTCTTGTTTCTTCATGAGTGCTGGTGTTTTTTAGACGAGTTAGAGATTTTTCCACGGCTATCTCTGTTTTCACAGACATCTTATTGGCAATTTTCTTCTTTACTTGTCATGATCAACTTTTGATTTATTAAATTGAATATTCATGCAATTAAATTCATTTCCATGAATACGTAATTTTTGAGCTCAAAATTATGTGCC
>ERZ773046.1461-NODE-1461-length-13355-cov-3.701579_pt1 | contig 13355 bp, 8 predicted proteins | sample MGYA00580634_ERZ773046 | MGnify/ENA primary metagenome ERZ773046 (study PRJEB29015, sample SAMEA2738127) | human oral metagenome | biome: human oral; feature: human-associated habitat; material: saliva | place: China | collected 2159 ... | reverse complement strand
CGGGCCACGAGCATTTAATCAACGAAGGATCAAGCGCCAACCATTTCCATAATGAGTTCGCGAACGCGGGCAGCATCTGCCTGGCCACGGGTAGCCTTCATCACCGCACCGACAAGAGCGCCAGCGGCCTGAACCTTGCCGCCCTTGATCTTCTCGACGATATCGGGATTTGCGTCCAGTGCTTCCTGAACGGCTGCAGTGAGTGCACCCTCGTCAGAAACAACTTCAAGTCCGCGTGCAGCAACGACCTGCTCGGGATCGCCTTCACCCGCAAGAACACCTTCAAGGACTTGGCGAGCAAGCTTGTCGGTCAGACGACCGCTATCCACCAAGGACTGGAGCTGTGCGATTTGTGTCGGAGAAACCGGTAGATCCTCAAGCGCAACCTGCTTGTCCTTCGAGTAACGAGCCAGTTCACCCATCCACCACTTACGTGCAGCTGCGGGATCGGTCCCAGCTTCGACGGTTGCCTCGATGAGTTCAAGCGCGCCCGCGTTGATGACGTCACGCATTTCCTTATCGGCAAAACCCCATTGCTCACGCAGACGGCGCCTCTTGGCGACCGGAAGCTCCGGCAGGGACTGACGCAGAGATTCAACCCATTCCTCAGAGGGGACGATCGGAACAAGATCTGGTTCGGGGAAGTAGCGGTAATCTTCTGCATCGGACTTTTCGCGACCAGACGAGGTCGTTCCGTCTTCCTCGTGGAAGTGACGGGTTTCCTGAAGAACTGATCCACCGTCAGCCAAGATCTGTGCTTGTCGCTGAATCTCGAAACGAACAGCGTTCGCGATACCCCTGAAAGAGTTCACGTTCTTGGTTTCGGTTCGAGTCCCCAAAGGAGAGTCTGGAGTCGGACGCAGAGAAACGTTGATATCGGCACGAACATTTCCGCGCTCCATACGCGCCTCAGACACGCCAAGAGTACGGAAGATATCGCGCAGTGCCTGAACGTATGCAGCGGCAACCTCAGGTGCTCGCTCCCCTGCTCCTTCAATAGGACGGGTCACGATCTCAACCAGGGGGACGCCCGCACGGTTGTAGTCAACCAGCGAGTGGTCCGCACCCTGAATACGACCGTCTGCGCCACCGATGTGAGTGTTCTTTCCGGCATCTTCTTCCATGTGCGCGCGCTCAATCTGAACGCGGAACATAGTGCCGTCCTCAAGCTCAACGTCCACATAGCCGTCATAAGCAATGGGCTCATCTGACTGTGAGGTCTGGAAAGCCTTCGTCAGGTCCGGGTAGAAGTAGTTCTTACGCGCGAAACGGCAGCTCTTGGCAATTGAACAATTCAATGCGAGGCCGATCTTGATCGCGTACTCAACTGCCTGGTGATTGACCACGGGGAGCGAGCCGGGAAGACCAAGCGACACGGGGGTCACGTAGGTATTCGGGTCGCCACCGAAGGCGTTGGGGGCGGCATCGAACATCTTGGTCGCGGTACCCAACTCAACGTGAACTTCAATTCCGAGAACCGGATCGAAGGAAGCGGTAGCCTCCTGGTAATCCATCAGCTCAGTCATCACTTTTCCTCCCACTGCGCTGCGGGGCAGTTACCCGCGATATCGCCACTGAGTTGCTCAACGAGGCTTGCGACTTCATACATCTTGAGGTCGTGGTGAGCCGGAGCAAGAATCTGGAATCCAACGGGAAGTCCCTCGGCACTGACGGCGTTTGGAACACTCATCGCAGGAATTCCGGCCAGGTTTGCAGGGATGGTCGCGATGTCATTGAGGTACATCGCCATGGGATCATCCATCTTCTCTCCGAAACGGAATGCCGTTGTCGGACAGGTCGGCGAAACCAGAACATCGACCTCTTCAAAGACACGTGCAAAGTCGCGCTGAATCAGGGTACGAACCTTCTGCGCATTTCCGTAGTAAGCGTCGAAGAAGCCCGCCGATAGGACGTGAGTGCCCAAGATAATACGGCGCTTTACTTCATCGCCGAAACCGGCTTCACGAGTCGCAGCCATAACGCGCTCTGCGGTAACAGGGCCTTCGCTGGGCTCGACGCGAATGCCATAACGCATACCGTCGAAACGCGCCAAGTTCGAGGAAACCTCAGCCGGCATAATCAGGTAGTAGGCAGCAAGAGCGTAATCGAAGCTCGGGCAGGAAACCTCAACGATCTCAGCCCCGGCAGCACGCAACTTCTCAACGGTCGCGTCGAAGGCCTCGAGAACATCATCTTGGTAGCCCTCACCGGAAAGTTCGCGGACAACGCCAACGCGCAGCCCCTCAATCTTCCCGTCCTTGGCGACCTGAGCAACACTTTCAGAGAGCGCAGGAACCGGCTCATTCAGGGAGGTCGAGTCGTGGGGATCATAGCCACCGATCACCTCGGTCAGCGCAGCCGCATCCTCAACCGTGCGGGTGACCGGGCCAATCTGGTCCAGCGACGAGGCCATAGCGATCAGCCCGTAACGAGAAACTGCGCCGTATGTGGGCTTTGCGCCCACGGTTCCCGTCACAGCACCGGGCTGACGGATCGAACCACCGGTATCAGAGCCCAAAGCCAGCGGCGCCATGAAAGACGCAACAGCAGCAGCGGAACCACCTCCGGAGCCGCCGGGGATACGCTCAAGATCCCACGGGTTTCCGGTACGACCGTAAGCGGAGTGCTCGGTCGACGAGCCCATAGCGAACTCGTCCATGTTGGTCTTACCCAAGATCGGCATTCCAGCCTTGTGCAGAAGCTCGACGACGGTTGCATCGTAGGGAGGCAGCCATCCTTCAAGGATCTTCGACGCACAGGTCGTGGGAACGCCTCGGGTCACCATGTTGTCCTTGACCGCAATGGGCACGCCCGCCAAGCGAGGCAGTTCTTCCCCAGCGGCACGACGCGCATCCACGTCGGCAGCAGTTGCAAGAGCACCCTCACGATCAACATAGAGGAAGGCATGAACCTTGGGGTCAATCGCATCGATGCGATCCAAGCATGCCTGAGTGAGCTCAACAGAAGTGATTTCACCGCTACGCAGCAGGTCAGCAAGCTCGCAGGCGGACTTCTTCAACAGCGGATTCATCAGTCCTCCTCCAAAATCTGCGGAACCAAGAACATTCCGTCTTCTTGTGCGGGGGCCTGCGCCAAAACCTCGTCGCGGTCAAGTGTTGGGCCAACGACGTCTTCACGCCACACATTCGACAGTGGAATGGGATGCGAGGTCGCGGGCACATCCGGGGTTGCAACCTCGGAAACCTTTGCAACGGCCTCGGTAATAACGTCTAACTCACCAGCAATTCTGGTGATTTCTTCCGGTGTAAGTGCAATTCGAGCCAATCCCGCCACACGGGTGACCTCATCAGTACTGATCCTTGCCATAACAAGGATGATACCTGCCCGGGGCGCACCTCTCATACCATGCCCATCGTTGGCGACTTTTGAGTAGGCTTAAAACATGTCTCATCATCGACCGTCTTTTTCTTCGCGCACCCTCAAGGCACTGAAAATTACCGGCGCAGCGCTTTTGGGTGCCCAGGCAGCGGCACTGATCGGCGTCCATATCGTTGATAAGCTCCGTAAAGACCGCGTTCCGCGGGTCGCAGGCGGTTTCCCAACTCTTCCTCCCTTAGACACCGAAGTTGATGGGACGGAGGTTCGCACCTATACCGAGGGCACCTCTCTTTATGAGGACATGCTTGAGGCGATCACCTCAGCAGAGGACTACATTTTCTTCGAATCGTATATTTGGCGCTCAGACGCATGGGGCAAACGCTTCAAATCGGCACTTCTTGCCGCCGCTCAGCGCGGGGTTGACGTCCACATCGTCTACGATGGCTTCGCCGTCATGAACCAAGACCCATTCTTTTACGTCTTTCCAAAGACTCCCCATCTCTACATCCGTCGTTTCCCCGAAATCCGTTCGGGAATGTTCACCTTCAATCTGCGTAAAACCGGTCGCGATCACCGCAAGATCATGGTCGTCGACGACCGTGTCGCCTTCGTCGGCGGGTACAACATTGGTGATCCTTTTGCCCTCGAATGGCGTGATACCCACGTGCGCGTGACCGGGGAAGCAGTTGCAGAGTTGAAGTACGGCTTCATTGACTTCTGGAATCACTTCAAACGCCGTGGACAGCCTAAACTTCCGCGCACTCGTGCGCCCAAATGGGACAGCGATGTATCACTGGCCTTCAATCAGCCTTCACGCTTGCTCTACCCCGTTCGAGGCCTCTATATCGACGCAATCGATCGGGCGCAGCACTCAATTCGTATCACCAGTGCGTATTTCATCCCTGACCGTGAGATTTTCGAATCCCTGGTACACGCAGCGCGCCGAGGTGTCCGGGTACAGATTCTGATCCCCGAGTATTCCAACCACATCCTCGCCGACTGGGTTGCACGCCCCTATCACGGGCCACTGTTGAAGGAAGGGGTGGAAATCTGGCTGTACCAGGATGCAATGATCCACTCCAAGACCATGACGATTGACGGAGTCTGGTCAACTGTCGGAACCGCAAATATCGACAGGCTTTCCCTGCAGGGCAACTACGAAGTCAACGTCCAGTTCCGTTCGCAAGCCTTCGCGGCAACGATGGATCGGATCTTTGAGCTTGACCTGACCAATGCGCGCAAGCTTAGCTTCGAGGAATGGGAAGAACGCTCGCTACTCACCCGAATTTCCGAGCGTCTTCTGCACCCCTTCGAATTTATCGTTTAGTCATCGAGGGCGGCGAGCCCCTGCTTAAGTACCCGCTCAAAATAGCTTTCGTCAACAACGGGCACTCCTAGGGCCTCGGCCTTTGCGGCTTTCGATCCCGCACCGGGCCCCGCGATGACCAGCGACGTCTTCTTCGATACCGATCCCGAGGCCTTTCCTCCTCGGGCGACGATCGCTTCCTTCGCGCCCTCTCGCGTGTAGCCAGGCATTGCTCCTGAAACGACAATGGTCAGTCCTTCGAGGGTCTGTTCGATATCCTCGCGAACTTCATCTTCCATACGGACTCCCGCAGCTTGCCACGCACGAATAATTTCCACGTGCCAATCTACGTCGAACCATTCCCGCAAAGATTGAGCAATTACCTGACCAACACCATCGACTTGCGCCAGTTGCTCGACGGAAGCCTCCATTAAGAGATCCATCGAGGGGAAGGTCATGGCCAGAGCTGAGGCCGCGGTTGGCCCAACATGGCGAATCGAAAGCGCAACCAGAATGCGTGCAAGTGGACGCTCTTTTGCAGCCTCGATCTGCTCAAGCATCATCTTCGTATTCTTTGAAGGAGTGCTCTCAAGTGGGGTATAGACTCCGCTATTTCCCTTCTGTTTCCATGCCTTAGTCCAAAAATACCGAACCTGCATCCAGTCCCCGGTTTCTTGTCCTTCCTTGGTCACAGGCTTCCACACCATGACATCGCGTAGCTGTTCAGCTTCGAGGCTGAAAACATCACTTTCCGAGGACAACACAGGCTTTTGGGCAGAAGGAAGAAGCGCCTCGGCATCACCGATCAGTTCGCCATGAGTCAGTGTGTCGGTGTTTTCCATGTGCAGCGCGGTCCCGTCTTCAAGGAACACAGTCCGCCCTGCCGCGAGCGCGGCGGCAACCTCATCGCGATTGGCCTCGGGCTGGGTAAGGGCAAGCGCGGCCTCGTCCCCAAGTCCTTCGATGTCCAAGGCGGAGCGGGCACCCAAGTGCGCAATCCGCTCGGTAATTTGTGCTGGGCACCCCGCTTGGTTCGGGCACCGAAGATCCACATCCCCTTCCTTCTGGGGAGCCAGCTTCGTCCCACACGAAGGACAGTTTTCCGGCATAACAAAGGGATATTCACTACCATCGCGGGCAGCGACTACGGGGGCAACGATTTCGGGGATCACATCCCCGGCCTTACGCAAAACAACGAGGTCGCCAATCAGAACGCCTTTTCGGGCAACTTCACTAGCGTTGTGCAAGGTTGCGCGTGAGACGTGAGAACCGGCAACGAGAATACGCTCCATGACGCCATAAGGTGTCACGCGTCCGGTACGACCCACTTGAACTCGGATATCAAGGAGGCGGGTATTAACCTCTTCCGGCGGGAATTTATAGGCGGCGGCCCAACGTGGAGCACGTGAGGTCGTACCCAAGCTTGCCTGAATCGCACGATCATTAATCTTGACGACAACCCCATCGATCTCATGTTCCAAAGAGTGTCGTTGAGCGCCCAATTCAGCGATACGCTTCTCAATCGCCTCGCGACCACGCAGGAGCTTAGTGTGAGGAGAGACCGGCATCCCCCAATTTTTCAGGCACTCAAACCACCCAGACAAGGTATCGGGTTCTGTAAACCCGCTATCTCCGGCTTCGACAAAACCAATGCCGTGCGCCAACATCGCAAGAGGACGTTCAGCGGTTTTCTTCGGGTCTTTTTGACGCAAAGAACCCGCAGCTGCATTGCGAGCGTTCACAAAGGGTGCCTCACCCACACGGACGCGCTCAGCGTTAAGAGATTCAAAATCCTTCGTTGGAAAGTAGACCTCGCCACGAATTTCAACGCGGGCGGGAACCACGCCTTTCAAACGATGAGGAATACACGAAATTGTCCGGACGTTGGCGGTGACATCTTCGCCAACCCACCCGTCACCTCGCGTCGCTGCGCGATTGAGCACGCCATTTTCATAGAGCAAATTGACAGCAAGACCGTCAATCTTCACCTCGGTGAGCATGTCCAGATCGCTGCGACCCGTATCATTAGCCATTCGGGTTTCCCAGCCTGCGAGCTCTTCCAAAGAAAAAACATCATCCAAGCTGGTCATCTGCTGGAGGTGTTCAACAGGAGCAAAGGCTTCTGAGGCCACACCTCCAACCTGAGCGGTCGGAGAATCTGCACTGCGATACTGCGGGTATTTTGCCTCAAAGTCTTCGAGTTCGCGGTAGAGCTTGTCGTACTCTGCGTCCGACAAAACAGGAGCATCACGGTCATAGTAGGCCACTCGGGCATCATCAACTTCCTGAATGAGTTGATGGTAGCGGTCAACTAGCTGGCGTTCCTCTTCACTCATGCTTGTCATTGTGTCATCTCCATTGAGGGTGCGCTTGTTCCCCAGAGGCAGTTCTTCTTGTTGCTCCTCCTCTTTTTGTTGGCCCTCCTCTTTTTGTTGGCCCTCCACAGGTTGGACGGAGTATCGGCGATTTCCACAGCTTTGCCCTTTCGCGAGCATGAGCACGACGAGCGACGAAGGATGAAGGGCGAAGAGAAACTGGCCTCACGCAGCCGTATAGTTCACGTACTTACGCAGGGATGTTTTTGGGAGGTGAACAGACGTGGGAGATTCCCCCTTGGCGCCAACGCTTCTTCAAGCTGCCCTTCGCTCCTCGTGGCATTTTGCCTGCGTGAGTGGGCCAAACATTGGACTGGTTGTTTCTCCCCTGGGGCGCCCTCAAGAATTTCCAGCACAGATACAGATCTTCACCGATCACCAAGGACGCGAGCGCATAAGTTTCCTTCTCGACAGCGAGGATGTACAAATATGGACTCGCGCGGCGCTTTTCACACCGTGGCGACGCCTACGTCCGAAGCGTGCATACACCCCCTTCAGAGGTTTGCAACTCAAAGTAGCTGGCCACTCTGGCACTGACTATTACCAGTTGCGCCAACGGCCGCGTGATCTTTCTTTTCCTTCTTCCTCCCCCACTTCATGGCACCTACCTACGATGTCCTTCATTGGCATTGTTCCGCTTCTACTTTTCATGGCATTTCGCATGCTGGTCATGGGAGCCTACGGCGGCATGTCGCTTCTTCTAGTTGCCCTTCCCCTTATCAGTATGTCAATCATCGGGATAGTAGTCGTGAAACGACGAAAACCCAGACATCGCATTGATGCGGCGAGGCTTGCACTTCTTCTTGAAGCTGCAGTCCCTTCCATCTCAGAGTCTTCATCCCTCCTGATCTATCCCAACCAAATTGGGCGCGGGAAGGCTCAGGCGGTTTCTCGCGCTGGCGGGGAAACATATCTTGGTTTTGTTGGCCCCGAGGCCAAGTTGAGTGCTTTGTGGTGCGCGGCTCAGCTCGCGGCGCAGTTGGGAGGAGCGCGGGTAGCCGAAGGCACTGATGAGCTTATCGATATCGGAAGGCAAAAATCTCTCAGCCTGGGTTCCACTAATTCTGGGCCCTGTCGTATACGCATTAGACTTCACGCTCCGGGTGAGGACGAGAGCGGGGACGAAAGTATTCACCTTGCCTGGGCGCCTCATTTCAGTGAACTTCCAACGTGGTGCCACACAGTGATACCCGCTTCCCGCACACCTGTGTCTTCGACGTGGTGGAAGATGTTGGGTAGAGACGCACTCTTCGGCTCAATTCCCGAACACGTCGATTTCGATGAACTTCCATTTGAAGTAAGCGATAGCGATGAGGGGTTACGGACACCGATTGGGAAAGACAGCTCAGGAGTTGTTCACATCGACCTCGTGGAGCACGGACCTCATGCCCTTATTGCCGGCACAACAGGTAGCGGAAAATCGGAGGCGCTTCGAACGTGGCTTCTTGGATTATGCGCAAGCTACTCCCCTTCACGCCTCCGCTTGGTTTTGGTGGACTACAAAGGAGGATCTGCCCTTACTCCCCTCACTGCACTCCCTCACACTGAGACCGTTTTGACCGACCTCGACCTTGGTCATTCCTCGCGCGCTCTCAGAGGTCTCGCGTCATGCATTGCGACGCGAGAAGCGCAATTTGCGCAATACGCAGTCAAGGACCTCTCACAGTGGCGTGAACGTTTTCTTCAAGGGTGTGCGCCTACCCCACCTCCACGGATCCTCATCGTTATTGATGAATTCCAAGTTCTTGCCGATCTACATCCGGAAACCCTCGAAACCTTCTCAAGGCTCGCGGCTCAGGGGCGTTCTCTCGGTTTGCATTTGATCTATGCGACCCAGCATCCCGGTGCTTCAATCAACGCTCACATGCGCGCTAACACAGAACTACGAATTGCACTGCGGAGCATCTCTGAATCTGATTCACACAGCGTCATCGGCAGCGCAGAGGCTGCGCGCCTTCCTCGTATTCCTGGCAGAGCATTGCTCGGTTCCGGAAAGCCTGTCCAATTTGCGTATTGCAGGAATATCGAGCAGATCATCGCTTCGATTTCGAAGAAGCAGTCAGCTTCCATTGGAGCGCCTTTGTGGTGTCCTTCTTTGCCCTCTCAGCTCACACGCCGCGATCTCGATCAGCTCTGCTCTTCAGAAGGGGGCATACCCATTGGGCTCATCGACGGGATCGAAAATGGTGCGCACCAATGTCTTAGGTGGCAACACGGAAATATCATGATGAGCGGTTGTGGGAGTTCGACAAACAAGCTTGCTTTACTTGCCCGTTCATGCGCCACGACCTTGAGCGATTCGTTAGGCTTCCCCCTTTGCGGAGTGTCAATTGATTCGAGCACTGAGCATTCGAGCGCAACTTCACCCGACTACCTGATACGTGACATCGTGGATTTTGGGGTCCTCTGCGAAGACCTTTGTCATCGCGCTCCTTGTGTTGTCTGGCTCGAGGATATCGAAGGGACCCTGCATATGTTGGAAGAGTGCTTAGGTGCGCTTCGCGCTCATGATCTGTGGGGTCAGTTCACTCGCTCATGCGATGGTGTCAACATTGTTCTCATTGCCAGCGATGTTTCAGGCCGATTCACCTCCCGCACAATTTTTGGCTCCTTTGAGCACATTTGGTATGAGCTTCCCAATCCCCAAATTGTGGAAAGTTGCCCAACAATCCGGGGAGCCGAGTGTACAGATTCGCTCGCTCAACTTTGGAGCAGCGCTCACAAGTCTTTACTCTGCTTATGCACCGACTCAGTGACGCCCTCTTTGCCGTTGAGTATCCCATCGTGGAATCAGATACTTCACGACTGTCAAGGGCAATTGGGCGATGCAGCGTCCCGGCAACTGAACTCTTGCTTTTCTTTTCCTTTGGACCCACTCGATGCATCCGCATTAGCCCAACAAAGGCCACACTTCCCGATTACCCCAGCAACGCCCAAATCTAGAGTTGCTTCGCTTACCAAAACCAACCCTGACATGCGAATTCATTCGTATATCATTCGTTACGGCGCGCAATTAAAACGGTTCTTATTTTCTGAAAATAATTGCACATTTATTGGAGAAGAGAATTCGGTATTAATTGACGCTCTTAGAGCAATAAATGCAGGTTGCATCATTCACCATTTAGAGCACTCACAGTGGATGAGGGCGCTTGAAAACCGCACCGAACTGCTACTTTTCGCAAATCCACCCAAAGAGGCACTTCGATTCATCGCCCAGAATTGCCAGAATTTTCCCAGTTCTTTATATGCACATTCTTGGAATTCTTATTCCGGGGTAATTGTTCATCATGGCTCTGCTGGGCGTTTCGTCCTGACTTTTAAATAACGTGACGTCTTACACACCAATTTATGTTTTTTATGGCCTCTTGACTCTTGATATACACTCGCTAATCCCTGAAACTAAGGACTGTTGTTTTTGTTCGGTGCGGGCACACCTTACCTGCACTTATGCTCTTGAAGGAGTACCCATAATGGATTGGCGGAGTAAAGCCGCATGTCTCAGCGTCGACCCAGAACTCTTTTTCCCGATCGGGAATACGGGTCCGGCCATCGCACAGGCGGCTGAAGCCAAGACAGTTTGCCGCGAATGCGTAGTTCAAGCAATCTGCCTGCAGTGGGCACTCGACAACAATCAGGACTCTGGTGTTTGGGGAGGAATGAGCGAAGAGGAACGTCGCTCCCTCAAGCGCCGCGCAGCGCGCGCCCGTCGTATGTCCTGAGAATTGCCTGCACACATGAGTGGTGGTGGGAACGCTTCCGTTCCCACCACCACTCATTTTTAGCTCTACTTATCTAAGGCTCGTATCTTCCAATCCGGTAAGACACCTCAGATATCAACGTGCCTACAAGCATCCTTTCTTTCCCCGACGATAGAGCACTCCACCAGCAAGGGCTCCGACTCCCGCGAGAGAGACGACCAGAACACCCGAAGTGCCAGTACGAGCAACCTTCGGACGTTTGGGCTGTTCTACGCTGAGGGTTTGCTCAGCTGCATTAATATCTCGATGGAATGCGATTCGCTGATCACCGTGAAATAGATCTTCAAAGATGACAATGCTCTTTGCTTTGATGTCTTCTCCCTGAACGTTAATCATCACCTCTGCACAGCCAGATGCGGTCTCAGCAGTGAAATCAGCTGTTCCTTCTACCGGTCGACCAGCAGCGCTCAATGGTTCACCACTTTCTCGGTCAACCACATTTGCTTTCAGCAAGTAACGTTCCCCTGCCTCGAGACCTTCATAGCACACCTGGTCAACGATCTTGGATGGCCCCATGTGCCCAATGATCTGATCACCATCACCTCCATCGCGAGCACGCGTTGCCAGGCGAATGATCGAGGGCGTTTGTCGCGTGTACTGTTCATGCGGATCCTCGACACTGGAGCGGAAGGCTTCAACGCGACCGTCACCGTCAAACTCTGTTGTAAACACGTAGGTTCCGATGCGCTGCGGGTCCACTGCGAATCGAAGATCGCCAAGCGATGGATAGTACCCATTCTTTGCAGGGATCTCGACAGCTCCGATTTCTTCTGCTTTCTCCCGGTTTTCTTCAACAACCTCAAGGCCTTGGGGGAAGAAAAGAAGACGATGACGCATATGCGATGTGTCGGCAGCGATTCTCTCAGAACCACTCCAATACGTGTGTCCTTCCGGAAAGCCGCTAACCCAGAGATCATCGATTAAGAAGTCTCCCCCATTGGTCTCTTTGAGCTGTGCGGCAGAGTGAATCTGGATTTTCCAGGGAATCACTTGCGTTTCATTAGTGAGTCCCAGCTGGTCGGCCCAATCGGCGTGGATAAGAGGAGCGTATTGTCCCTGCGCTTCTTTACTCACCCTCCATACCCAAGAAACAAATCCTGGTTTTGCCTGTCCTTCAGGAAGAGGAATACTGACCTGGCGCTCCCCTTCTCCGCGAAAAACAACCGTTGCGCTTCCAAGAACTCGCATATCCTTCGAGATGAAACGTGTATCCAAAGGTTCCTTTGGAGGTTCACTCCCCAGATCGTAGGCAGTCCCTTCGAAGGTTACCGGTATTGGTCCGTGTTCATCATTGATCCACTTTCCATCACCGTAATTGGGGTCTGCAAAGGCCGTGACAGTATCGCTCAGGGTATTGTCTTTCGCACTGGTTTGGACAACTTGTGATCGCCCCATTGGCTGAAAGTCCATGAGCACCTTCCAGGTTCCTCCCTTGAGGCGCTTTTCTTCCTTATCGCCACCCGGCCTGTTTCCGTACGAGGCCGTGTCCTGAGTCGCCGGGTTAACTCCGTATTTCGTGAGTGTAGAGCGCACAGGGTTTTCGTAGTTTCCTACCCATTTCACGGTTCCATTACCGGTTGCTTCCCACTCAAGACTCAAGGCATTCCCCTGCGTTTCTCCATCCCATTGGCTGGTGCCCGTGGAAGTGAAACGGGCAGGACCAATAAGCATGAGGTGGAGTTTCAGCTTCGGAATCCACTCCCCTTTTTCATTCTTCACGCCGAGGTCTTTAAGTACACCACTGCGGGGAGTCTGGGTTTCTACGCTTCCATTTTCATAGGTCGTAACAGCAGATTCCTTTGCTTGACGCACGTAATCTTTAGCCCTGTCGAAAACTTGCGGCAGCTGATGTCGTACGCCGTCAACCAAACTATTGACGGAATCTTGAGTGTTCTTCCCCGACTGGTCTCCTTCAAAATTCGCGTGAATCAAGAATGAGAGCGCCGCACGGTTTTCTTGGTGTCGATCATCCTGGTAGCGATCAAGAAGCCACGCCATTTGTGCGGTCGATAGATCAAGCTCATCTGGTCCCCAGCGCTTGGACTCTCCCAAATCTGTAATCGATGCGGTGTCCTGCGGCTTGGGGTTTGCTCGCCACATGTGTGTGCACCACACCGGGTAACGCGTCTCAACGTTGTGCGGTGCGGTGTAAGCCCCCAGCCAAAATCCTCCAAGAGATTGCGCTCCAACGCCTTTCACGTACATGCCGTTTCCTTCAAAGAGCGCATGCGCCGGCTGTGGATTCAACGCCAGTCCGCTGAGAGTTCCGATTGCCGTTGCAAAGACCAGTGCAACAGTTCCTTTTCTTGCACGATGCACCCAGCCTTTTTGAATATTCGGATGCCTCCCGATCATGGATCATTCCTTTCGCAATCACTGGAGGTCGCTCCTCCATGATGCGAGGGTATGAGGATGTCTCATCGGCTCGGGACGAGGATGCAAAATCTGTGGATAACTTGTTTCTGAACTTGATCTGTGGACAAAGTTGATGCCCAATCAACGAGAAATCTCATGCAGTGATCAGCCCATGATCGAACAGCGCTACGGATAAAGCACTGCCCGCGCTGCTGAGCAGCG
>ERZ773046.1460-NODE-1460-length-13370-cov-7.677281_pt1 | contig 13370 bp, 10 predicted proteins | sample MGYA00580634_ERZ773046 | MGnify/ENA primary metagenome ERZ773046 (study PRJEB29015, sample SAMEA2738127) | human oral metagenome | biome: human oral; feature: human-associated habitat; material: saliva | place: China | collected 2159 ... | reverse complement strand
CCACCTGCGCCTCAAGCTTGCGCACGCGCTCGGCGAGTTCCTCCTCACGCGTTGGTGGCACCGCCCCCACACCTGATCCCTTTGGCCTGCCCTTGGGCTTGGGCTTAAGCGCCTGCGCGCCGCCCTCACGGTACAGCCTGCACCACTGCTTCAACGATGTCGCACTCGCAATACCGAAACGCATCATCGCCTCAGGCTTACTCATCCCACCATCAACCACGGCCCTCGCTGCGGCGACCTTGGTCTCATAGTCGTATCTGGCGTGCTTAACTCCCATGGCAAGAAGCCCGTCCTTCCCAATTACGCGGTACGTCTTCTGCCAGTGTCGCACGGTCTCAGCAGGCACACCCAGCCTCTTGGCGGTCAAACGATAGCTAAAGCCCCTTTCAAACATCTCCACCGCCTGCTCCCGAAGCAAACGATCATGCCTCAACCGCAAACCCGCAGACATGAAAAGCCTCCCATTCCCTGGACTTCAATTTCGATGTCCAAGAAACGGGAGGCAGTTCACAGCCAGGGGGACAGTTTTATTTACAAGCTCAAGGACAATGGGATTGGGATGGGGGTTAGTGGCCTTCGTGCTCACGCAGGCGGGCGAAGGAGCGGCGAATTTCAGCCTCGGCCTCTTCACGGCCTACCCAGTGGGCGCCTTCTACGCTCTTGCCCGGCTCTAGGTCCTTGTAGACCTCAAAGAAGTGCTGGATTTCCAGGCGGTGGAACTCGCTGACGTCCTCAATGTCGGTACGCCAAGAAGCACGCTGGTCAGCTGCGGGCACGCATAGAACCTTGTCGTCGCCGCCCTTTTCATCACGCATACGGAACATGCCCAGTGCGCGGCAGCGAATCACGCAGCCAGGGAAAGTGGGTTCTTCTAGTAGTACTAGGGCGTCTAGCGGGTCGCCGTCCTCGCCTAGAGTGTCGTCAATAAAGCCGTAGTCGTCGGGGTAACGGGTGGACGTGAACAACATGCGGTCCAGGCGAATACGGCCGGTCTCATGGTCAATCTCGTATTTGTTACGGTTACCCTTGGGGATCTCAATGGTTACATCGAATTCCATTTTGAGCTCCTTCCTCGCCCCGCAAAGCCAGGACATGTTTTAGGCTTGCAGTGGGTGTGTTTACTCAAGCCAGCCTGCCGATGGTAGGGCCGTTTGGTCCTAGAACTGTGTATAGCACTAGTTTGACTCATTAGCGCAGGGTTTGGGCAAATCTTTGCGATTCTCTTAGGTTCAAGTAAGGCTAAGGCCGCGAATGAGCAGCTGGAGTAAGAAAGAATAAGCCGCATCGTCGTCGTCGACAGGGGAGTCATGCTCAGAGCGGGTCTCGAACTGGACGAAGCCATGCACAGCAGACCAGATGGACCAAGCGATTAAGCCAGGCTCATCTTTACGGATCTTACCGGCAACCTGGCCGTAGCGTACTAGCTCTGTCATAGAGTCCAGGCAGGCCTGGGCACTAGCACCGGCATGCCAACGCCATAACAGGGCATAGACTCCAGGCGATGCTTTAGCGTGCTGACGGTAGACCATTCCCGCGTCATATAGGCGTTGCAAGGGATCTGTGGTGGTGACGCGTAAAAGCTTTTCGCGCAGCTGAAGGAAGCTCTCGTCTATGAGAGTGTTAATGACAGCTTGCTTATCGCCGATATGACGGTAGATGCTAGCGGGGGACACCCCGGCTTTTTCTGATAGAAGCCGGATAGTGAAAGCCTCATAGCCATCTTCTTCGATGATCCGTTTTGAAGCATCAAGTATGAGCCCCCTGATTTCAGCGGTGGGGGTGCGCTGGTTTTTTGTAGTTTTCTGGTTGGTCATCAGGTGCTTCTCCAGTGGGCTGTGCCAGCTAGCAGTGATTTGTCATATCGGTACTCATGATAGATATTTCTTTCTACTGTGGAAGAATGCTTTAGCTGTGTTTGGGTAGAGTGACCCAGCACAGCAGTGCGAATGCTAAAGACAGGCCGGAAGCAATCCAGCAGGCAGCGTGTGTGGCGCTCATGAAACTAGTTTCGATGGCTTGCTGTGCGCTGTGGCGGATGGCTAGTGGTAAATGCGGCAGTATTGAATGCGCTGCCATCACAGAATCTTGAGCAGCTTTTGTTACAGCAGCTGGGATATGCAGGCCAGACAAAGCATCTGCGAGCTTGTCGGGATAGACCGAGACAATTGCGGATCCCATAACGGCCACGCCCAAAGTGCCGCCAATCTCACGGATTGTGTCATTTACTGCTGAAGCTGCGCCGGTTGAGCTTTCTGGAACCGTGCTCATTAAAGCATCCGTTGCGGGCCCTTGAACCAGGGCAATTCCAGCCGCCATAAGCGCCATAGTTGGCACAACCGCCAACCAATAGTTGCAGTGGGCATCAACTTGGGTAACCACAAACATGCTTGCTGAGAGGAAAACTAATCCCACTGTTACTACCACGCGGTGTCCAAAACGTTTAGCTAGCTGTGTAGCAAGTGGGGCTACAGCAGCCATAACTACTGCGAAAGGCAAGGTTGACAAGGCGGTTTTTAGTGCGCTGTAGCCGCGTAAAGCCTGGAACCATTGGGTGGTGATAAAGATGAATCCAAACAAGCAGAAGAAAGCGATGCAAATTGCGCAGGTACTGCTGGTGAATATGGCGCGGCGGAAGAGTGAAACGTCAATGAGGGGAGCTGGCGTGCGCCACTCAACTGCCGCAAATATTGCCAATACGAGTAGGGATACACAAATGCCGCCAATAACCTGCCAAGACAGCCAGCCATAAGTTGGGCGCTCAATAATTGCCCACACTAGCAGCCCTACACCGGTAACTGACAGTACTGTGCCGGGGAAATCGAATTTTTCGCTGTGGAATGTCCGTGACTCTGGCACTGCTGTCACAATGCAAGCCAAGGCCACTACGCCAATAACTGCACACACCCAGAAAATGGAATTCCAGGCGTAGTGCTCTAGCAATATACCGCCGATGATAGGCCCTAAAGCGATACCTACACCGGATGTGGCCGCCCATAGGCCAACAGCTAAGCTGCGGTATTTGGAATTCTCAAAGATAACGATGATCAGCGACAAAGTTGCCGGATAGATCATGGCGGCGCTGACTCCCAGGGCCACACGCAGTGCTACCAACTGCCATAAAGCCCAGGAAAAGGCGGCGCCGGCGGAGAATAGGGTGAACCCCACCAAGCCAATGAGTAGCATCCGCCTGCGCCCCCAGCGGTCACTGAGTTTTCCAGCCGGCAGCAGCAAAGCAGCAAACGACAAGGTGTAGGCGTCTACCACCCACTGCAAATCTGTGGACGAGGCGTTTAGGGCCTCACTTAGCGTAGGGATCGCCACATTGACGATGGTGTTGTCCATTACAACTAGCAACACCACCAGGCATAGCGCAGTGAGCGTTAGCCATTTATTCGCGCGCTGTGGCCTGCGAGTACTGGAGCTAGCTGGCAGCGACTGCATAGATTGCATATTGATGTTCCTCTAATGTGAAACAACGTTATCTTTGGGTGAAACAATACTCCTCTTTGTCTGGGGTGGTAATTGGTTGGGCAAATAAGTGTGTAAGGCGACAGTTTTATGCGGCGCGTCGGCACATATATAGGGTGAAGACGATATCCTTACCTTGAGGGCGGCTATCGCTGGGGTTGAGGTTAGCCTCGATCTGCCGTAATCGCTCTTAAACCCAGTAGTCGCTCGACTCCCCACGGCGTCCACAAACTTATTTCGGCCTGCCTGCAAGAATGGAAATAACAGCATGCGTAAATTGGTTGCAGCCTCGCTCAGCGTGGCTACCTTACTGGTAGCCGGCGGGTACTACACGCTGTTTGACGCTCTGGACGTGGTACCTGGGTTTGTCACTGCCGCTAGCGTGGATATTTCTCCCCGCGCGTTCCCGACGGTGTCTGGCATTACTCCCGCCGCCTCTAACGTCACTGCGCTAAACACTAATGCGCCTATCCCTGAAACTTCGCAGGTACAGTCACTGATCACTTCCCTTACCTCCAACCCAGCTATGTCTGGGGGCACCGTTGGAGTAGTGGTTAAAGACTCCTTAACCGGCAAAGACATTGCTTCCACCAACGCTAACTCCGCCATGGTGCCGGCCTCCAGCCACAAAGTTTTGACTGCCGCAGCTGCACTTAGCGCCCTGGGAGCCAGCCACCGCGTACAAACCAGCACCTATTTGGAAGGCTCCACCCTAACCCTGGTGGGTGGGGGAGACGTGCTCCTAGCTGCAGATAAGGGAGACGCTAACTCTGTCGTCGGACACGCCGGACTAGGCGACCTGGCCCGCTCAACCGCAGCTGCCCTCAAAGCCAAGGGCGTAACCAGTGTAAACGTGACCCTAGACGACACCCTATTTACCGGCGCCACCTGGCACCCCAGCTGGGACAGTGAATACAGCTCCTGGGCCACCCAGGTACAGCCGCTAATGATTGACGTAACCAGCCACTACGGCGGCCCCTACCCGGCAGACCCGGCCATGGAAGCCACCACGGTGTTCATCACCCACCTCAAAAACGCCGGTATCGGCGTGCTAGGCCAGCCCACTCGCGCCCAGCGCGGCGCCAACTCCGCCAAGGTGTCCGCAGTAGACAGCGCCACCCTGGCAGAAATCTTGGGTGTATCACTAACCACCTCAGACAACACCATGACTGAGGTAGAAGGCCGGCTCGTGGCCGTGGCCGGGGGACAAACCGCAGACTTTACCGGCGCCACCAAGGCAGTGTTGGCCCAGCTCAAAAAAGACGGTTACGACATTTCCGGGGTAACCATGGATGACTGCTCGGGCCTGAGCGTCAAAAACCAGGTCAGCCCCAACCTGCTGGCCACCATCATGACCCGCGCCGCCGGTAAAGACGGGGTGGGTAACGGTCGCACACTGCTCAGTGACCTGCCGGTTTCGGCCTATAGCGGCACTTTGAAGAACCGTTTCCACAACACTTCCGCTGCTGGTTGGGTGCGTGCCAAGACCGGCTCGCTGTCAGGCGTGCGCTCCCTGACCGGCACTATTGTTACCGCCTCAGGGCGTGAGCTTAGCTTCTCAGTGGTGCTTAACAACATCCCAGACGGTCAAGAAGCAACTGCCCTGGCCGCCGTCGACGACGCCCTAATCACCCCGCTACGTAACCTTTAAAAACCCTAGGTGACGTTAAGTTTAGGGTCGAGCTGACTGCGGTTAGGGCGGCCCTAAACACTATTTTTACAGTTCGCCAGTTGATAAAGAGATAAACGTGACGGCCATTGTGGTGGCACAATTAGTAACGAAAGTGGCAATCTAGTATTTCAGTGCCATATCGCGGTGGAACCCTAACTGCCGCACGCGCCAGGCGCGCAATGGCAACGTCTTCTCCTTGAACGGATAAATATGAACGTTTCTGACATGGGCACCGACCTGGACCGCGTGCTAATCACTGAGGACCAGCTAAACGAGCGCCTAGACCAGATTGCCGCCGAAATCAACGTCGACTATGCCGGCCGCAACCCGCTGCTGCTGGGCGTACTCAAGGGGGCCGTGTACGTAGTCAGTGACCTTTCGCGCCGTCTGAACTTCTCTGCCCAGATGGAATGGATGGCTGTGTCCTCCTACGGCTCAGGCACCAAGTCCTCCGGCGTCGTACGTATCCTCAAAGATCTAGACTGCGACGTAACCGGACGCGACATCCTCATCATTGAAGACATCATTGACTCTGGCCTAACCCTATCCTGGCTGGTCAGCAACCTATCTAGCCGTGGCGCCAAGTCCGTTGAGATCGCCACCCTGCTACGTAAGCCCGAGGCCGCCAAAGTGGAAATTAACCCCCGCTACGTCGGCTTCGACATCCCCAATGAATTCGTGGTTGGCTACGGCCTGGACTACGCCGAGCGCTACCGCAACTTACCTTTCGTGGCCACCTTGGCCGAACACGTCTACGGAGGCTGATTAATGCCGAGCCAAAGCGAGAAAGACCCCTATAAGCGCAGCACTAAGCCCACCAAGGACTTAAAAGCAGCAGACAAGCACGAACGCGGCAAGCGCGACGGCGAGAAAAAAGATGAAGGCCGACGCAAGCTGCGGCCTATGCACTTGTTCTTGCTGTTCTTGATCTTGGCGGTGCCCGGCTATTGGGTGGTCAACTCGCTGCTCGGCTACTCCACCATTGACACTTCCTCTGGCCTGGCCCTGCTCAAGAGCGCTAAGGGGGTTGAGCGCGTCACCATTATTGACGGCAACCAGGTAGTGCAGGTGCGGCTAAACCGCGACTATGTGCGCGCCCCGCGTATCGCTGGGGAAAGCGAATATAACGCCGGTAGACGAGTACAGTTCACCTACGTCACCGCCCAGGCCAAGGAAGTTAACGAGCTAGTTCAAAAAGCCAACCCTAAGGGCGGCTACGACTCGGTTGTGCCCACCACCTCCTGGTGGTCCTCATTCCTGCAAATCCTGCTACTCTCGGCAGTGTTCCTGGGGGCAATGTGGTTTGTGATGGGACGAATGCAAGGTGGCTCCCGGGGCGGCCTGTTCTCCATTGGCCGCTCTAAATCCCAAATTGGCTCCAAAGAAATGCCTGACGTCACCTTTGACGACGTCGCCGGGGTGGATGAGGCCGTAGAAGAACTACAAGAAATCCGCGAGTTCCTCTCTGAACCGGCAAAGTTTAAGGCCGTAGGTGCAAAAATTCCGCGCGGCGTGCTGCTTTACGGCCCGCCTGGAACCGGTAAAACCCTGCTGGCTAAGGCCGTGGCCGGCGAGGCCGGGGTGCCTTTCTTCTCCATGAGCGGTTCAGAGTTCATTGAGATGTTTGTGGGTGTGGGTGCTTCGCGTATGCGTGACCTGTTTGAGCAGGCCAAGGCCGCCGCCCCGGCAATTATCTTCGTTGATGAGATCGACGCTGTGGGGCGCTCGCGTGCCTCTGGCGCCACTACCGGTGGTCACGACGAAGCCGGCCAGACCCTCAACCAGATGCTGGTGGAGATGGATGGTTTTGGCACCGGCTCTAACGTGATCGTCATTGCCGCTACTAACCGCCCTGACGTGCTTGACCCGGCCCTGCTGCGCCCGGGACGTTTCGACCGACAGGTGGCCGTGGAGGCTCCTGACATGGCTGGGCGCTTAGCCATCTTGAAGGTGCACGCTAAAGGCAAGCCCATGACCGACGACGTCGACTTGGCCCTGGTAGCTAAGCGAACCCCGGGCTTTACCGGCGCCGAACTAGCCAATGTGCTTAACGAAGCCGCACTGCTAACTGCACGTGCCAACGCTCATATGATCGATAACCGTGCCCTAGACGAGGCCATTGACCGCGTCATTGCCGGCCCGCAAAAGCGCACTCGGGTTATGAATGATCACGAAAAATCTATAACCGCATATCACGAGGCTGGTCACGCCCTGTGTGCGGCGGCCGGGGCCTACTCTGACCCGGTCACCAAGGTGACGATTTTGCCGCGTGGACGCGCCCTGGGCTACACCCAGGTGATGCCCTCTGACGACAAGTACTCGGTGACCCGCAACGAGCTGCTAGACCAGCTGGTTTACGCCATGGGTGGGCGCGCCGCTGAGGAAATCATTTTTGATGACCCCACCTCGGGGGCCTCTAACGACATTGAGAAGGCCACCGCTATCGCCCGCCGCATGGTCACCGAGTACGGCATGAGTGATCTGCTAGGTACCGTGCGTTTGGGTAAGAACGACGACGGCGACGCTATGGCCTCCCTGGGCGGCCCGGGCTACTCTGAGGCGGTTTCTGCACAAATTGATGAGCAGGTGCGCGCCCTGGTAGAGAGCGCTTACCAGGATGCTTTACAGATTTTGGTGCGTAACCGTCCGGTGCTTGACCGCCTAGCCCAGCAGCTGCTGGAGAAGGAAACCATTCTTGAGGGCGAGCTGGCCCAGATCTTCACCCCGGTAGCTAAGCAGCCCAAGCGCCCGCGCTGGCATGGCGGTGAGCTGGAGGCCCTAAACGCCCAGGTGGATGCGATTGCTGACCCCGACTGGGAGCAGCTGGAAGCGCACGCCAAGGCACAAAAGCAGCTTGAGAGCGGCAGCGAACTTGGAAGTGGAGCCGAGCCGAAGGATGCTGGCGAGCTTAAGGGCGGCGCTGAGATTGAGGCGGACGCAGAGCTTGATGGCACCAGCGAGCTTGAAACCGAGGCTAATAGCGAGCCAGTAGCTGAGGTGGCTGAAACTGAGGAGACCGACCGTGACTAGCGAGGCAACCGGCGCTGAAACTGGGCAGACGCAAGCGGCGCCGGAAGGTAAAGCTGTGCCGGAAGCCCAAGCAGCGCCGTCGGCCCTGGCCCAGACGCGCCCTTATGACGCTGAGGGCGTGCGCAAAGCCGTATATGACCTGCTGGTAGCCATCGGGGAAGACCCTGAACGTGACGGGCTACGCGAAACCCCCCAGCGCATGGCTCGCGCCTACGCTGAGCTATTTGCGGGCCTAAGCGAAGACCCCGCCCACCACCTGGACAAAGTCTTTGACGTTGGCCATGACGAAATGGTGCTGGTGCGTGACATCCCCATGTATTCGGTGTGTGAACACCACCTGCTGCCCTTCCACGGCGTGGCACATGTGGGCTACATTCCCGGCACTGACGGGCGCGTAACCGGTTTAAGTAAGCTAGCGCGCCTGGTTGAGGGCTACGCCCGCCGTCCCCAGGTGCAAGAACGCCTCACCGCCCAGGTGGCTGACGCCATGGTGGAGCGCCTGCACTGCAGGGGAGTGCTGGTGGTGGTTGAAGCTGAGCACCTGTGCATGTCTATGCGTGGGGTGCGTAAGCCCGGCTCCAACACGGTCACCTCAGCTGTGCGCGGCATTATGCGCAACGCGGCCACCCGCGCGGAGGCAATGAGCCTGATTTTGGGCCGCCGAGGCTAGGGACTAGTTGGGTTATAAATGCGGCTGCGTGAACTACCCAGATGCCTAATACTGTGCAGTTCTCGGTGATTAGCGGTCACGGCCCATGCATATTGCAGATACACTTAAGCACGTGAGCGCGCGCCATTATCCTCAGTTACCCGGGTGTAGTCTGCCCAGTGACCGCACCTTGGTGATGGGGGTTTTGAATGTAACTCCCGATTCTTTTTCCGACGGCGGCCGCTGGTACCAGCGTGATGCGGCGCTAAAGCACGCTTTGGCTTTGCTAGATGAAGGCGCCGACATAATCGATATTGGGGGCGAATCCACCCGCCCGGGCGCAGCTAAGGTGGATATTGAAGAAGAAACCGCACGTGTCGTGCCGGTAATTGAGGCGATACTTCAGGCGCGTCCGCAGGCAGTTATCAGTGTAGACACTATCCACGCAGCTACCGCCCTGGCAGCAGTGACAGCCGGGGCCGCCATCGTGAATGACGTTTCAGGCGGGCTAGGTGACCAGGCCATGCACCGCACCGTGGCCAGCACCCAGGCCGCCTACATTTGCCAGCATTGGCGTGGCAACCCCCAGACCATGGACCGCCTAACTGACTACCCCGACGGCGTCGTCGCAGGCGTAATCAGCGAGCTAAACCAGCGCCTAGAGCAAGCCCAAGCAGCCGGGCTAGCCAAAGAACGCATCATTGTGGACCCGGGTTTAGGCTTCGCTAAAACCCATGAACAGTCTTGGCAGCTGCTTGCAGCAACGCAGCGCCTGCAAGAAGAGTTAGCAGCCCCGGTACTAATTGGGGCTTCACGCAAACGCTTTTTAACCCTGGCGGTAGCTGGCGGCACTGACACCGCCCGCGCCGCCGATCCGACCCAACGCGACAACATCACCGCCACCACCAGCGCACTTGCGGCGCTTGGAGGTGCCTGGGCGGTACGCGTACATCAAGTTATCCCCTCGCGTGAGGCAATCGCCGCCGCGTCCCTGTGGAAGGAATCTCGATGAGCACTCCCAATACCGTAACCCTGCGCGGACTATCTGCGCGCGGCTATCACGGTGTCCTGCCCTCCGAGCGTGCCGAGGGTCAGATCTTTAGCGCTGACGTGACCTTGTTTTTGGAGCCAGGCGTACTCGACCGGGCTGCGGCCAGTGACGACATCGCCCAGACCGTGGACTATTCACAGGTAGCTAACGCAGTGGTGGAGGTTATCCACGGCGAGCCGGTAAACCTAATTGAAACCCTGGCTGACCGGGTGGCCCAGTCCGTGCTGGCATTTTCGGCGGTAGCTGGTGTGGAGGTGACCATCCACAAGCCGCAGGCCCCCTTGGAGGTGGCTTTCGACGACGTCACCGTCACCCTGGTACGTGGGCGCACCCTAATGGCTTTGGCTGTGGCCGGACCCGACCAGATGGGTAACCTGGCTTTCACCGCTTCACCAGCCTCTGCGCTTTCGGCAGTTTCAGGACTGTCTGCGGTTTCTGGCCTATCAGCTATTTCCGGCCTAGACAGCCTCACCGGCGCCTCAGCTGCGGCCACATCCGCCGCCGTAGCCCCCACCCCGGCCTCGCTGAGCGAGCACGGTACCCACCGCAGTGAGGTTGATGAGCAGGTAGCCATTATTGATGAGCCTGATGCCTTTGCTGATCCCGATGATCTAGACGACTACCTCACCGAGGTGGATGAGGACCAGCCAGCCCCGCCGCCGTGGGGTGAGCGCTCCCAGTTGCCGGTAGATGAACTGCCGGGCGAGTTCGCTAAGGCTGCTGGTGCCGGTGCAGTGGTTGCTGGTGGGGCGGCACTTACCGGTGCAGCTGCGGCAGCTGACAGTGCGGTTCGGGCTGGTTCTAGCGCCGAGCAAGACGGTGCGTTTGCTGACGGACACTTTGGTTCTGCCGACGACGCCACTGAGCCCACTCACGACGTCGACACTGCACCAGCCCAGGATGAAACTGCACCGCAGGAACCCACCGAGCACTCTGGCGAAGACTTTGCCGCTCACGGTGAGCAAGGCGAATACTCTGACGAGCAGCGCTCCCAGGACGCCGCAGGCTTTATTGGCGAGCTACGTGACATGAACGATGCTGGCCCCTCCCAGGTGCACTGGCACTCCCTGCGCACTGAGGACGGCGAGCAGCAGCCGCAACAGCCCCACCACTCCTTTGAAGAGCTCCAGGCTCAAGTTGCCCAGGACGCAGCTGAGGCAGCTGCAGCAGCTGCCGCGAAGGAAGCACAGCAGGCGGCTGAGGCAGCCAGTGGTGAACCAGTTACTGACGCGGAATACGCTCCCTCAGCAGTTTCTGGTGAAGAAGAAGTAGCTGAAGATCCCACGCGCCTAGTTAATATCAGTGAAGTTTTCGCCTCTGAAGCGGGCGGCGCTGAAGGCGAAGTAAAGCAAGATCAGGCTGCTGAGGCCCACGCCGTCGAACCTGTTGCTGAGGCTGAACACGCAGATGAAGCGGGCCAGGAAGACAGCGCATACGTTGACTTCCAGGAAACTACAGCCCTAGGAACCGAGCCCTCTGATGACGACGCTGAGTACGTTGACTACCAAGAAACCGTGGCCCTGGGAACCAACCCCCAGGCTGGGGATGACTCAGAGTATGTGGATTACCAGGAAACCGTAGCCCTAGGTACCAACCCCCAGAGTGATGAGTCTGGGTCGGGCCTGTCCGTCCAGGCGCCGGCAGATCACTTCACGACTTCCGAGCTAGATAGCGGCGACCAGTCGGCGATGCCTCCTTACGGTCACCACCACCACCCGGTGACCCAGGCTACGCCCCAGGAAGCTTTCGACTTCAACTACGAGCAAGACACCATGGTCGGCTCTAACTCGCTGATCAGCGAGCTTTTCGACAGCCGCCGTGACCCCTGGCAGGACACCAGCAATAGCTGGGTTGCCTCCCAGACTCCTACCTGGCAGGACGCTTACACGGATCCCACTTCGCAGCTGGAGCAAAACGACGCTGCCAACCAAAGCGGTGACCCGCTAGACCGACGCCCACCCCACGCCGCAGAGTTTGTGCTCTCCCTGGGTGGCAACGTAGGCGGGGTACTAGCAGCCCTGCGCGACGCCGTCCACAAGCTGCAAGACACCCCCGGAATTGAGCTGACCGACGTCGCCCCCTTGGCACGTACCGCCGCCGTAACCCTCCCGGACCAGGAGCCCCAGCCCGACTACCTCAACACGGTAATTGTTGGTTTAACTGGGCTTTCCCCGCGTGAACTACTGGCTGTGTGTCACCGTCTAGAAGACGAGGCCGGCCGCGTACGCACTGAGCGCTGGGGCATTCGCACCCTGGATGTGGACATCATCTGCTACGAGGGTGTCACCTCTGACGCGCCAGATCTGACCTTGCCGCACCCGCGTGCACACGAGCGTGCTTTCGTGCTGCTGCCCTGGTCTTTCGCCGACAGTGAGCTGAGCCTGGATGGCCAAGACACCGCTCAGCTGGCTGATGTGGCCCCCGACCGCGACGGGGTGCGCTGGCTGGCTCTGGACTGGTTGGAAACTGATAACCTGCCCACCTTGCCTACCGGCCAGTACATTGAACCGCCTTACGCTGATGAAGACAGCGATAGCAGTGAGGACCAGTCACAAGACAACGGTCAATGAAACGCACGCGGCTTCGTGTCCTAGCCTTGCTGGCCCTGCTGGGGGCCAGCTGTGGCTGGGCGATTATGAGTCTGGGGGCCCAAATAAACGGATGGCCCCCAGCTATCGCCTTGCATGGGGGCATTGCGGCCGTAGTGGCGGCGCTAGCGATCTTGGCTTTTGGCTACCGAGTACGCCGCTATCAGCGTGACGCCAAATGGGTTAACCCCATGCGCGCGGCTTTAACGGTTAGTGCCGCGCAGGCCTGCTCGCTTACCGGTGCCCTAGCTGCCGGAGCCTACCTGGGGGCGCTGGGTTTTGCTTTAGGGGCGCTGGGTTCGCCGTTTATGATCTCGCTGCGCTGGAATACCGGGGCTTGCGCGCTGGGGTGTTTAGCCTGGATGGTGGCCGGGTTGATAGTAGAGCGTTGGTGCATTGTGGATAACTCTGACGACTCCTCAGAGCCCGGCGCTGGTGCCACCGCCTAGTTCTCTAGTTCCGACGGTGCGGCCTGGCCGCCGCGCGCTAGCGGCGCGGTGAGCAACAGTGGGCGGCTTTAACCCTTATGCCAGCTTAAAGCGCGGGCAATTTGAGCAATTGCTTCAAGCAGTTTCAAGTTAAAGTCCACACCCAACTGGTTGGGGATAGTGACCATAACATTGTCAGCTGCCGCGACGGCGAAGCTGGAGGCGCGACAGCTCTGGTCCGCCGCCGCCGCGACAACTGGCCATTAGGTCAGCGGCTGCTGTATAGTTCAGTGCATGCTGACCATTGCTTCGCGTCTTGACGTCATGAACCGGCTCGGCCGGGCCATGGCCGACCCGACGCGCTCCCGCATCCTGATGTCCCTGCTCGACAGCCCGAGCCACCCCGCGGTGCTCTCGCGCGAGCTGGGGCTGACCCGCTCGAACGTGTCCAACCACCTGACCTGCCTGCGCGACTGCGGGATCG
>ERZ773046.1451-NODE-1451-length-13448-cov-4.877025_pt1 | contig 13448 bp, 10 predicted proteins | sample MGYA00580634_ERZ773046 | MGnify/ENA primary metagenome ERZ773046 (study PRJEB29015, sample SAMEA2738127) | human oral metagenome | biome: human oral; feature: human-associated habitat; material: saliva | place: China | collected 2159 ... | reverse complement strand
GTATGCTCCATTTGAACCTGCTTCATACTCGAAGGTTACTTTATAAGTCTTACCTTCTTCGAAGCGGAAGTTTTGTGGAATTGTTTGGTAAACGAGTTTGTCATAGCCTGATAAACCGTTTGTCTTCAATGACCAGTTGCCTTCGATAACGTCGTTGACTTTCTTACCGTTCCAGCCACGTTGAGTGTATGGTTCATGTTTTTCAGATAAGTGAGTACGGTTATCTTGTACGCCTTCAACATCCCCTACTACGAATGGGAAGATACCTTGAGGCACTTCTTCAAAGTCTTGTTTGAATTTACCATTTCCTGTGTCATGTTTTTCGTTGTACATTACAGATTGGTTTTCAAATACACGAATTTCATCGAAGTAAGTTGCTGCTGCATCTGCATCACGTCCAAGTTCTAATGTCACGTTAGAAACATCTTCGCCTGTTGTGAAGTATACATACATGTTTTGGAAGTAACTTGTATTATCCACTGTCGCATTCTTCTTAAGTGTGTTATGCGCATGTGCTTGTACATAGTTCTTCGCAATTGATTTGTTTGTGTAGTTAGAAATTACTTTGTCGCCTACACGGATTGTGATATCTGCACGTGCATCGCTTCGGTTATCCACGCCTACATAAACAGCATATCTTGTATTTGGTTTCAAGTCTGTTAAGCGTTGTTTCAATGTCACACGTTCAGTGTTTCCTTGAATACGTAACATTTCGTTAGCCCCTTGAGATTTCACGATTTCAGCATGTTCGCTGTCACCTGTTTTTTCCCAATGATCTAATGTTCCACTGTTGAAACCTTGGTCATAGATGTGTAAACCTTCACTCCATACCATTGTCTTCTTGCCTTGAGGAGCTTTGTAAAGTACATATGGTTGGTTCGCATCGCCAGTAATTTGAATCTTACGGTCTGCGCCGACTGTTAATTCTACAACATCTTTCTTACCTTGGTCTGTTAGACGGTAAAGGTATACTTTATCTCCAGTCCAATCTTCTGGAAGAGTCCATTCAGTTGTTCCACCTTCAGTTGTGAAGAAGTACATCTTTTCTTTGTCGCCTGTTAAAGCTTTACCATTTTCATCCCAGTTCCATGGTACTAAGTAGCTTCCGCCATTTTCGATCACACGACCGTTTAATGTTGTGACACGTTTACGGTAGTCTGGGCTGTTAGGGTCGTTTGATTGACGAACAATCTTCACTTCGTCCCCATTGTCATTTGTTAAATGAATTTCCATTTCTGGAGTCCACTTGTAGTTTTGACCATTGTCGCTCATTGCAACTGGGTTACCGTTTACCCATTTAGATACTTTGTAGTGTTGGAAGTACTTCGTCATAATGTTGTTTTCGAAGAGGTTACGAATATATCCTTCGTAGTCGCTTCGACCTTGCCATCCTTCGAAGTCTTTCATGTTATATCCACCTAGTAATGGATAGTTAGCGGCACCACCGTAGCTTGGATAGTCACCCACCCATGAGTCTTTTTGGTGGTTACGGATGAATCGAGTGATATTTGAGTTGATACCTTTGAGTGTGTATCCACCGTAAGTTAAGTCAGCTGCCCAGTGTTGGAATGTTGAGTCATATTCCGCACCGAAGCCCCACTCGATAGCCATACGCCAGCCTTGAGAGTTTAATTCTTTAGCAAGTACGTGAGTTGGCCAAGCAGTGTTGTCCCCTGATTGTCCGTTACCCCAAACGTCCACATAGATGAAGTCTAAGTCGCCGCCAAGTTTTTCTCTTAATTCTTTCCAACGATCTAAACGTCCATGTGATAAGTCATATTCTGCATCAATGTTGATACCTTGGTCTAACCAGTTCCAACCGTACATATATGTTCCGTCAGAGTTTCTACGTAAAATCGCTTCGCTGAAGTATTTAGATTCAGGATATGTTTCAGAAGCATTGACGTGAATACCGATTTTAGCACCATATTCTTTTGCTCTAGCTAATAATTTCTTGAAGTCTTCAACGCCACCGATTCTCTTACCGATATCTGCATAGTTTAAGTGACCTGAGTCGTGACCTTCACTACCATATCCTTTAAGTAGGATTGATTGTCCTAATCCGTCTGTGTGTAAGTTAATCTTCTTAATACCATCTAATGTCATTAAGAATGGGTTTTGCGCTTGAGATGCGAAGTTCATCGCAATACGATACGCTACTAAATCTGGAACAGATTCTGCTCCTTTTGGATTGTTCATGATATTACGATATGCAATCGCACCATCTTGCCAGTCCACAACATTATCTTTGTTTAAGTCTTTTGTAATGACTACTTTAGAACTTGGTAAGTCTAATGTGTATTCTGGGAATACTAAGTTCTTATAAGCACGTTGATACCAGTAAGGTGAGCTTTGAATACCAATATAGTTTACGCCATCAACTCTTTGTAGGGCAGTTGTTATACGTGCAAAGTCATTTCCTTGGTATGTGAATTGTGAGTTACTCCAAACGGATGCTGCTAATTCATTTGAAGAAACAAAACCATACATGAAGCCATAAGCGTAATCATTCATCTTGCCTGTCTTCAAGTCTAAATGATAATCCCCTGCTCTATGTGTGTTTGTGGACATTTGCGCTCCGTCAAACTTCGCATTTTGTTTATTAGAACCTACAGAAACAAGTGTGTTCCCTGGAAATTCAATGGTTTGGATTAATTTTCGAACATTGTCGACTGGTTTACCCATTTCAACATTGTTTTTATTTACTACTTTTGTCACATCGAAATGCATTTCATTGCTGACTAATTGTAATTTCACAGTGATTTCAGCGTTGATGAATTCATCATCGTTTCTAACTGTCATTACATATTCTGCAGTAGTGTCATCAATTTTACGGTATTGAACTTCTGGAGTAACTAACACACCGTTGATTGACATTTTATCTAATTTTTGAACTTGACCTGTTAACGTTTTTCCATCTAATTCATATTCTTTAACACGTGGAAACGCCGTGTCGATGATGGCTTTTAATTGTTCTGATTGTAATGTTTCGTAATGAACATTTTGGTCGTTACGACGGAAACCATCGTCCACAGCCGGAGTTTCTTCTTCTGGTTTAATGTTATCTTGGTTGTCCGCTTTGATCGATACAGAAGATAATTCTGTACCGTAAGTACCAGCTTTTAGGTAAACTTTATTTACATCCGCTAAAGCGTTCTTGACAGCTTCTGGAACGACTTCTGTGCTAAATAAAGATTGTCCATTATTTGTAGCGTTTAATTGACCGTCTTTCTTGTACACGATAGATAGGTGGTTTTCTTCACCTGCATTAGGTGCTTCTACACGAGTCTTGCTATACCATGTGTTTACACCTGGTCCTTTATATTGCCAGAACCAACCGCCCTTGTCATACCCTACAAAGATATTGTTATCATTATCTTTGTATTTTAGATATACCCCAAAGCGTGTTTCAGCTGGAGGAGTGTTTGCCTTTAACGTTAAGTCAACGCTTACATTTCCTTCCGCATCCGCTTGTAATCCAGCTTTTTCGAATAAAGCTTCGTTTGCTCCATTGTCGTTAGCTGTTGTTGAAGTTAATTTGTTGTAGCGTACTCCGCCTTCTTCAACGACTTCAACATTCCCTTTTACACGGCTTACTGAGTCCCACTCTTTTTTCACTTCGGCTGTTGCTTCACGAGTTTCACCAGTCGCTTCACGAGTTTCTCCCGTTGCTTCTGCGGCTGGTTTTTCCTCAGCTGGTTTAGCTTCAGCAGGTTTAGCCTCTTCTTTTTCGGTTGCTGCTTCAGTAGCTTTTTCTTCTACTTTATCAGTTGCCTCCGTGTTTGCAGCTTCACTAGAAACTACTTCTTTTTCTTCTTTTGGCGCTACTTCAGTTGCCTCAGCACCAGATTCTACTGCTGGTTTCTCTTCAGCAGTGGCCGCCTCACTAGCCGGCGTGTTTTCTACGGCTGTCGCTACTACCTCTGTTGCAGCAGCTTCAGTTGCAGAAACTGGTTGAAGTGTGCCAAAAAAGAAAGCCCCGATGATAACTGAACATGTACCAACAGTGAGCTTTCTAATAGAGAAGCGCTGTCTCTTCTCCATATTTTGACGATTATACATAATACCCCTCCTTAATATTATAAAAACGTTTCCATAAATAATTTTAGCACTATCTTTTAGGTGCTACTTGGACTTTTTTGCTCTTTACTAGTACTATTTTGCTATATTTAAAACGCTTTCATAATTTCTTCAAGGAATTAGCAAAATTAAATCAAAAAGGCTCCTAGCAAACTTTGCTAGGAGTCTTCTTTTCGTTATTTTTGTCCCATATCTTTCACTTTCATAATACGAGTGATACTTGCTCTCTCGTTTTCTTCCAGCTTCATTTCGATAAAGTAAATCGTTTCTTCTAATTGTGGGATCAATCGATATTCAAGGGCGTTTACACGACGTCTTGTTTTCTCGATTTCATCTGCTAGCAGTTGACAAGTTTTTTCAATCTCCGTCAATTCTAGCAGTTCATTTAATACACTTGAGATTTGTTCTACAGAATCATCAATCTCACTGTTGGAGTTTAAGTAACCATATTTAAAGTCACTTTCCTCCGTTTCATCTTTCACAGTGAAATGCATTTCTGGAACGTAAACACTCATAATGTTCTTTTCTTGAAGATCCAAGGATACGCTTTGTGGTGGAATCGCCACAAGTTCTTCGATAAACGCTTCTTCCAACGTTGCTTTTGCAAGAACGAAGCTCTTCATCCCTTCCACAAGACGACCTTCGACCGCCTCACGTAACGCATTGTTTTTTCGAATTAGTTCGATGAACTGACGCATTAACTCATCTTGTTTATCTTTTAGGAGTTTATGCCCCCTTTTTGACACGACAAGACGATGCTTTAATTTCGTCAACTCCATACGGGTTGGTTTGACATTCAATCGTGTCAAAGGAATCACTCCCCTTCCGGAAGGTATTCATCTAATAACTCATCCTTAATACGTTTCAATTCCGTACGTGGAAGGATTGATAAGAGTTCCCATCCAAGGTCTAATGTTTCTTGGATAGAACGGTTCGTATAGAAGCCTTGTCCAACATATTCACGTTCAAAACGTTCTGTGAACTCTACATATTTCTTATCTGTTTTTGATAATGCAGATTCCCCTAATACAACTGCAAGTTCTTTAGCTTGTTTACCAGTTGCATAAGCCGCGAATAATTGGTTCATCGTTGGCGCGTGGTCCTTACGAGTCTTTCCTTCACCTGAACCTTTATCTTTTAGACGAGATAATGAAGGCAATACGTTAATTGGAGGTTGAATCCCTTGTTTATCAAGAGCACGGTCCAAAATAATCTGTCCTTCTGTAATATATCCTGTTAAGTCAGGGATTGGGTGAGTAATATCATCTTCAGGCATTGAAAGGATTGGAATTTGAGTTACAGATCCTGGTTTCCCAACGATACGTCCTGCACGTTCGTAGATTGTAGAAAGGTTTGTATATAAGTAACCTGGATATCCACGACGTCCTGGAACTTCACGACGAGCCGCTGAAATTTCACGAAGCGCTTCACAGTAGTTTGTCATGTCTGTCATGATAACAAGTACGTGCATTCCTTTTTCAAACGCTAAGTACTCAGCTGTTGTTAATGCGATTTTTGGAGTCGCAATACGTTCGATGGCTGGGTCGCTCGCTAAGTTAAGGAACATTACTGAACGGTCAATCGCTCCTGTTTTACGGAAGTCTTCCATGAAGTATTCCGCTTCGTCGAAGGTAATCCCCATTGCAGCAAATACTACCGCGAATTTTTCATCGCTATTTAATACAGTCGCTTGACGCGCGATTTGGGCCGCTAACTCTTTGTGAGGAAGCCCTGAACCAGAGAATACTGGTAATTTTTGTCCACGAACAAGAGTGTTCAAGTGGTCAATCGCAGAAATCCCTGTTTGGATAAATTCATCCGGATAGTCACGAGAAACTGGGTTAATCGCTTGTCCGTTTACGTCTAAAGTCGCTTCTGGAAGGATTTCTGGGCCATCATCCATGACGTTCCCCATCCCATCGAAAATACGACCAATCATGTCTTCAGATACGTTTAATGATAATGGTTTACCACGGAAACGTACTTTTGTATCACGAATGTTGATTCCGCTTGGTCCTTCGAAAATCTGAACCATTGCTTTATCTTCGTTAACTTCAAGTACTTGTCCATGACGTAATTCACCATTTTGTAATTGGATTTCAACCAACTCATCATATTTAACGCCTTCGACTTGTTCAACCATCATTAAAGGGCCAACAACTTCACTAATCGTACGATACTCTTTAAGCATGTGTCATCCCTCCATGTTGAATTGTTTTTTCGATATCTGTTTTAATTTGCTCTCTGATTTCATCGAAACGAGCAATTTCAGATTCTGGAATATATTTTGAACGTGCGATACGGTCACGCACATCTTCTGTTCCGTCGATGATTTCAGCATAGTATGAACCAAGTTTCATCGCACGACGCGCTTCTTTTTCAAATGTCAAGATGAGTTCTAACATGCGATATTGTTTCTCACGAGATGAGAATGTATCGACATCGTCAAACGCATTTTGTTGTAAGAAGTCTTCACGAAGCATTTTAGCAGTCATCATCGTTAGGCGGTCACGTTCAGATAATGATTCAAGACCAACTAAACGAACGATTTCTTCTAAGCTTGCTTCTTCTTGTAATGTATTCATTGCATGTTGAACAAATTCAGACCAGTTTGCATGCACGTTTTCGTCCATGTATTTACCAACTTCTGGATCATACAATGAGTAAGATGTTAACCAGTTCATAGATGGGAAGTGACGTTTTTGCGCCAATGTTGCATCTAATCCCCAGAATACTTTCGCTACACGTAATGTATTTTGTGTTACTGGTTCTGATGTATCTCCCCCTGGAGGTGATACGGCACCGATTGCTGTAATTGTACCTTCACGGCCATCGCTACCTAATGTTTCAACACGTCCTGCACGTTCGTAGTATTCTGCGATACGGCTTCCTAAGTATGCTGGGTAACCTTCGTCCCCTGGCATTTCTTCTAAACGTCCAGACATTTCACGAAGCGCTTCTGCCCAACGTGATGTAGAGTCCGCCATGATAGCCACGTTATATCCCATATCACGGAAGTATTCCGCAATTGTGATACCTGTGTAAATAGACGCTTCACGAGCCGCTACCGGCATGTTAGAAGTGTTGGCGATTAAGATGGTACGTTCCATGATAGATTCACCTGTTGTTGGGTCAATCAATTCAGGGAATTCGTTCAATACGTCTGTCATTTCGTTTCCACGTTCCCCACAACCTACGTATACTACGATATCCACGTCAGCCCATTTCGCAATTTGGTGTTGCACCACTGTTTTACCAGCTCCGAATGGTCCTGGTACAGCTGCTGCTCCCCCTTTTGTTACTGGGAAGAAAGTATCGATAACACGTTGTCCTGTTAACATTGGAACTTCAGTGTTTTTCTTTACTTTATATGGACGACCACGACGTACTGGCCAACGTTGGATTAAGTTGAAATCACGTACGCCTGATTCTGTTTCGATTTGGTACACTGTATCTTCAATTTTGAAGTTTCCAGCTTCCACTTTTACTAATTTACCTTTCACACCGTAAGGCACCATGATTTTATGTTGTACAACTTTTGTTTCTTGTACATAACCGATAATGTCTCCGGCTTCGACTTCTTGACCAACTGTCGCAGTAGGAACGAATTCCCACTCTTTTTCACGGTCAAGTGCATCCACGTTTGTTCCGCGGACTAAGAAGTCACTTTGTGATACTTCTTTAAATTTATTGAGGGGACGTTGAATCCCATCAAACATTTGAGATACAATCCCTGGTGCCAATTCAACAGATAATGCTTCCCCTGTTGTTTCGACGGGTTCTCCTGGTCCAATTCCTGAAGTTTCTTCATATACTTGAATGGATGCAATATCTTTACGCATTTCGATGATTTCACCGATAAGGCCTAGATGACCTACACGACAAATATCTTGAATATTCGCATCTTCCATTCCTTCAGCAGTCACAAGAGGACCTGATACTTTTACGATTCTTCCGATCTTCACTGAGGTACCTCCCTTAGTTTCGTGTATTGGTTGGTTATAAGATGTTTTGTCCAACCGCTTTTTCTACATTTTCTTGAATTCTTGATTTTCCAATTCCTAAAGACCCTTTATGGTTCGGAATGAGGATGATGGCTGGTGAAATTTCTGCATCATAACGACGAATCGTTTCCGGAATTTGACTAGCAATAGCTTCCGTTACATAAATGATGCCGACTTCATCTTCAGCAAGTTCATCAATCATCTTGCGTGCCGTTTGCGCTTCGTGGCAAGGGAACACGTTAAATCCTAAAATTTTAAAAGGAAGGATGGAATCTTTGTCGCCAACTACGGCAATTTTATGAGACATAAACTGGTCGCATCCTTTCTCTTAATTGTTCTTCTGTAAACTCATTGTCCACACCGACAAGTAATAGACGGAGGTTTTTGACTTCCATCTCAAGCGCATGAATATACGCAAGACTTGGCAGTGGGCCAAATGGTTCAAAAGTCGCTTCTTCTAGAATTTGATGAATCAATTCTTCTTTTAATAATTCCAATGCAAAGACTGGATGTTCTTCCTGTTCTAAAATCGCAACAAACTTGTCATAGTATGGAACATGACGATAAAGGTCAACAAGAGCCTCTGTGCCCTTTTCAAGCACTTCGTCGATTAATAACGTCTTATCTACAGTACCTTCGCTAGACAATACCCCAATTAAGAATGAGCGTGATTGTTTTTGCTTTGTGGCACGAATTAATGTCGTGATGTTTTCCATATCAATCATAATGTTCACGATTTGATGGATGACCTCTTGATTCATTGTACGGTCGATGAGTCGAAGATGTTTGAAATAGTAGCGATCCATAAATACATCGGCAGCTTCTAGGCGACCAAAGTTTTCAAAATCGGCATACGCTTCACGAACCCCTTCAATCATGATGTCTGGTACATCCAGTGAATCTTGAGTTTCGACTAATTGATTTAAGGTTTCGAAGGAATAACGTCCTAACGGTACACATAAATGTTTTAAGTCTTTTCCAGAGAACTTCGATTTTAGAAGAACTTTTAAATTATGGTAAGTGTAACGAATCGAGAATACATCAAGGAGTGATGCATCTGGAATGAGTTCTAATACCTCATCATAGTTGCGCTTCAAATGGGCATCTAGGACCGGATCGAACTGTCTTGATTCGAGAACTTCTTGTACATCTACCTCATAACTTGTCTTTTGCAAGGCTTCTAATGCTTGTTGTAAGGATTTAGATACGAGAATCCCATTCAATTGTTCCTTGGACAGTAATTGCTGTTCAAGAATACGAACGGTCGTATTCACTCCTGAATAGGCTAAATCATTCATTCCATCCCTCCTTACCCAATGAATGCTTTTCTAGCTAAGATAGGTGAATATTCTTCTTTTAAATCTTCAATTAATGCTTCGAATAAATAGTTATATTCGATACCTTCTTGTTTCAACACAAATCCTGCTTTCTTTGGAAGTGTTGCTTCGTCGATGTGGACAAAGGCAAATTGCGAAGTTAATGCATGTTTGTCTTCATCGCTCAAACGAGAAACAGTGTCTTCTCCAAAAGTAAGTGTTGTTGGTTGTTGTTTTGGTAATTTGCGAATAGCTGACTCGATAAAGAGACGTAATGTTTCCCCACTCCAGGTTGACATTACTTGTAGAACGTCCTCAAATACACTCTCAAGAAGTTCACGTTTGACGCGCAAGACTTCTTTTTTACTTGCGTTCAAAATAGTCTGTTGCTCTTTTTCGTATTGTGATTTTGCTTCTTGTTTTAATGCAGTTTTCTTCGCCATTTCTTGTTGCGAATATTGTGCATTCATTTGATTGATGCGTTCTTCTTGTTCTTTAGTAGCAACCTCAATTCGCTGCTTTGATTCTTTTTCTAAATCCGCTAGAATAAGTTGTTTTAGTTGCTCTAAATCTTTCAAGAATACCCCTCCTCTTAACCTTTGTTAATGATAATTAAGATAGAAGCAAGTAATCCTAAGATTGCGTAAGTTTCAACCATTGCGGCAAAGATAATCCCTTTAGTAGATTCTTCAGGTTTTTTCGCTAAGATTTGTACACCTGCTGCTGCTACTTTACCTTGGGCAATCCCTGAGAATAAACCAGTGAATGCGATTGGTAAAGCTGCCATGAATAAGTATAAACCAGCTGCTAAAGTCATTGAAGCTGACATGTTAATCATGATGAAGAAGGCAACGATGAATCCGTAGATCCCTTGTGTACCAGGTAATAGTTGTAAGATTAATGCTTGAACGAATTTTTCAGGTTGTTCTTTAATTAAGGCAGCAGCTGCTTCACCGGCAATCCCTACCCCTTTTGATGATCCAATCCCTGAGAAGATAATGGCAATTGCCATCCCTAGAGCGGCAAAGATTTGCCCTCCACCATTTTCAACGAAAAATGTTAACCAGTTTGTCATAATTATATTTCCTCCATTTATTCTGATTTCTGTTGTTTAATATCAACGTATTTTTCATATGTTTTGAACGGTTTTAATGCGTGTCCGCCGCCGTCGTAGAATTTACCAAAGAATTCAACGAACTGTAGACGTAAGCCGTGAACGTAAGCTCCAAGGAATGAAAGGAAAATATTCAACCCTTGTAAGGCTACGATTAAGAAGATACCTGCTGTAAAACGTGCAACTGGTGGAAGGAATCCTACCAACATATTGAACGCACTCGCGATACTTCCCCCTGATACAGCTAGCGCCATTAAACGTGTGTAACTCACGACGTCTGCTACGTATCCACTAATTCCGTACAAGTTATATAGACCGCTCGCTAAACCGCCCCACTTGTTTTCGCTCGATAGGACAGTTACGACTACAATCGCAACGGCTGCAATAATCGCAATCGATGAACCGATTGTCGCAATCCAAGAAATATTGAGTACCATTGAGCCTAAGACATAAAGAATGATTCCCGTAATAATCGCTAACCATCCAAGATGACTTGTATAGGCATCAGTATATGCTTTTTTCTTCAGATTTGAGTAAGCCCCTAGTGATAAGCCGACCATAATTTGAATAACCCCGAAGATAATCGATAGAATCATAATCGTGATTAAGTCTTTAGATAATGATAGCGGCTGGAATGGTAAATCCGCACCGAATGCTGATCCAAATACAATCCCCCAGATCATGACTGGGTAGCTGAGTAAGTGGAAGAACTTCAAGTTGCGGTTCATTCCTTTATCAAAATGGAAGAACTTCAACATGATGAATGTTCCCAACCAGAGAAGTGCGCCGTACCCTAAGTCTGCTGCCATCATCCCGAAGAAGACGAGATAGAATGGTGCTGTATAAGGCGTTGGGTCTAATTCACCGTATTTTGGTAATCCATACATTTCTGTTAGATTTTCAAACGGTTGTAAGAAGGCATTGTTTTCTAAAACCGTTGGCACTTCTTCATATTCCTCTTCAGCAATCTCTAGTGGTAAGAAGACATGTTTGCCTTCTCCTAATTTTTCTTTTAGCTGACTTTCAACAGCCTCTGCTGCTTTTTGAGTCATCCACCCTTGAAGTACGAATACATGTTGTCCATTCACCAATTCATTTTTGGCTTGTTCTTTTTGCAATTCATTGTAGGTCACTTCCGCAGAAAGCTGTAACTTGCGAAGAAGGTCTTTTTCTTCTTGTAAGTCCTCTAACACTTTCTTTTTAGCCTCAACGACTGCTTGTTGCGCTTTTAGATTTTTCTCTAATTCAACAGAAGGAGCTTCTTCAAATGCGTACCATACAATACTAAAGTGCGCTTTGGCTAACTCTTCTTTCGCAGCTTGTTGTGCTTTTCGTGGATATGTCACCAATAATCCGATTTCTTCACGTGTGTGATACACCTCGTGAACTGAGATCAATTCACTCTGTTTTAAGCCTTCTAAGTAAGCATTATCCGTTGCTTGAGGAATCGTCCCCATTTTCGTTTTCGTATACGGATGTTTAAAGATATCTTTCGGATAGAAATCAAGCACACTCCACTTACGAAGTAGCGCCTCTTTCTCACGAAGTTCCTTTAATTCCTCGTCTTTCTTACGAAGAGTTGTACGAATACTCTCTACATGTTCCACTAATGCATTAGCGTCCCATGATTGGACTTCTTTTTGTAATTCAGATAGTGTAAATTGCTCTTTTGGAGTTTTTAACTTTTGAATCAATGACGGTTGCTTTTGATTTTTTTCTACAAAAGTAATTGCCGCATGAATCCCTTCAAATTTTTGTTGAAGAGCATTCAGTCTCTCCGCATCCGCTTCTTGTAAAGCGATAGACTCCTCGGTAAATAGTTCTTTCGCCTGTTCTAATGAGGTTACTTCTAAAGATTGTAATTCTTGAATGGCATCTAATAGGTCATTTTGATTGTCAGTTGGAGCAATCAACATAACCTTACTCATTTTAGCTATCGCCATATCTCTTCAACACCTCCTTCACAGTATCCTGAACTAAATCCTGTTTCAGATGATTGAAACGTTCTGTTAGAGTAGCAATCTCCGCTAATTCATCTTCTTTCACTTTCGCTTCGAACTCTGCTTTCTTTTGTTGATTTTTTTCTTTCAACTCAGCTTTGTAGATTTCTAACGATTGTTCCATATTCGATTTAGCTTCGTTCACTCGTTGATCTGTTGCTTCATGTGTTTGGGATAATTGTTCTTCGAATTTTTCCTTCAACGCTTTTGCTTCAGACTCAATGGCCAAAACAGAATTTAGAATCTCTTGACTCATGTGACACCTCCAATCCATTCGTTTTCACGAATAGTAAAATGCTTTCTTTACTATTATAAACTTTATTTTGCTTTCATTCAAACGTTAATTCCCCATATTCTCGGGCAAACTCAAACTTTATAAATAGGAAGAAACACAACTTTTTTAGAAATTTTTTTCTTTTCTATTGCTTTTTAGAACATTTGTTCGTATAATAAATATGCAAACAAATGTTCGGAGGTATCGAAAATGGAACAACGCAAATCAACATTTACATCATTTATCAAACCATTCATTAATAAACTTCAAGTCTCTCAAGAAGAATATGAAGAAAGAGATGTGTTCTTTAAACCAACTGTTATGCCACTAATTGACGTGGTTGAACAAATTCACCACAGCTTCTACTTCAAGAAATCAATCGTACTCCACTTCGAGAAATACGATAACGCTGGGAATTTAATTACATTCACGAAGAACGGTATGATTAAGAGTCCTATCCAAATGAATAATCACTTTGTATTTTTAGAAGAAGGATCTAATATCACTCATATCTTGAATGTGGATCAAATTGTTGCTTGCATGGAATTAGATTAAAGCTGCAATTACCATATATGGTAATTACCAAATATGGTAATGTTTATTTTTAAAATTGAATCGAATCAAAGCAAAAAAGGCCAAATATGGACATGTCCATATTTG
>ERZ773046.1448-NODE-1448-length-13476-cov-3.296848_pt1 | contig 13476 bp, 13 predicted proteins | sample MGYA00580634_ERZ773046 | MGnify/ENA primary metagenome ERZ773046 (study PRJEB29015, sample SAMEA2738127) | human oral metagenome | biome: human oral; feature: human-associated habitat; material: saliva | place: China | collected 2159 ... | reverse complement strand
AGAAGGGCATGTGTTGCTTTGCGTTGCATGAAAACAGTTTACAAACACCGATGATGTGGGAATAAGCCGTCTGATTCTGGGTGGTCATACCCTGCAGGCGCATAAGCCTTTGTTCTTCTTCCAATCTACGCATTTAGCGGAAGAACCGAAAAGGAGACAGATTGCCGTATGGCTTGTCTGCCTTGCCCCATTTCATGGACAGCAAGGCTACCGTCCCTCATCCACGATCGGGTACAGTTCGATGAATTCGCCCTGGTGTTTCTTCCCGTCATTGATTACAGCGGCGATTTTCTCACCGACGACATCCACGGAGTGCGCCCCCGGTCCGGTATAATGGTTGTTCAGGTCGGTCGTGGTGGCTCCCGGATGGACGTCGAAGATTTCGACAGGGATGTTGTTCTTCTCAAATTCCATTGCCATGATGCCGGTCATGGCATTCTGTGCCGCTTTGCTTGCCACATAAGCCATCGGATGCCAGTACGGACTCACTTCCGAGGGTACTGTGATGTTTACAATCCGCCCTCTGTTCGCCGCCAGCAGGGGGATGAGGGCCTGGGTCAGAGCGAATGTCCCGAGGTAGTTCACCTGTATCGTCTCTGCCGCATCCCGGAGCTCGGTCCGGTAGCTGGGAACCTCCATGTCGCCGGGAATCCCGGCATTGTTGACGAGGAGCTCCAGATCGGGATGTTTCTCCTTTACCTCCCTGGCGGTCTGTTCCAGACTTGCATTGTCCGACAGGTCGACGTGCTGCCAGCCGATGACCTCCGCTCCTTCCTCCCTCAGCGTTTTCATGGCTTTCTCCGCACGCTGACGGCTGCGTGCGCCGATGATGATCTGCCATCCGCTTCTGCCCAGGAATTTACTGATTCCATAACCGATTCCCTTGTTTGCACCCGTCACTAAAGCTTTTCCCATAGTTGTCTTTTTCTTTATAAGTTTTTTCAGAAATCCCTGTTGCCATGTCGGCATGGGATGTTCCGGGTACAAAGGTACTGTTTTGTTTTGAATAACCCGCCGGTGCCACGGATATTCTCCCTGGTGGTTCTCTGTCCTTTCGGTTTTTCCCATTCAGTTCCCCGTACGTCCGCGGGCTGATATGTCCGGAGAAAATTTGCATAAAGCTTTTTTTTCTTTACCTTTGCAGACGGATTGAAGTGTATATACGAATAAAACTGAATGTAATGAAAAAAGAATCCATACGTCTTGCCCTTCTTGTCCAGATGGCAGGGCTCATGCTGTCGTCCTGCATCAGGGAAGAGGCTTTGAACGCCGAAGCCGACATCACCGACGTGTCGGTGGAGGGTGTAACGCTTATCCGCAAACCGGTCGTCACGAACAGCGAGGTGCTTTTTTATGTCAATGGGTGGCAGGAACTGGATCGTCTTTCCCCGAAGTTCAAGACGACGGACGGGGCGACGATAGAGCCGGCAAGCGGCACAGAGAGAGACTTCACCCGACCGCAGAGCTATACGGTGACATCGCAGGATGGGCGGTGGAAGAAGACCTATAAGGTTTCATTCGTGTCGGACGACGTGGCTACCGAGTACCACTTCGACAACATGAAATGGTACGAGTACAGAGACACCTGGAATCCTGCAGCCCCTGTCCAGAAGCTGTTTCACATTCTCGTAGACAAGACGTCGGACGGTCATGAGTTCGAATGGGGAAGCGGCAACTCCGGCTTCCTGTTTGCTGCCAATGGAGCGACTGCCGACAAGTATCCGACCTGCCAGGAGGAAGAAGGATACAAAGGAAAATGTGCGAAGCTGCAGACTGTGAGTACGGCTGCTTTTGCTTTGCTGGGGACTCCTATCGCCGCCGGTAACCTGTTTACCGGCACCTTCGAGCTTAACTTCTCGAATCCGGCGAAGTCCACCCGCTTCGGCGTTCCTTTCCGCAAGAAGCCGAAGGAACTTGTGGGGTACTACAAGTACAAGGCCGGACCGACGTTTACAGACAAGCATCTGAATAAGATTGCCGACCGGAAAGACAGCCTTGCCGTCTATGCCGTATTGTTTGAAACGGGAGACGGGGTGGATTACCTCGATGGAACGAACTCGCTGACGAGCGACCGGATCGTCCTGCTGGCACAGCTGAAAGAGGGGCGGGAGACCGACGAGTGGACACGCTTCTCCATTCCTTTCAAAGCCGTAGGAGGCCGGTCGGTAGATCCGGAAAAGCTGCGGCAGGGGAAGTACAGTCTTGCCATCATCATGTCGTCCAGCAAGGATGGAGCCGCTTTCAACGGGGCGGTGGGCAGCACGCTGTATGTGGACGAACTCAAGCTGTTCTCAGAGTAGATGGAGGACCGTGTGCTGTTTTCGGAATACGTATAATATAATAAGGTGAAAAATAAGCAGATGAGACATACGAACATAATCGTCGCCATAGCGGCATGGGGCTGTGTACTGTCCGGTCGGGCGCAGACGGATCGCACACCGGCATTGCAGTCGGCAGAACATAACGGATGGGAATACGAGGTAAAGGCCGGTGTGAACATCGGCGGCGCATCGCCGTTGCCTTTGCCTGTGGAGGTACGGGAGATCAACAGGCCGAAGTTCAATGGAACGTTCGAGGGGACTGTGACCAGGTGGCTGGGCCGGAACCGGAGATGGGGACTGTCTGCCGGTCTGCGGATTGAAGAGAAAGGCATGCTGACTGGGGCGACGGTGAAGAATTACAGTACGGAGATCGTCTACGAGGGCAGTCGTGTAGCCGGATATTGGACGGGCTATGTGAAGACTGATTATAACACGACGCTGCTCACTGTGCCGCTGCTGGCAGACTACCGTATCAATGACCGGTGGAAGCTCCGTGCGGGACTGTTCTCGTCCGTCAAGCTGGACGGCGATTTCTCCGGATATGTGAGCGACGGCTATCTCCGTGAGGGTACGCCTGTCGGTGAGAAGCTGACTTTTGATGACGGGAGCAGCGCCCCTTATGACTTCTCCTCTCACCTGCGCCATTTCCAGTGGGGCGGCCAGCTGGGGGCAACATGGCGCGCCTTCAGTCATTTCACGGTGAATGCCGACCTTACATGGGCTTTCAGCAACATCTTTGAAAGCAGTTTCAAGACGGTCAGTTTCAATCTCTATCCCGTCTATCTGAAGCTTGGCTTCGGGTATCGTTTCTGACGCTGTTCTCCTCCGTTGAGCAAAGAGAAGAGGCGGCAGGGACCTCTGTGCAGCCTGTCATGGCAGGGCTTGCCTCCCCCGTCCAACCGCTGCTTTCCTGCAGGAGGGCGGACACTGTGGAGCGGGCAGGAGGCGGTCTCAGGGCCGCCTCAGGATCACATATATTATGACAGGTGCCCCGATGAGCGGTGTCACGGCATTGAGCGGGAGGATGCCCTGTTCGCCCGGGAGGAAGCAGATAAGGTTGCACAGCAGAGCGATGACGGCTCCGCAGAGGACTGTCCCGGGGAGGAGTGTCTGATGGTTTCCGGTACGGAACAGCAGACGGGTCACGTGCGGTATGGCCAGTCCGATGAACGATACAGGACCGCAGAAGGCCGTCGTCGCAGCGGTAAGAAGTCCGACGATTAGCAATAGGATATTGCGGATCCGGCGGACGCTCACGCCCAGGCTCTCGGCATATTGCGGCCCTAAGAGCAGGATGTTCAGCGGTTTGGTCAGGAAGAACGAGAGCAAGACACCTGACAGACAAAGGGTGGAAAAGGGTGCCATGTGAGACATTGAGACACCTCCGAAGTTTCCCATTCCCCATATCGTATAGCTCCGTATGCCGTCTTCCGAAGCAAAGAAATTCAGCAGGGAGACGGCGGAGGAGGAGACGTAGCCCACCATCAGTCCTACGATCAGCAGCAGAATGCTGCTGCGTATCAGGGTAGACAGGAACAGGATAAGCGCCGTCACGCCGGTCGCCCCGATGAAGGCGGCCGTGAGGATGGCAAGGAATCCGGAGACGGAGAACAGTGCGGTCGACAGTGTACCGCCCAGCAGCAGCATGACCAGTGCCACCCCCAGTCCGGCTCCGGCGCTGATGCCGAACACATCCGGTCCTGCCAGCGGGTTGCGGAACGCCGTCTGCAGCAGCAGGCCGCAGGTTGCCAGTGAACTGCCGCACAGCATGGCCGTCAGTGCCTGTGGAAGCCGGCTCTCCCAAATGATATACCGCCAGCTGTCTTTTCCCGTATATTGTCCGGACAGTATCTCCAGCACATCGGGAAACGGTATCCGGACGGATCCGACCGTCAGGTTCAGCCCGAACAGCAGGACGGTGCCCGCCGTCAGGATGATAAAGATGCAGATGCTACGTCTCATTGTCTAAAACCGTCAGTGTGTTCACGTTCCGTCTCAGTCTTTCAGTTTCCTGTAATAGCGCATGGGGGCGATGTGCAGGTCGGGATGGAAAAGCTGTATCAGGTCGGCCAGCAGCCTGTCGGGTCGCCAGCTTACTTCCTCGAAGTAAGGCACGCTGTCCACTTTGCAGCCGTAGATTTCTTCCGTCCGGTAAGGCTTCAATGCGGCATAGCCCTGGTACTCTGCCAGCAGCTTCCTGCGGCTGAAGTCCCCGTTGTAGCACAATACCCAGAAGTCGCTCTGTCCGAATTTGTCAAGGATAGTCTCGAAAGGCATTGAGATGCTGCCGCTGTGCGTGTCGTCCGAATAGGCATAGCCGCCTTGCGCATCCTTATACAATAGCCCTACGCTGCTCTTCCCGCCTGGAAGATACCACACGGCTCCCACTTTCCTGTCGGGGAGGATGCTGCGTTTTGTCCTGCTTGTTTTCGCCTTTCTGCTCAGAGCCTTGTAGTTCCGTTCTACAAGGCTGAACAACGAGTCTGCCTCCTTCTCTTTTCCGTAGAGCAGGCCGTAGAACTTCATCCATTCGGCACGTCCCAGGGCGGAAGCCTCCATATAGTCGGCACACTCGATGACGGGTACGCCAGTCTCTTCCAGACGGCCATGGCCTCCGCTGTTCTCGAAGGGTGAAAGCAGGAGGGCACCGGCATGCAGGTCGATGATCCGTTCAATGTCGGGCTGCATGGCGTTCCCACAGTCCCGGATGTCCCCCCCCTTCCGTGTACGGTTCTGTATGTCGGGAATAAGCATGTATTTCAGGTCGGCCACGCCGGCGATGGCTTTCTGTGCATGCAGCATCTCCAGCAGACTGGCATGGGCGGTCGTGAAGACCACGCTTCTCCGGAGCGGGACGGTTATCTTTGTGCCGTCGTCGGGAACTGCCGCCCTCGAGTTGCGGTTCACCAGATAATAGGTATGCAGAAGGGTGTTCTTTTTCCAAGGGTTCAACAGCCGGACCGCAATGTACCCGCCTGTCCGTTCGATGGAAATGTTCCGGGCATAGCGGAGTTCCGTCTTCGCTCCTTTCTCTTTCTTCCGGGCTGTTCTGTCATGTGGACTTCCGCAGGATGCGAACAGCAGCAAAGCAAGGATAAATGCTGATAAGTGATGCATGAATGATGGATTTAGGTGCAAAATTACAAAAAAAGAGTGATTTGCTTGCGTGTTAGAAATATTTTTTATACTTTAGCCGCCATATCTACTAACGATCTGATTTTAATCTAAACAACTAACACCATGGCAGAAGAAAATTCTAACGCCCTTAGCAGCCACATCGAGATGAAGAAAGTCTGGGAACTTCTGGCAATCCTCGTGGTGACGGCCATCGTATGGAATCTTCCCACAGACATTTTCGGTATTGATGGGCTGACCGTAGTACAACAACGCATTATCGCAATCTTTGTGTTCGCCACCTTGTCGTGGCTGACGGAGTGTATCCCCGCCTGGGCGACTTCTCTGAGTATCATGACCATCATGTGTGTTACGGTGTCAAAGAACGCCTTTGGCATCTTCAAGCATGACGGTATCGGCGACCTCCTTGACTCAAAGGAGATCATGGCATCTTTTGCCGATCCGATCATTATGCTCTTCCTTGCCGGATTTGTTCTGGCGATAGCAGCCTCCAAGTCGGGGCTCGACACGCTTCTGGCACGCAACCTCATCAGGCCTTTCGGGCAGAAGAGTGAGAATGTGCTTCTGGGATTCCTGCTCATCACAGGACTCTTCTCGATGTTCATCTCTAACACGGCGACGGCAGCGCTCATGCTTACTTTCCTGGCACCGGTCTTCGCCGCACTCCCTGCCAACGGAAAAGGACGCATCGCCCTGACAATGTCCATACCTGTTGCGGCCAACCTCGGCGGTATGGGGACGCCTATCGGCACGCCGCCGAATCTTATCGCGCTGAAGTACCTTAACGACCCGGAAGGACTGAACATGAACATCGACTTCATGCACTGGATGGCCTTCATGTTCCCGCTCGTCATTCTGCTGCTGCTGCTGTCATGGAGGATCATCCTGCATTTCTTCCCGTTCACGCAGAAGACCATCCATCTGAAGATCGACGGCGAGGTGCATCGTGGATGGCGTATGTGGGTGGTGATCATCACGTTCATCATTACCATCCTGTTGTGGGTGATTCCGAAGAGCGTGACAGGCATTGATACCAACACCGTCTCGATGATTCCGATGGGGCTCTTTGCCATCACAGGTGTCATTACGGCAAAGGATCTGCAGGAAATCAACTGGAGTGTCATCTGGATGGTAGCCGGCGGTTTTGCCATCGGACTGGGCATGAACGGTTCGGGACTGGCGGATGCGGCCATTGAGAGCATTCCGTTCGGAGAATGGAGTCCTATCGTTATCCTCGCTATCTCCGGTCTGATCTGTTACTTCCTGTCCAACTTCATCTCCAACACGGCGACGGCGGCGCTCCTTGTGCCGATTCTTACCGTGGTATGCCGCGGTATGGGTAATAAACTGGGCGGCATCGGCGGTACAAGTACCGTCCTCATCGGCATTGCCATTGCGGCTTCTACGGCGATGTGTCTTCCGATCTCGACCCCGCCGAATGCCATCGCTTACTCTACGGGGCTGGTCAAGCAGAACGATATGCTCAAGACCGGACTTACCTGCGGTATTATCTCACTTATTCTGGGTTATATCCTGCTGTATTTCATCGCACAGCTGCATTTCCTCGGATAGGAGTCCCGTCAGGAGGACAGCTTTCTCCTTGTGAGCTGCTGCTCTCTCTGCGGTGACGTTATTGCGCCTTGTCCGGAGCGTGTCTTTCCGGAGTCAACAGAAACAGCCATATCAAAGCACGGTCTGCTGGGGTATGGCTGTTTCCGTATAGACCCTTCGGACATGGTGAACAGGATGAAAAGTCGGCTGTTCTGCGTCCGTTTCGTTTTAATTCAGTAATTTTGCAGACAGCTGTTACAGGATAGACTTATAAAGAGCTGATTATGGGAAAAGGGAAAGAAATCTGTAAGATACTCAAAGGTATCCGGAAGAAGATAGCGGAGGCAAACGGCATCAGTTATCAGCCTGCCGAGTGTCATCACGAAAGCGGCTGCACAGGTACCTGCCCTGTCTGTGAAGAGGAACTGCGCTACATTGAGGGGCAGTTGAAAGCGAATAAGGACAGCGGGATCAGCACGAAAATAGCCGGTGTCGCTGCTGGCATCTGTGCGGCGGTCATGCCTATGATGGCCGCTGCGCAGAATACAGATCCTCAGGGGATGCCCGACGGGCGGGTCATCACAACGGAGAAAGATGCTGTAAGCGCAGGAGTGCGGTCAGATGACCGTACAGATTCGGTACTGATATGTGGAAAGGTCATAGACAAAGCGAACAAGGAACCTTTGCCGGGTGCTTCCGTCTTGATAGAGGGTACAGGTCGGGGGACGGTAACCGACATGGAAGGCCTGTTCTCCTTGAGGATGTCACCAGATGCCTCCTTGACGGTTTCTTTTGTCGGCTATAAGAAGAAAACGATTCTCGCCGGAAAGCTCCTGCATTCTCCCGGCAACATCATCGCTCTTGAGGAAGATGAAAGCCTGCTGGGCATAGTCGTCGTAGGAGAACCGGTTTTTGATGATGTTTATAACCGGCAGGATCACAGGCCGAAGTCGCATGAAGAGAAGAACAGACCGTAAATCCCGTTGTCTTAAGGATGTATAATGAAGAAAGGAAAGATTACCTGTAAGATTCTGAAGAGTATCCGGCGGAAGATCGCAGATGCAAACGGCATCAGCTATCAGCCGGCCGAGTGCCATTTCGAAGGCGACTGTACAGGCACCTGTCCTGCCTGTGAACAGGAAATCCGTTACTTGGAGGCGCAGCTGAAAGTGCGGATGGGCAAAGGCTGGAACATAAAGGTAGCCGGTCTGGCGGCAGGGGCCTGTGTCGCAATCGCCCCTTTTGCCGCATGCAGCAGGCTGCCGAAGTCCGACAGCGTACAGAATGGAATAGACGTGCCGCTCCAAGGAGAGAGAGTTGAGGTGGTGGAAGCACTTACGGAAGATATGCAGCATTCGGTCGTGATCAATGGCCAGGTGAGGGATAAGTATGCGGATAAGCCCGTCTGCCATGCCGTTGTCCGTAGGTTGGGAGATGCAGAAGGCGTCGTGTTGGGGGAGGATGGACGCTTTTCTTTGCGCGTCGGCTGCAATGACACGCTTGTCTTTTCCGGACCAGCTTCTTATCTGGACAGCGAACTGCCCGTCAGCACCCTGAAGGAATCCCATGGAGTAATGGTCTATCTGTTACCTAAATGGTATGAGTTAGGGAAGGCTGTGCCAGATTCGCTTCTTTCGGAAGAAACTGAAAAAAAGGCCCCCAGGTCGCACAAAGAGAAATGCAGTCGGAAATAACCGCACCGTTTATAGCCGTCAACCGGCACAGGATCGGCACAGACGGAGTTGGAGTGACGACCCTGGTCGCTTTCCATGGTTGTCCGCTCCGTTGCCGGTACTGCCTGAACCCTCAATGTCTGCAGGCCGGGGGCGTGTGGCGCAGGCTGACACCGGGCGAGCTGTACAGCGAGGTGGAGATCGATGACCTTTACTTCGTGGCGACAGGTGGCGGTATCTGTTTTGGAGGCGGCGAACCGCTTTTATATCCGGAGTTCATCAGGACTTTCTCCGGAATCATGAACCCGGAATGGCGCCTGACGGTAGAGACGTCGCTCAATGTCCCGCTTGAAAATATTGAATCGGTCGCGGCATTGATCCAGACGTGGTATATAGACATTAAAGACCTCACCCCTGCCATCTATAACGCTTATACAGGCAAGGACAATGCACAGGTGCTCCGTAATCTCGAGTGGCTGTCGGCGAATGGAAATGCTGACAAGGTCATTGTACGCTTGCCTTTGATACCGGGTTATAATACTGAGGCGACCCGTCTGTCGGGTCGGCGGCGGTTGGAAGCCCTGGGCTTTGCACGTTTTGACCAGTTCACCTATCTGGTATGATATTGCCGTCCGTCCGACATTTCCCGTACAGGATCTCCATCGGATGTCTTGTCCGATTGTATAGCGACAGGGGTGATCCGGCTTTTTCGGCAAATGTGTTGATGCCCGTCACACATCGTGCTGGCGGTGAACACCGGTTGTGCTGGCGGTGGACGCCATTTGTGCTGAGGACATATACGCTTACAGTCTTTTGCTTGGATTGCCGGTTTTTGCCGTGAAAGAAGAGGCTTGTGCCGCCGGCGAATGGATGAAAGAAGGCCGGTTCCTGCCGCCTGTGGACTTTTGGCACGGCTCCCGGAAACAATGGATGATTCTTCCGTTCAATGCGTGGATGCTTTTCGTATAGCTTTAACGGAAGAACCGCGGTGATCCATGAAACAAAAAAATGGCCAAGGCTGTCAACTGCCTGTTCCATGATCATCCTCCGATACAAAGACCTTTTCATTTTAATACATTGAGATACAGATAGGATTTTGAAAAACCATTACATAAATTCAGACGAATCATCTGTAAATATAAAAAACGCATGCAAAAAGCAGGTTTGTAACCAGCAGTCAATCAATTGGTTGTCAAGTCGTTCGTAAAAGGTGCTTGATTGGACTTCAAAAGGACGTTAGTTAGACTTCAAAAGGGCATCCATTGCAAGTCAATCAGGCATCTTTTAGAAGCCAGAAGAGCATGTGTCAGCTTGGCTTTCATGAAAACAATTTACAAACACCGATGATATGGGAATAAATTGTTTGTAGAAGGCGGAAAGACATGCTGATGGACAGACATCGTATCAATTTGCCTTTTCTGCATTTTATCCTGTAGTTTATCCTCCTTTTAAGGCCACCTGTTTTTGGACAGTCATACCCTGCAAGTGCGTAAGGCTTTTGCTTGCTTTTTATGTTCGTAGCACTACGACAAGTGAAAATTCTGACATTTCCAAGTGTTTTGAGAATTATGTTTATCAGGCACTTGGGTTACTTAAAGGATTTCATGCTGCGGAATTAATGTAAAAGGAAAAAGTTTTTGTATTTTTGCAATCAACTTAAAAAGTTTTTGAAATATATTTTATAAAGACCTATGGATACAGAATCAATCTTAAAGTTTAAAAAGGTTTTAGAGTACTTTGTTGCACATTTAAGTTATATGGAGTCTGGGAAATCTCAGGATATTCCTGGATATGCTCAAAATATTAAGCCTTATGAGGATAAGGGAAACTTTACACAGACAGGACAAGGTTATAATGGTGGGGCAATCCAAAACCAGATTAAAGACTGGGAAATGATAGATGGTGAGAAGCTATGCGTTAATGTTCAGCCTAATTTTGGTTCTTACCAGTCAAGAAAATGCTATTTGAACTGGATACGAACTGGTATTAATATTTTTGCCCAATGGGGTGACGATCAGATTAGTGGGGTTAGTATAGGTTTTTCATACTGGTGGAAGAAGCCTATAGGCTATAAGGTTGATAAGTCAGAATCGCTTGATAAGCTTGGTTTGTATGACAATAGTGACCAACCAAACAGTGAACTCATTAAATTCTACGATTATTTTATGAATGAAATAAAGGAGTTTCACCGAGGGACAAGCGAATACTATAAAGCAGTTGCTGACTATTATCGTAATCAAGAAAGTAAAACAAAGCTTCTCGAGAATAACGACATTATAAACACAATCCTTGCGAATAGAAATGTTATTTTTACAGGTGCCCCTGGTACAGGTAAGACCTATTGGACAAAAGAATTGGCTGCTCAGATTATACTTAATGATATTTATGATGAAAGAGATCCGGCACAAAAGAGTATGATAGATGAGCAGTATGATTTTGTACAGTTCCATCCTTCTTATGACTATACGGACTTCGTGGAAGGCTTACGCCCAGTAGATGACGGAAATGGAAACATCTCCTTCAGGCGTGAGGACGGTATCTTTATGGCTTTTTGCAGAAAGGCTTTAAAGGCATATAATGAGGTAGAGGATAAACAAGATGCGCCAAAGTATGTCTTTGTCATTGACGAGATTAATCGAGGTGAGCTTTCAAAGATTTTCGGAGAACTTTTCTTTAGTATCGACCCTGGCTACAGAGGAGTAAAAGGAAAGGTCAAGACACAATACCATAACCTGTGGAAAAATTCAGTGGACGAAACTCAAAAGAGGTTCGGCGATACGGACTTCTTCTATATTCCAGAGAATGTCTATATCATTGGTACGATGAACGATATTGACCGCAGTGTAGAATGTATGGATTTCGCTATGCGTCGTCGCTTTGCTTTCAAGGAGGTGTTAGCTTCTGACCGTCTTAATATGATTCGCAATGATAAAACTCTTGGTACGGTATCTGATGAAATCATAAAGCGATTGGAAAATCTGAATCTATGTATCCTCTCTATCCAAGGGCTTTCAAGTGCCTATCAGATTGGTCCAGCTTATTTCTTAAAACTGAAGAACTATCTGAAAGACGATAATTCAATTGCCCCCGAATCTTGGGAGAGCCTGTGGAAAAATCATATTTATGGTTTGTTGTTCGAGTATCTTCGTGGCTTCCCAGATGCACAAGAAAGCCTACATCTGCTTTATGAGGCTTTTCAACTGAAGAGTACATACAGCCAAACGGGTGGTAAGATCATAAAGGTGGATAACGATGGGTAGGATTATTCATCTTACAGATAATAACACAGAGGGCTCCTATATTGATGATGGGGTGCTTGATATTCTGAAGATTACCAATATCGGCAAGCTACGAGACAATCCTGACCTTTTGGTTTTCCCTTATTCGCTTGCAGAATCGAACGATAGCATCGGTGATTTACCGATATTGAACACGTCTCATCATAACTATGACAAAGAAGGGAAATGCCTTTCACTAAAGGTACATACAGGAAACCTTATGGGTTTTATCGGGATGAATGAGACTTCTGTCAGCATTCATTCCAGATTTACCCATAAGAATAAACAAGGCGTTGCTGACGATGAAGGAAAAGACTTCTTCCTTTACTATATGCTTCAGAAGGTGTTATCAATCAACTTGTTAGACCTTAAACATACAACAAATAAGGAAGATAAAGCACTTGACTTCCTGCTCTTTCTGTTTCCTGTTCTGCTGAAAAAGGCTTTGTCACAAGGGCTATATAAGGAATATCAACACAGATATTATGATGATGCCAAAGTGAAAGGAACCGTTGATATTTCGCGCTTTATCAGAAATGATATCCCCTTCAAGGGGCGTGTTAGCTATAAGCTACGTGAACATTGTTATGACAACTCTGTTACGCAGCTTGTCAGACATACAATAGAGTATATAAAGCAAAATCCTATCGGTGCTGAAATTTTAAGAAACGATCAAGAAACAATAGATAATGTTGCCCAAATCGTTATGGTAACACCAAGCTATGACTGGCATAACAGAGAGCGTGTCTTAAATGAAAACAGGAAACCAAAGGTTCATCCGTATTTCCTAAATTATCAGATGCTTCAGCAGTTGTGTATAAGAATTTTAAAGCATGAGTCACTCAAGTATGGCAGAAGTGAAGACAAGGTATACGGAATACTGTTTGATGCAGCTTGGCTATGGGAAGAATATCTGAATACTATACTTTCTAAGATAGGATTCACACATCCGAGAAACAAGGAAGGAAAGGGAGGTATAAGGATGTTTGCCAATCCAACAGATGAGGACAGTTTTGATAGCAATGGCAGGCGTATCTATCCTGACTTTTATCGTGAAGACTATATTCTGGATGCCAAGTATAAGCATCTAAATGGGAGTGTTGGACGTGAGGATCTTTATCAGGTTGTGTCGTATATGTATTGTATGGACAAGCCTTACGGTGGTTATGTCTATCCTGACGACTCCAATCAGAAAGCAACAAGCTTCAAACTTGCAGGTAAAGGAATTGAATATAAAGGAGATATGGGTGGTGTCTTGTCTGTCATTCCGTTTAAGATACCTCAAAAGGCTGATAACTGGAAGGATTTTCTTCAAGGTATAAATCTGTCAGAGAGCAGGTTGAAAGAATCATTAACCACCAGATGACATCAGAGCGCAAGCACTTTTTTGGCTTGTCGCCAGTTCATTTTGCCTTTTATGTTCGCAGCACGAAGATAGGTGAAGTTTCCGACATATCCAAGTGTTTTGAGAACTTTGTTTCTCAGGCACTTGGATTTCTTGCAGGAATTTATGCTGTG
>ERZ773046.1446-NODE-1446-length-13481-cov-7.126918_pt1 | contig 13481 bp, 6 predicted proteins | sample MGYA00580634_ERZ773046 | MGnify/ENA primary metagenome ERZ773046 (study PRJEB29015, sample SAMEA2738127) | human oral metagenome | biome: human oral; feature: human-associated habitat; material: saliva | place: China | collected 2159 ... | reverse complement strand
TGGAATCCAAATAATGGTTCAAGTATAAATCTTAATTTTTCACCTAACCAAGGTAGGAATCCTACACCTTCATAAGCGGCTCCAGTATATCCTCCAGCAGGCATTTTAAATGTTAACATCATTACAAAAGTACAAACGATAAGCACTCCTGGAATAATAGCCATACCCATTTCTACTCCGACTTTACCACCTTCTAAGATAGTATCAAGAGTACGTTGGAATAAATTACCGTCACGTACGATTCTAACTTTATCTAATGATTGACCTTCAACTTCAGCATCTACAACTGGATCTTCAGCTTCATCTCCGTAGTATTTCTTAGTTTGTCTTAACATTAGACGCACACTTATTATACTACCTATAATAGCTCCAACATTCCCGATAATCGCTGCTTTTACAAAACCAGCTCCTTGTCCCATCATAAACATCGTTACAATAAGCCCCATACCGAATGCTGTCCCTAAGTTACATAACGCTGGAACTTGGTATTTTTTGAAGAAAGCTATAAAACGTTTATCTTTCGAGAATGGAATAATCGCTGGGTTATCTGATAAATACGTCGCTACTGCTCCAGTTACACTGGCCCCAGGCATTCCCCAAAGAGGTTTCATAAGCGGTGCAAATATTTTATTAATTAATGCTATTGCCCCAAATTCTGATAACAGAGCACTTATTGCTCCAGCAATAACAGCCATCGCCATAATGAAAAATACTGTATTCAGTAATAAATCATGAGCTGTTGCCATCATTGTTTTAAACATAAGCGGTGTTCCCATTTTTCTCGCCATAAATCCAAATATTGAGAAGAATATCGCTAAAAAGACAAATGTTTCCAAACTTACAGCCTTTTTAACAACTACATTCTTTTTATGTTTTCTTGTTGTTTCTTTGCTCATAAAAAATCTTCCTTTCATATATTTTTTTGTTCTAATATTTTATTTTCAACTTCGATCTCCTTAAACTGTAATAATACAATTTAATTTACACATTATACCATAAAACCTTTGGTGTCGCAACTATTTCTATAGTATGATAACTAATTAAAGTACGATTTTCAGAATATAATGATTTCTCAAGATATTATAGCTAATTATCCTCTTCTATTTTTAACTATTTCTTTCACTATACTCTAAAATATCTCCTTATTTTATAAACATTAATTTTTTATAAATTTTATCATTTACTATACTTCTGTCTTAATACATTTTATTTTCATATAATCTACAGAGCTAACTTTTATATAAAATAACAATATTTATTATTCTAAATATTCACAAATAAAAAAATTTATTGAATTTATACTACTTTATGTAAGCTAGTTTAATTGCAATAAACTACCTTTTTTGATAGAATTAAGGAGCAACAAAAAAATGTATAGGAGAAAAAATTTAATGCGATTGAAAAATGAAAATAATAATAAAATTTTAAAGTTTTCAATTAGAAAATTATCTCTTGGTGCAGCACCGGTTGTTATCGGGGCTTTATTTTTTGGAAGTCATGTACCGAGCGAGGCGCTTGCCAACGAAAACAACACAAGCGTTAAATACACTTACTTAGCTGAAAATGAATTGACCGAAGCAGAGAAAAGTTTAATCAAAAGAAGTATACCTGAAAATGTAAAAAACAACGAAACATACTATATGGTTTATAAAAAAGAAGCTAAACCTTCTACAGAGATTAAATCATTACCAAATACTGGACAAAGTTCACTACCTGTAGCTGGACTTGGAATTGGGACTGCAGTATTAGTAGTTCTTTTAATGTCGAAAAAACACAGAAACAAAGTTCTTAGCGTTGTATTAATCGGAGCTATGGGACAAAGTATGGTTATGCCTTATCAATCATTCGCTTTCGAAAACAAAGAATTAGTACGCTACAACACACAAACAACAGTTGCTAATTCTAGTGAACTTTCGAATGGTGTAATCAACATCGATGGATACCGTTATGTTGGATATTTCACACTTAGCGATCTAGGCGTATTACCTCAACCAGAACAAAAAGTTCTACCAAAACAAACACAACCTCAACCAGAACCAACTCCAACACCTAAAGTTGAGTACAAAACAACACCTGAAACAGCACCTAAAACATTAGTAGAAAACAAACCTGAACTTAAATCTACTACTGAAGCTGTTCCTTTCAAAACCGTGGAACAAGCTGATGCTACTTTACCTAAAGGGCAAACTAGAGTTGTTCAAGAAGGGGTTAACGGTGAACAAATCGTATTTAGCGAAGTAACTACTGTTGATGGTAAATCTACTAGTAAAGTTATCAAAACTTCAATTACAAAACAACCTGTAGATAAAGTAATTGCTGTAGGTACTAAAGAGGAAGTTGCACCTACTCCAGTCGTTACTCCAACAACTAAGGTAACACCTACTGAAGGTGAAAAAACTCCACCTGTAGTAAAACCTGAAGTTGTAACTTCTACAGAAGTAGTTCCATTCCAAACTATCACTCAAAATGATGCTACTTTACCTAAAGGGCAAACTAAAGTTGTTCAAGAAGGGGTTAATGGGGAAAGTACTACTTTAACTGAAGTAACTACTGTTGATGGTAAACAAACTAGCAGAGTACTAAAAAACACAATCACAAAACAACCTGTAAACAAGGTTATCGCTGTGGGAACTAAGGAAGAAGCTGTTCCAACTCCTCAACCTGTTAAACCAGAGGAGCCTAAACAAACTCAACCAGAAACTCCAAAACCTGAAGAAAAAGTTGACAAAACTGCACTAAAAACTCAAATCGATAGAGCTCTTGCACTTGTTCCTGCTGATTATTCAGTTGCAAGCTACGACGCTCTTAAACCAATTTTATCCGCTGCGCAAAATGTCTACGCTTCTGACTCTGTAAAACAATCTGAGGTAGATAGCGAGACAGCTAAACTTAAAGCTGCTATCGATGCACTAAGCGTTGATAAAACAGACTTAAACAAAACTATCGCAGATGCGAAATCAAAAACTAAAGAACACTACAGTGATGCAACTTGGGCAAACCTTCAATCAGTATTAGCTGAAGCTGAAAAAGTTACAAACAACCCAGCAGCAAAACAAAGCGAAGTAGATCACATTAATGAAAAACTTAAAGCTGCTATTGCTGGGTTAAATACAGATAAGACTGAACTTGAAAAACAACTAGCAGACGCTAAGTCTAAGAACGCTTCTGATTACAGCATTGCATCTTGGAACGCTCTAGAAGAAGCGAAAAAAGCTGCTCAAGAAGTAGAAGATAACACTACTGCTACTCAAGCTCAAATCGATGAAGCTGCTAAAAAACTTAAAGCCGCTATCGACGCTCTTAATGTTGATAAAACAAAATTACAAGAACAATTAAAAACTGCAGAAACTAAACAAGAAGCTGACTATAGCCCTAAAACATGGAATGATTTCAAAAACGCTGAAATAAAAGCCAAAGAAATCAACAACCAAACTACTCCACTTCCTAAACAAAGTGAAATAGATGCGGCTACTAAAGCTCTTCAAGATGCAATTAAAGCTCTTGCTGTAGATAAAACTGCATTACAAAACGCTATTAACACAGCTAACAGCAAACGTAAAGAAGAATACACTACTCAAACATGGAAAGCTTTAGAAGAATCCCTTGCAGCAGCAAACCCTGTAAATGCAGATGGAGCTACTACTCAAAGTAAAGTAAATGCAGCTACTGAAAAATTAGAAGAAGCTATCAAAAACTTAGTTCCATTAACTGAAAAACCAATACTAAAATTTGTTGACACTGACAAGAAAGTATTAGATAAAGAAGTAGTCGCTAAGTATTCTCTAGAAAATCCAACTAAGACAAAAATTAAATCAATCACAGCTACTCTGAAAAAAGATGGACAAGTTGTTAAGACTGTAAATCTAACAGAAGATAATCTAAATGCTTTATTAGATAATCTAAAATACTACCAAAAATATACTCTATCTACTACAATGGTTTACGATAGAGGTAACGGTGAAGAAACTGAGACTTTAGAAGATCAACCTATTCAATTAGATCTTAAAAAAGTTGAAATTAAAAACATTAAAGAAACAAGCTTAATCAGCGTTGATTCTGAAGGTAATGAAACAGATAGTAGTTTCTTATCATCTGTTCCAGGCGATGTAACTCCATATTACTTAAAAGTTACAACTCACGACAATAAAGTAACAAGACTGTCTGTTGACAAGATTGAAGAAGTTACTGTAGAAGGAAAAACTCTATACAAAGTTACTGCAACAGCTCCTGATTTAGTTCAACGTAATGGTGAAAACAAACTTAGCGAGACATATACTCACTACTTCGCTAAACCAAAAGCTCACGAAGGTGATGTATACTATGACTTCAACGAACTTGTAAAAGCTATGCAAGCTAACCCTACTGGTACATTTAAACTTGGTAGCGATATGAATGCAGCGAACGTTAACCCAGCTGGAAAATCATATGTAACTAGCTTATTCAAAGGTACATTAACAAGTACAGATGGTAACAAATTCGCAATTCACAATATTTCTAGACCTCTATTCTCTAATATTGAGGGTGGTACAGTTAAAAACTTACTACTTGAAAATGTCAATATTAATATGCCTGAAACTGACAAAGTTGCTCCATTAGCTAATACCATTAAGAAAACAACTATTGAGAACATTAAAGTAACTGGTAATGTAACTGGTGCTAACGATGTAACTGGTATGGTTAATAAAATGGATGAAGCAGACATGACTAACGTTGCATTCATCGGTAAAATCCATATCCAAGGTAATAAAAACTGGTGGGCTGGTGGACTTGTAAGTGAAAGCTGGAGAAGTAACACAGACAATTCTTATGTCGAAGCTGATATTACAGGTAATAAAGCTAAAGTCGGTGGACTTGTTGCCAAATTAAACCACGGTGGAGATCCTAATGATGTTGGTAAACGTGGTCGCCTGAAAAACTCTGTTGCCAAGGGAACAATCGATCTTAAAGAACCAGTAGAAACAGGTGGTTTACTTCACTCTAACTGGTCATGGGGACTTGTTGAAAACAACGTAACTATGATGAAAGTTAAAAACGGTGGAGAAATCCTTTACGGTTCAAGAGATATTCAAGAAGATGATTATTTCGGTGCTAACTGGGTTAAAAACGATAATGTTACAGTTAACGATGTGAGTGAAGGTGCAAAATCTTATCAACGTTCTAACAAATGGAAAGGTGTTTCTCAAGAAGAAGCTAATGCGAAAATCGCTAAGATGGGAATCACTGCTCACGAATTTACAAGCACAAAAACTGTCGAAGACAAACTTAACAATATTGTAAACAAAGATGATCAATACAAAAATATCGATGACTATGATGCATCTCGTGAACTTGCTTACCGTAACATCGAAAAACTTCAACCATTCTACAATAAAGAGTGGATTGTTAACCAAGGTAACAAGATTCCAGCTGGTTCTAAATTATTAACTACAGAAGTTTTATCTGTTACTGCGATGAAAGATAATGAATTCGTAACTGAACTTGGTGATGCCAACCGCATTATCGTTCACTACGCTGATAAGACAAAAGAAATCTTTAACATCTCACCTAAAGAATCTCAAGTGAAACAAGTTAAAGAATATAGCATCGCTGAACTTGGAGAAATAGTTTATACTCCTAACATCGTTGATAAAGATCGCAGTGGATTAGTTAATGATATCGTAGCTAAATTAAGCCCTGTAGAATTACAATCGGATCCTGTTTATCAACTCTTAGGAAGAACAGGTGGTAACAAAGTAAATGCAATTAAGGATCTTTACTTAGAAGAAAGCTTCAAAGAAGTGAAGGATAACCTTAATAATCTTGTTAAACAACTCGTTGAAAACGAAGATCACCAACTTAACACTGATGAAGCTGCTAAACGTGCTTTAATTAAGAAAATTGATGACAATAAAGCTGCAGTTCTTCTTGGTTTATCTTACCTAAACCGTTACTATGGAGTTAAATTCGATGATTTCAACATTAAAAAACTTATGATGTTCAAACCTGATTTCTACGGTAAGAATGTTAATGTGTTAGATTTCTTGATTAAGGTTGGCTCTAAAGAAAGTAACATTAAAGGTGATAGAACTTTAGAAGCTTATCGCGAAGCTATCGGTGGAGTTATCGGTATAGGTGAGTTAAACAGTTTCTTAGACTATAACATGCGTCTATTCACAAGTGATACTGACTTAAACGATTGGTTCATAAAAGCAACTAAAGATAATGTATATGTCGTTGAACCGAAAACAACAACACCTGAATTCGCTGATAAGAAACACAGAGCGTACGAAGGTTTAAACAACGATGTTCACGGTAAGATGATCTTACCACTCCTTAACTTGAAAGATGCACATATGTTCTTAATCTCAACATATAACACTATGGCTTACAGTTCATTCGAAAAATATGGTAAGAATACTGCAGCAGAACGTGAGGCATTCAAGAAAGAAATCGATAAAGTAGCAAAAGCTCAACAAAATTATCTAGACTTTTGGTCACGCTTATCATTAGATAAAGTTCGTAACCAACTGCTTAAGAGCAACAACATGGTACCAACACCAGTACTAGATAACCAAAACTATCCAGAAGGTACTGACAAATACGGTCACACTAACAGCGGTAAAGACATTGCTCCAGTTCGCGAACTATACGGACCAACAGGTCGTTATCATGCAACTGACTGGCGTATGGGAGCAGTAGCTCGTATTTACGGTAACCCTTATAAAGATGATTCAGTATTCTTCATGGTTACTAGTATGATTAGTGACTTCGGTATCTCTGCATTTACTCACGAGACAACTCACGTAAATGACCGTATGGTTTACTTAGGTGGTTCAAGACACCGTGAAGGAACTGACTTAGAAGCATTCGCACAAGGTATGTTACAATCACCTGCTGAAACAAGTCCAAACGGTGACTTTAAAGCACTTGGATTAAATATGGCGTACGAACGTCCAAATGACGGAAACCAATGGTATAACACTAATCCAAACGATCTTACATCTCGTGCTGAAATCGATCATTACATGAAAGGTTTCAACGATACTCTAATGCTTCTTGATTACCTTGAAGGAGAAGCTGTAATTGATAAACACAGTAAAGAACTAAATAACGCTTGGTTCAAGAAAGTAGATAAGCAACTTCGTGGAGCTAATACGAAGAACCAATACGACAACGTTAGGGATTTAAATGCAGAAGAAAAAGAATATAATTTAACATCTGTTAATGACTTAGTAGAGAAAAACTTCATGACTAAACACGGTCCTGGTAATGGTCAGTATGACCCAACTGGATTCGGTTCTGCTTATGTAACTGTACCAATTACTGCTGGTATCTATGGTGGTAACACAAGTGAAGGTGCTCCAGGAGCAATGTCATTCAAACATAACACGTTCAGAATGTGGGGTTACTACGGATATGAAAAAGGATTCTTAAACTATGCTTCTAATATGTTAAAAGCTGAATCTAAAAAAGCCGGTCACAATACTCTAGGTGATGACTTCATCATCAAGAAAGTTTCTGATAATAAATTCAGTACTTTAGAAGAATGGAAGAAAGCATACTTCAAAGAAGTTGTTGATAAAGCTAAAGTAGGATTTAACCCTGTTACAATCGATGGTACTACATACAGTAGCTATGACGATTTAAAACAAGCATTCTCTGCTGCCGTTGATAAAGATAAAGCAACTCTTAAAAACGGATCAGTTAAATTTGATAATACTGTATCACTTAAAGAGAAATTATTCAAAAAACTTCTTCAACAAACAAACAGCTTTAAAACTTCTATCTTCAAATCATAATTTCAATAACAAAAACCTAGATTTAGAAAATTCTAAATCTAGGTTTTTTAATATTTCAGAAAATGTTCTTTATAGGTTTAGATTACGTAAATTCTGTAATTCCCACACTTTTTTTAAAAAAATTCAGGACTATTTTTCAAGTCTTGAATTTTTTGTTTTATATTATTTCTACTTCTTTTCTGTATTGATCTTTAATGTTTTCATCAAGAACATCATCACTGATGATTGCTGTTAGATCTTTGAGTTGGAAAAATGTATAAAATGCATGAGTTGAAAACTTACTATGATCAGCCAGAACATAACGTTCGGTCGCATTATTGAGGATTGTCTCGTTACAACGTCCCTCTTCTTCATCAGAGATAGTAACTTTCTCTAAATCTATACCATTTACTCCCACAAACGCCTTATTGACACTTATTTTACTAAGTGCATCTTGCGTGAAATATCCAATAAATCCTTTTGTTTTTTGACGATATCTTCCCCCGATGAAGATAAGATCACAAGTAGGATTATCTTTGAACTGTTCAAAAACCGTTAATGAATTAGTTACTATATTAAGATTCTTATCTTGTAAAAATTCCGCCAAGTAACTCGTTGTACTTCCAGCTCCTATAAAAATAGTCTCATTATCTTTTATAAGATCCGCTACTTTTCTAGCTATTTGTTTTTTCTCTTCAACATTTACAGAAATCTTTTTATTGTAATTATCTTCTTGATAAAAGTTTTTTGGTTTTAATTTTGCTCCACCGTGAATTCTAGTAAGATGCCCATAATCTTCTAATTCTTGTAGGTCACGGCGTATTGTCATTTCTGTTACTTTCATATCATGAGCAAGTTTACTCACACGTACTAAATGTTTAGTTTTCAACTCGTCTAATATATAACTATGTCTGTCTATTTTTAACATTTTTTCTCCACTCTCAACTTATAAATTTAACATCTATATTTTAACACTTTTTTTGAAAATATAAAACTGAAAACATAAAAATCTATCAAAACGAACGTTAATTCTAACATAAAAATAAAAAAACTAGCTACATCTAGGTTTATATCAACCTGGAGCAACTAGTTCTATTTATTATTTTTCTTTGTCTTCTTTTGTTTTTTCTTCTTTTGATTGTTCTGTTGCAGCAACTACTCGCACATTCAATAGTCTATCATATAGCATTATTGAATCTTTACGTTTTAGCACGTATGTCTCATACAGCCAGAATAACGCTGAAACTGGCACCGCAGCCCAACCTACAGTGACTTTAATTAAGAATTCTCTGATTAAATATCTAGAAAATTCAATTTTCTTGTTATCAGTTGGAACTAATCTTATTTTAAGAAGTTTTTTTCCAATTGTTTGACCTTTCCATCTTTGTGGTAAGTATCCGTATAAAAGAACCGCAAAAATAACTATTGAAATCGTCATATATAAAGCATTTCTTTCATTTTCCGCTCCACCTTGAGCTCGTAAATTCGCAGTAGTATACTGGAATACGAAAGCTATAGGTAAGTAAATCGCTAAGTCTATTAGATACGCAAAGAAACGTTTAACGATTGACGCTGTTTCTCCGTTCACATCTAACAACGGCTCTTCTATTGGGCCTGAAATATCACTTAATGTTGGCTTTATATTTCTGTCATTATAGCTATATGAGCTATTTTTTTTAATCTTTTTTACCATAGTTCACCTAGGCTTCTAAGTCAACGTTGTGGTATACTTGTTGAACATCTTCACAGTCATCAAGCATTTCTAACATTCTTTCGAATTTAGCTTTGTCTTCTTCGCTTAATGTTACTTCATTTTGAGGAATCATTGAAATCTCAGCAACTTCAAACTCTTCGATTCCAGCAGCTTTTAGAGCTTCTTGGATTTCGTGGAAGTTTTCTGGTTCGCCGTATACTAGTGTTAATTCATCTTCTTCGATAATATCACGAGCATCAATATCAGCTTCCATAAGGATTTCTAATAATTCATCAGCGCTTTTACCTTCAACACCGATTACTGCAGTGTTGTCGAACATGTAGTTAACAGAACCAGTAACACCTAAGTTACCTCCGTTTTTACCTAATGCTGTACGCACTTCAGCAGCTGTACGGTTAACATTGTTTGTAAGAGTATCGATGATAACCATTGTTCCACTTACACCGAAACCTTCATAACGTAATTCATCGTAGTTCTCTTCACTTCCACCTTTTGCTTTTTCAATAGCACGGTCAATAATATTTTTAGGTACACGGTAAGTTTTCGCTCTTTCTAAAACTACTTTTAGATTTCTATTACTTTCTGGATCTGGTTCTCCAGTTTTCGCTGCTTGGTAGATTTCACGTCCAAACTTAGCATAAATCTTACTAGTGTTAGCGTCTTTTGCCGCTTTTTTTTCTTTAATATTATTCCATTTACGACCCATAGTCTTTTAATCTCTCTTTCTTTATATAAATATTTTCCATAATAGTAATTTTCCTCACCAAAAAACGGCTAGAAAGTTATTACATACCACTCTATATTACTATATTTAGCTTATTTTTTCAAGCATCGACTAAGTAATTTAGCTATCTTCTTTTGAATTTTATCTCAATACTAAATATGGTTATTTTCTAGCTAAACTTTGTCCCTATTGCAAGTTTTGAACATAAAAAATTCGGCATATAAGAAAATTCTTATACACCGAATCTATTAAATAACAAATGTTATTATTTGTAGTCTGGTAATTTGTTAAATTCAGCTTCATCAACGTTTGTTAATTTAACAAACCAAGATTCTTTTGGATCAGCTGAGTTTAATACAGTTGGCTCTTCTTCAGCTTTTTTGTTGTATTCTACTACATCACCAGCTAATGGTGCGTTAACGTCTAATACAGTCTTTGATGCTTCTAAACGTAAGATAACATCATCTTTTGCTAATTTTTCATTTTTTGAAAATTCTACGAATCCTACAGTACCAACGTCATCTTGTAATTCTGCTGTTGGTCCAACAATGTAAACTCCTTCGTTCTTTTCAATCCATAAAGCTTTTGCTAATTTTTTCATTTTACAACCTTCTTTCTTATAATTTTCTTGAGTATCAATGTTCTAATTTAACACTGATTTTTTACTGAAGTGATTATTATACAGCATAAATAAAAAAAAGTCAACAAAAATTTTAATTCTACAGAAATTGATTTTTAATTTCAGTTAGAACTGAAAGTGGAGGTAGGCTACTTGCCAAAGAAGGAAGCGTTTATATGATTGATATACTCATCCAAATTCTTGTTGGACTTTTTGTAAGAGTTATCCTCTTATTCATAGAGTACTTTTATTTCCTAAATAATAAAAACAACAGGAACAAGTAGTCTTATTTAGGAACGACGTACATAGTTCACTTTACGTATGAACATTTATTATCTTACTAAAAAAGTAAGTTAATACATATAAAAAAGCAACTGAAATTGCTCTCCAGTTGCTTTTCGTGTTTATATGTAAATATACTCATCCAATTCACTTATTTACGTTTTAACACGGCAATTCTTCTAATGTCAAAGGTTTACCTAGTCTATTATATTCACTTTCACTTTTTAATTAACTACTACCTTAACTCAATATCAAATCTACCAATTCTTGCGCTTCTACTTTTCCGAAATAATGACCTAAATCGATACTTTCTAATACTTCTAGTAAATCTTCTTCTTTCACCCTTACTCCGATTAGTTTTTCCTCGACATCACCAACATTACCTTTTCCGAAAAAGTCTCCGTAAATCTTAGCTTTTGTGATTCGTCCCGCTTCTACTTCTAGATTAAATTCAACAGTCCCAATTCCAAGACGAGCATCTCTGTTATAATTATAACGTGGTGATTTTCCGTAATTCCAATCCCAATTTTGATATTTCTTAGAAAGCAACTCATCAATTTCTTGCCAATCTTCTTCTGTCAGTTCATAACGTTTTATGTCTTCGAGTCTTCCACAATTAAACAGACGACATAGGTATAAGTCTTTGAAATCTACTACGGATAAATCTTTATACTCCTCATCCAAATACTCTCTAAGACCTGTAACTCTACTTCGTACCGAATCTATTCCTTTCGACTCAATTTTCTTACGATTAGGTGTTAGTACATTAACCATCGCATCATAATTAACATCTAGAAGTAGCGTATATCCCCCGTAAATTTTACCATTAACAAGAGTCATCGCAGCTCCGCTAACTTTCTTTCCATCGACAACAAGATCATTTCGCCCTGTTTGTTCAACCTCACTCACACCTAAATCATGTAGGATATTTACCGCAGGTTCATAGAATTTTTTAAAGTTACCATAAACATTACTATCACCATTCATAATAAGGCAGATATTCACAGCCCCCTCATCTAAAAATACCGTTCCTCCACCTGTATCACGTCTAACAAGGGTAATTCCGTGAGCTTTCATGTACTCATGGTTAATCTCCTTTTCAGCATTTTGAAAAAGGCCTATCTGCACCTTCGGTTTGCAACAATAAGGAAATATTATATCTTCATCTAAATTCAATTTATTCAATACATGTACTTGTATCGCTAAGGCTACTGCCCCATCGTAAATATATTGTCCATTTCTTATCGGCTCTATTAAATACATACGCACTCCTCATCTTCTAAAACACTACAATATAAGAAGCTACTATTATTCAAGTTCAACCTTAGATAATAGTAGCCACTTCAACTTAATAGTCTGCTATATTTATAATTAACTCTCTCTATAAATCACAACAGCCTTCTTAGTAATTTTCTTCTAATTTCCTAAATTCATCTCTCGTGTGTTGTGGCAGACTCTTTCCGTAATCCATCATAAGCACGATATCTTTAAACGCAGCTTTGGGAATCGCTAGTCTTTTGATATCCTCCACACTTACATCTAGATTAATATCTTCCTCACGATTTTCTTGGAATTTAGCTACAAAGTCCGGTTCAGCAACAAAAACACTAGACAAACCTACCATCTCAGCATGCATAATAGCTTCACGGCTTTTTTCTATACTATTGATTCCACCCGTAGCCATTAACGGAATACGTCCTGCTAGATGTTCATGGACTACTTCGTTAATCAAACGACCTTCATTAGGACCTTCCGCACGAACTTTATTTAGATAAATATTTTGCCCCCAACTCGCTATCGCAATATAAGATAACGGCACTCTTTCTAATATCCAATCAGTGAGTTGATTGAACTCTTCAACAGTATAACCTATTAGCGCACCACGTGTCTCTTCTGGAGTTGCTCTATATCCTAGAATAAAATCCTTAGGTGCTTCGTTTTTTATAACTTCATACACCGCTTCAAAAACTTCAAGGATGAATCGAGCTCTATTTTCTAGTGAATCTACACCATATTCATCATGACGTTTATTCGATACTGTCGAGAAAAACGTCTGTAGCATTAGCTTTTGTGCTGTTGATATTTCTATTCCTGCAAAACCTGCACGTATCGCTCTTCTCGTAGCATCCTTGTATTTTTGTTTAATAACATTGATCATCTCATGAGACAACTCTTCTACTTCATGTTCAAACGGAAGGTGCAACTTCAACTTACTAGGACCATAGACTTTATGATTCACCCCGTAGTAATTAGCACCCGCACCCGAATAAGTCAATTGCAAAATAGCCTTCGCTCCAGCGTCTTGCATCGCAGCTGCCATCTTAGTAAGTCCTGGAATACAACTATCATCATGTGCACCGAAACCAAACTCGAACAACTGTCCAT
>ERZ773046.1442-NODE-1442-length-13516-cov-21.747047_pt1 | contig 13516 bp, 10 predicted proteins | sample MGYA00580634_ERZ773046 | MGnify/ENA primary metagenome ERZ773046 (study PRJEB29015, sample SAMEA2738127) | human oral metagenome | biome: human oral; feature: human-associated habitat; material: saliva | place: China | collected 2159 ... | reverse complement strand
CACCTGCTATTTTCAATGTATGAATATTTATTACAACCCTTCTTATGCCCTTTTCATAACAAGCGAGTATCTCTCCCTCTGCATTATTATAACAACACCATAAAAACAACCGCTTTACAATTTTCCTGTCACTCCTGTCACTCCTCACTACATCACAACACATTGATAACAAGCTTTTTATGCGAAATGTTAAAAGTGACAGCAACTAAAAACAAAAACTAACTTGGGGTTTTAGAGTAGCTATAAACCATGTAATACTTTAGAAAATAGGTAGTGTCCTAAAAAGTGTGTTCCATCGACAGCCTGTCCGATGAGCATGGGTGAACGAAGGAGCCTTATAGTGTCAATAACGCTAAGCAGGGTGATTTGCTCCTTCCAGATTTTAATAATGGCGTCATTGAAGGCAGTCACGTTTTTTTTGCTCTTCAATGGCTTGATGTTCAGTAATTTGCTTGTCTATGATGCAAGGGTAGAGAAAGTAAAAGAGAGGAGGAAAGACAGCGAATATACCAATTGCCATGATTTTTTCAGAAAATGTTGTTTGTTTAGCCAAGAAAGTGAAATAAATATAGTATATTTGCTGGAAAATAGAATTATCTTAAAAAAATATAATCATGAATGGTGATAATACCGAAACTCAAAATTCAGACTCTGGTTTACAAAATTTAGAGTACTTGCCAGACTTCGAGCTTATGTATTCACAGGAAGATTTAAAAAAAATCTCACAGGAACTCACAGAAAAAGACGAGCAAATCTTCAAAGAGATACTTGAGCTTGAAAAAAACAATGATGGCAAATCCGATCTAATGAAAGATTTGCTGGAAGCTGCAAAAAAAGGTACTATGCAGTATCTTGACGCAATGACTGATACCGGTGACACTTTTAGTCATATGAAAGACCAAAGTGGGGCTTTGGATAATGAAGAAATTGAAAGAAGTAATAAACCTGCTTACAAAGATGTGGCAGATAAACAAAGAAGCAGAACTATGGGCGAAGCTCGTCTTTCTCCATTTGATCCAAATGCCACACAGACAACTTCGTGCATGTCTGAGAAGGGCAGAAAAATATTTGTCAGAGAACTTGAAGCATATGCTGAAAGAACCAAGAGTGTGATAAAGATAACAACAGAAAATAATCCCATACATACTTCAAACGAGAAAGAGAATTTAGAGTCCTTGTCGGGGTTACGTAGTTTCAGAATAGGAAGACCTTTCGAAACTTACCCTACTGACGAGGTGAAAAAAAAGTATGATGAGAAAGTTGCTCGAGATGGCCAGTTTATGAACCAGACTAAATTAGCTGATTGGGTAAGAACCGATGTAAACTTTCCTAAAGTGTATGATGAACTTATGGATCGATACGGATTTCCATCAAGATATGCAGCAAAACAATGGTTGAAGGAAAATCACCTTACCATACATGAGACATCAGATGGAATGATAATAATACCACAAGACGTTCATAATCGTTCTCCTCATCGTGGATATTGCTCTAACATAACAGCATTATTAAAAGGAAATATTTCGAGAAAGGAATTTAACGAGAAAGTTGTAAAAGAGAAAATCGATTATGTTAGACATGAAGCGACACAGCGCGGCATTAGAGTGGCAAGAGGTATCGGCATGTCGGCTATCAAGGATGTTCTCAAGTGCTCTATCGTCGTTATTTGCGAAGAGACGTATTCAGAATTCTCTGAGACCAGAGAAAATAAGTTTGTTGACAGAATGATGCGAATTTTTAAGAACAGCTGGGAACATGTAAAAAACAAGTGCTCTAAGATTATTAAGGATCTTTGGAAAAATATCAAAGGAAGTATACTTTCCGAGATATTGACTGCCCTTAATGATTTCCTTTTTGGGACTTTTAAGAATATATTCAAGATTGTACGTCAGATGTGGGGATCCATAAAGGGTGCATTCTCTATCATTTTTAGTAAGGATAAAAATATCTCCGCAGAGGAAAGAATATTTGAAGCAAGTAAAATATTGTCCGCTGGTGTTGTCAGCTTGATAGGTTTTTCTTTAAATGAGTTGATTGAGAAAGGGCTATCTTCAATCGGAATCCCTTATGCTTCTTTCATTGCAGAATGCCTTTCCGGACTTTTTGCTGGAATAATGTCTGCAATTGTTATAATGCTCTTTGACAAATTCAAGAAAAACTTTATGACTAGTTCTTCTGCGGTTCAAAAGCTTCAATTGGAGTCACAGAGCCTATGCGTACATTCTGCTCAATTGTCGGTATCTTCTTTGCAGATTAATTACAAAATGGTAGAAACCTATAATTTTATAGGTAATGTATTCCATGAAATAGGAAATGTGCGTAGTAGAATTTCGGAGAACATGGTGCAATCTCGTGAAAAAGAACAGTCTCTTCGAGAAGAAACCGCTCTACAAGACACTCGACATTCAAAGTTGGAGGATTTAAAGATTAAATATAAAGAGGATAAGGATTTCTAATATGGGTCAATCTAAAGAAATTATAGAATCAGAGAGCATTTTACCTGTAAATATTAGGGTGTCAAAGAATTTACAAAAACTTACCGACGACATCAAAAAGGGAAAAACAGAACTACAAAAAACTTTGTGCGAATTAGATTCTTCTACCTTTGATGCAGATTTAAAACGCAATTTTATAGGCATGTTAACAAAGGAAAGTGTAGAGAAGAATCTAGAAAAATTGTTTTCAGATTTAAGTAATTACATTGGAAGATGCGGTATAGCTATTCAAAAATCCAATGATAATTTAGCACGTTCGTTAGAACTTATCAAACTATTAGCTCTTGTTGAAAAGGAACTTTACGACCATATAGATGACCAGATTGTTTCTAACAATGAACTAAAAGATATTATTTCAGACTGGTTTGAGAAAGAAGGAATCAATGATGATGAAGTACGCGAACTCATCGACACAAGTTTTCAGCGAGCCTATACTCTAAGAGATAGAATTAACAATTTAAGGACTGAATTTGAAACGTGTTTATCCCTATTTGATCAACGTATACAAATTTTTGAGACACGGCATATACAACTTGATGAAAAAATATCAAAGCTGATACACGAAGCATCAGAAAAGCTGAACAGCGCATTAACCAAGAATATAAAGGCTATTCAAGAACTATCAGAGGAAAGAAGTAATGCGATTATTTCACTTTCTCTTTCAAGCGAAACTCAGCTGAAGGCAATAGTGTCTTCTTTTGAGGATACATCAGATCGACAGAAAAAAGAGATAGCTGAGGACTTAAGCTCTATCAACAAGCTCTATTCTAACATACAAAATGAAACTACAACTGCACTTGATACAATAAACAAAAGAGAAGGATCAGTAATCAAAACACTTGAAGATAGACACCAAGAGATTAATAGCAACTTAGAGCTGCAACTTCAAGATTTTGAAGGCTATATTTCTACATTGAGAAATGAATTTTCTCAAAAGATACAGACCATGCAAAAGTCTTTCGATGTAGAAAAAAAACTATTGAGAAAAGAATATCGCAATAAATTTTTCATAGCTGGAATTCTTGCTATTGCAGTTTCTGCAGTCACTTCATTTGCTATATGTTATCTTCTGTAATACGATACTTCAAATGCAGATTCATAGTATTTTTGAGTAAAGGGGAACTATTGCCAATTATTGCTGTTCGATAAAACTTGATTTGCATCCAATTCCTTGTGGGGTTGCCTTTATATAGGTAATTCCACATTCATTTTTGTAATCCAAGCCCCCTAATGAAATAAATCGAGTTCTTTAGGTGGTGAATTTGCTCTTTCTGCAATTGTTATGAGTTCATCGTTCTGTGGATTTTCCATAAATGAGATGAAATCTGTGTAATACATTAGTGTAGGCCTTAGCATGGTCACTAATTGCGAGAAGAATATGTGCCTTTTTATCATTCTAGAGATAATAGTACACAGCAGGTTGGCTATTAGTACCACCCATGTTTGTATCTATATAGTATTTAACGTGAGTTCGACAAATTCAGAACAATGCAAGCTGTGTGTCAATGGTCCTTTACACATTGATGCACGGCTTCTTCGGAAACAAGCAATAAGCAGCGACTGCCCTCTAATAAGTTGACGATAAAATGCTCAAAGCATTTATGTCTAGAGTATTCCATTTGTGCAATGTTCTTAAGTCCATCATTCACCGTTTCTATAAAGTAGCGTTAACTAGAATCGTGGAAAAGGATTATTATCAGCATAACTTCTGCCTTTGACATTGTAGAATTTCGATGATATTTCCTTTTTCCTGTAGGTTTTAGCGTATATTTTGCTGTCATTGCATCAAAAAACTTGCAGAAGTCATCTGCCATACAAAATATTTCAGTAACTTTGTCCTCGGTGATCATAGCGATTTTTGTTTGTAACTATTTGTATATTAGTTCTTTAAAGTTACAACAAATTTCGCTAATCACCAAATTTATAGACTCTTATAATTCGTCGAACTCACTTTTAATATAAGAAAACAAGAGAGAATAAGCGTAAAAGAAAGATAAAATGGAAAATATTTTGCAATAAATTTGAACGTAACGTTTTTTTCTTTTATATTTGCAGCAACTTTAGTCCATAGTGTATTTCTCTATTTTTTAATATAGAGTTTCTTACATTAACTTATAAACAATTGTAACCTCGCTAATTGATGAAATTCATTACTATCATATTGTTCTATTTGTGCTTGTGTACCATCTGTAATGCACAAGTTAAATTTATAGGTAGCGTAAAATTACATAATGGAAGTCCTGTTGAAAATGCCATTATTATAGCTAAAATTCCATCAGAAAAAGGAGAACGTATTGTTGCCAATACAAGAACCGATGAACAAGGACACTATGCTTTTACACTTTCAAATAGCAGTCCGCAAATTGTTTTATATATTTCCAACTTCAATATCAAACCCATTCGAAAGGAAATAGCCAATATTTCTCAAACTTTAGACTTTGTTGCAGAATCGCAAAGCATAGAATTAGAGGAAGTATATGTAAAACCGACGATTATAAATGCCAAAGGCGATACGCTGACTTATCATCTTTCTCATTTTAGAGATAAAAATGACAGAAAACTCCGAGAAACCTTAGAACGTTTACCAGGAATTACCATAAACGATGCAGGAAGAGTATTATATAATGGTAGGGAAATTACAGAATTTCAGATAGAAGGGGGAAATCTTTTTGAGGGAAAATATTCTATAGCACTTGAACGTATAGACCCAAAAGATATTATTGCAGTAGACATAATGCAACACCATCAGCCCATACGTGCTTTGCAGGGTAGCCGTATTACAGATGATGTAGCACTTAATGTGAAACTTTCTCCAAATTCAAAAAACACTTTGACTGGAAAAATGGAAGTTGGTGGTGGTTATAGAGAAGGCAACAAAGATAATTTAGCTTATACCGCACGATTATATGGAGGTTTATTTAATGCCAAACATCAAATTTTTGTCACTGCTTCGGCAAATAATAGCGGCGAACAATTAAGAGATATTTATGCCGTGCCTTTAACCTCGCTATCCAGTAATTTACTTTCTTCTCCCACACCACAAAGTGGTATGCTCAACAAGAATGATTATATGACAAATAAGAGTGAGGCGTTGTCAATAAACGGACTATACAATAAAGCTCCTGATTCCAAATGGAATTATGCAATAATAGCAATGAACGAAAATACCGAGGGGTGCGCAAGTATGGAATATACTTATCATATTAACCAACAAGAGAAAACGCATAAACGAAGTTTTGAATTTGGAAATAATTACCGAAATATAGATTTCCTTCTTAAATACGAACAAAATAAATCGCGATATTTTTTTATGAACAAATTGGTTGGAACTTGTAATAGAGAGTTGCCATTCGTACAACAACTTATACAAACTACACAACTTGACGAAAGTCTCAACCAAAGAGAATTTGCACTTGATAATAAATTAAGGTTAATATACAAATGGAACGAAGTAAATGGACTGGATACGCAGTTCAACTTACAATTTACCAATAGTCGTGAGCTGCTCTTTTTAGCACAAGAAGCGAGAATCAACTCTTTGCCACAGCCCACAGCACGGCAAGAAGTAAAGCAAAAATTCTATTACGCAGAACTGCGACAAGAGATGCTTTCTACAATCAGACTTGGCAATTGTACATTCGACCCTTATTGGTTTGGCATTGCTGATAAAAATATGCTATCTACTGCATTGTATTCTTCAGGTTTATTTTCTCCAGAAAGTAGTTTCGCTTTAAGTGACGATATGCATTATAACCGTGCGAAAGCTGGATTTGGTTTATCGTTTCAGTCGGTTATGGCACATTTTCGAATCTATGGATATATTCCGTTAGTTTATTCACATATCTCCGTATATTCTCCTTATATCACCCTCAAAAAACATTCACTACATATCCTTCCGAATTTAACGATAGAACGCTCTTTGTTATCTCATATTTCGCTGCAATTACAATGGTCTAGAGAGGTTCACGACAATAAACCAGAAGATTTTTTGCAAGCTTTTATTATCCGTAACAGCTACGAGCAGACTCGTGCAAATATAAACGATATAACTTCAACAAATAATCATTATCTTTCAGCAAAAATCAATTATGCCAACGCTTTCAAATTACTCTTTGGTAATTTACGCATAAACTATAATTATCTGAACAGCGATATGATGACAAATAAAGTGATAAAGGATAACCATATAGCACTTTATCTTATTCCACTGAATTTTAATACCCATTCATTGAGTTTAAGTGGCGAGTTATCGAAAGCTTTTTATTGGAAGAAAACAAACGTGGGTTTGAAAGTAAGTCATACACGGTTTTCTTCTTCACAAATGCTAAATGATATTAGTTATCCCTTTCAGATCAATGAAAGCAGTTTCTCTCTGAAAGGAGGTATTACGCCTGTAAAAGGTTTGCTCACCGAAATTCAGATGTTTATCAACCAAAGCTGCATGTCAGAACCCACCAATAAAAATACCGACATTGTTACAACTCGTGCAATGTTAATAGGGAAGATAATGGCAACGTTCAGAAAATGGAGTATTTCCTGCAACACCTTATATTCGCAGCAAGACCATACACATACTTTTCTCGCAAATGCGAAATTGTATTATAAGACAAAATTAGTTGAATGGAGTTTAAACCTTCGTAATCTGTTCAACGCACAACAACTGAATATCGTTTCAGTTAATGCACAAGAGCAGCAGCGCAACACATTCTTTCTTGTGCCACGCAGTATGATTCTTTCATTAAAGTTCAACCTATAAACTTATTAGATAATATGAAACCTTCTTTTAAAAACCTTGCACGTAGAGGAATTCTATTTCTTTTCCTAATTGGTTTGTCAGAAATCTCCTTCTCACAAGCATTTGTGTTTGGCAATTCTCCTTCGTTTACGGAATTAAACATGAAAAATAAAAAACCGCTTGATAGAGTACTCTTAGAAGTGCGTTACCAATTCACATGGACTTATGCTAACAATTCGCAGCCACATACAGAACAACGAACTTTATTAATTGGGCGCAACCATATCTATTCACGTAACGAAGCACTCTATCAAAATGATTCTGTAGCAACATCACTCATTGCTAAAGGTGCAAAAGGAGTATCGCTCTATTCTAACCCTACTATTCCATACGAAGTTTGGACAAATATACAAGCAAAGACAATAGAAATAGGTTATCGAGTGCCTTTCGACAATCTAATTATATCGTTTATCCAACCAGCCAATGAATTACAATGGAGTTTCTTCGAAGATGAAAAACAAAAAATTTTAGGTTATGTTTGCTCAAAAGCAACAACAACCTATCGTGGCAAAAACGTAGTTGCATGGTTTTCTGAAGAACTTCCATACGATGCTGGTCCTTATTGTTTTATGGGATTACCTGGATTGATTATGAAAATTGAATTAGAAGGCGCAAGTTGGCAAGCAATAGGAATTAGAAAAGGTAGAAATTACGAACAAATTTATACATTTGCACGTCCGCAGCAAAAAATGACACGCGAAAAAGCCATTAGTTTTCTTACCAACCTTTACAACGATCCTGTAGCAACTTATAGTGCACTTGGTGTAGAATGTAGTTCTACTGAAAAGCCAGACCAAGTACTTACTTCGGGAAGTATTAAGTGGGAAATACCTAATTTAATGAAAATGGAGCGATGAGTCTGAAGATGATGACTATTGATAAATTGAGATTTATCAGCGATGCCTCACAGAATGATAAAAGTTCATGGTACCAATTAAAAAACAAATATAAAGGAGGAAAATTTAACCTGTGTCAATGCCTTTTAAAAGCACCAGGTATGAGAAATAAAATACTAGAGAAATACTATGATCATATTACAAAATAAAATTATAATCACATTATTAGTCCTTTTGGGAACTTCGGGAGTGTGTTTTGCTCAATCCAATTCTTCACTATCTGGAAAAGTCATTGACGATAAAGGAAATACTTTATCTGGAGCATATATAGATATGTTTTTATCATCAGAGACCTCAGAACCTATTGCGACTGTTATATCTGATAGTCTTGGCGAGTTTCATTTATCTACAGAAAAGAAAATTAAACTTATTAGAGCACAGTATATTGGATATGACAAGGTGCTACTGAAAGCTCCTTTTGCAGATTCATTAATTATTAAAATGGAATCTATGCCTTTGGAACTAAAGGAAGTAGCGATTACAGGAAAAATTCCGACTAAAATAACACCTAACGGAATTAAGTTTACTCCCACTCAAATGCAAAGACAATTGCCTAATATTAGTCATTATATTTCACAATTGCCTTTTGTTGAAAAATCTGGTGATAGTTTTGTTGTCGTTGGTAAAGGAAGAGCTGTCTTCTACATTAATAATCGACGAATAGAAGATTTGAAAGAGCTGAAGGAACTAAAAATGAATGAACTTCAATCGGTAGAAGTAATTCCTAATCCAGGAATAATGTACGATTCTGATATTAAAGCTGTAATAAAAATCAAAACAAAAAAGAAGCAGACTGGAATGGGCTTTGAACTAACCAGTGGTATTATTCACAGTGAACGTACTGAATTATGGAATCAAGGAAATTTCTCGTACAATACTCCTACTCTTTGTTTACAAACTTCATTGGTTTATGATTACGATCCAACATTTGCACACCTTGAGATTGAACAACTAATGAGAAAAGAGCATACTTCATCAGTTTATTACAATAGTACGGAAAAACAAATATTTAGAAATCTACAGTTTCGTAATAGCTTAATATATACGCCTAATAAAAATAATAGCTTTGGAGTCTCTATGAGTTATGGACATTCCAATTGGACTACAGATGTAGATAATGGATTACATTACACTGATAATATAAATAATGTGGAATATGGACAAAAATCATATTCAACAAGTCCAAATCATAAGTGGGTAGGGAACTTGTTTTACAATTATTCTAATAAAAAAATAGAGTTCTTTTTCAATACAGATATTTACAGAGGAATTGGTTCAAGGAATATGACTTCAATTAGTTCCAATCATACAGTAGAACCAGATGTTGATACACGTTCGGAAGATAGTAACTTCCTTTGTTATTTCCAAGCATTAGGGAGCTATAATATTTCTGAATTTATTAAATTTCAAATAGGTGCAGACTATGCTCATACATCTGTTTTACAAGCATATAATGTTAATAGTGCTCATGCTGTTTTAAAACCATTTGACATTAAAACTTACCAACATCGTTATGCTGAGTATGCTTCTTTGAATTATGCTATTACTAACTTTGCCTTTTCTTTGGGACTTCGACACGAAACATTGTCTATAAATAGAGAAGATGATGTAAAGAAAGGACGTAACAAACTCTTTTCAATTTCAAAACTATATCCGTCAGCATCTGTAACTATGACAAAGGGAGCTTTTCAATCTCAACTATCTTATTCTTTGAAAACAGAATATCCCACGTATAACCAGTTATGTGCAGGGTTGAGTTATAGTTCTCCTTATCTGTATGAAAGTGGTAATCCTGATTTGTGTCCAGAAACACGACATGAATTATCCTTTCTTGGGAAGTTTTTGAATAGCTCACTGATGCTCAATTATACGGCGATTCGTGATGAAATTATTCAGGTTCCTACGCTTTATTCTGATAATATAATGTTATATAGACCAGAAAACACAGGAATAAACAAATATCTTTCATTGTCGGTTGGGCAGCAAATAAATTGGGGAGATATTATAGAAAGTTCATTAAAAGTGAGCTATCATTCTCAATGGTTGAATGTTGCAGGTTTTACAAAAAAGAGAGGTGACGGTTACATTTTTAGTGCAAACAATGCAATCAACATAAATAAAAATATTCAATGTTTTGTAAATGGTTCCTATCAAAGTGCAAGCGAAAATGGATTATTCAAAATCCCACAGGCATGGAATGTGGATTTGGCATTAAATTTATCTTTTCTATCAGATCGTCTCAACATCTATCTTGAATGTACAGATATTTTTTCAACTCTACATGCAAAACGAGGTTGTTACGGAAACAATATCTCTATGGATTATAATAGAAACTATCAAACTCGTACATTCACAATACAGGTTTCATATAACTTACCTAACATTATCAATGGTAAGAGATATAAAGGTAATACAACTAATAGTGAAATTCAGCGTCTTTAAAAACTTATTGCAGATACGAATGAAGATAATCAGACAACGTAATGCAATGGATTGTGGTCCATCTTGTTTAGCAATAATTGCAGAACATTATGGAAGAAGAGAAGAAACAAGAACGCAGTTACGAACTTCGTAGCGAAAAAGTACGCAGCATCGTGGGACAAATACCCTCTTCACTTATTCGCTACGGCATCACCGCCATTGGGGCTGTGTTGCTTTGTCTCTTTGTTGTGGGTTATTTCTTGCCCTACAAGCAGGTTTATTCAGGAACAGCAACCATTCATAGAATAACAAATACAGCAGCCGATAGTGTAGATATAGCTATTTTTTGTCAAATTCGATAACAAACGTCCTGGCAATATAACTGAACAAATGCTCTGTCTGCAATTACCTAATGGTATATTTACTGGACAAATACAAAATCTTTCCTCAGTTCGTGATACTTTGGATCGTCAAGAAATCCTCTGTCGTTTCAAGTCATCAGAAATAAAATCGGTAGAAAACCAAACTTTAGACTTTCAAATAGTACACTCATCGGGCAATCTACTGCAAAAAATGCTTGGCAGATTATGGTAGATACTTCAGATGCTTAGAAAAGCCTATAAAAAAAGTTGGTTACTTTCGTTTCAGATATCTATCAGGTTTGCCGTAGATTTGGTGTATAGGTCTATATTTTGAACTGTTTTTAACCGTTTTTTTGTACATTGTAAGTGATTGGTAATTAGCGATATACAAAAATAGCGAAATATCTAGAAAAAACGTCCGTACTTTTTTCTAAGAATGTACGGACGTTTTTTTGAAAAGTAGGAAGGAATAACCAATCTACAAAATATTCATTGTGCCACAATCTATAAATTAAGCCAATGGAAAAAGAATAAAATGCAGCGGAAATTTACATTTCTTGCCTACGGTGTAATTCGCATCATCTACAACCTCAATATCTCTCCTATCCCTTATTCTCATGTTGTTTAGCACTTCCTTCACAATATTACCAAAAACAGAATTACCCACTAAAAATTTTTTCATTAAAACACAGATGAATATTAATAAGAAATGAAGAGAAATGTAATTAATATTTTTAAATTTCTTATTATTATTTTGAACATAACCAGCATTTCTCACTTTTAATATAAGAAAACAAGAGAGAATAAGGGCAAAAGAAAGATAAAATGGAAAATATTTTGAATAAATTTGGACGTAACGTTTTTTTCTTTTACATTTGCAGCGTAATGGAATGATAGAGCTTTTCTTTTATATTAAACAACGAAGAAACTCTTGTAAACCGACAATCACATTAGAATAAAAGAATACATTAACAATTAAACAATTTATTTCCGACCAATAAAGACAAAATAGTTCCTAAAAGGTTAAGAATAAAAAGAAACTTAAAAAATCACCAGAATTTAATATGTTGCTATTTTGCAAACGTATAAATAACTAATGATAGAAAAATAAATAGTTATGAAAAACAAGATTTCATTTTACATACCTTTTATATTATTACTCCTTTTAAGTATTCCTGGTAATGCACAAACTCTAAAAGGTAGAATTATTGAAGCCAATTCCTCTCAAACTCCAATAGAGTTTGCTACAGTCTGCCTTTATAATAATGAAAAGAAAATAGTTCTATCTTCGCAAACAGATAAAAATGGAGAATTTGTTTTTCATGTTGATAAATTACAGCTCAAAGAAGTCTATGAACTACATGCTTTATATATAGGTTACCAGTCTATAATAATGAAAATAGTTTACAAACGTTGAGTGATATGGGAATAAGTTGTTTGTAGAAGACGGAAGGACATGGTAAATATTTGCCTTTTCTGCATTCTTATCTTGTGCTTTATCCCTTTATGTGAGACCGTCCGATTTTGGACAGTCATACCTTACAAGTGTATAAGCCTTTGTTCTTTTTCCAATCTACGTATTTAACGGGAGAGCCACAATGAGAACTATTTTTATATTATACTCTCTTTATAAATGTGTTCTCTACATTCTTATTCAGTAAAGGTTCCAGATGAAAAAAGAGAGGCTTGGTATTGTTTCCAGCCTCTCTTTTACTTACATTATTGTGGGAACCTATTCAAATTTCTGTACCTGCATGCCTACATAACGTTCATAGTAATTACGTACATAGACATTATTTAATTCCGTATCTATCCCAAAGCGAAGACAGTTGGCTGATATGACATTACCATAACCTGCACTTTCGGGACCATTGTTAACTGGATTTGGTGTACTTGCCCAGTAATAGCCTTTTTTCCCTAAATCGATTAATTTCCCATTCTTATATTGTCCAAGTGCTGGAAGATAGAAATAATCACTTCTTACTGATGATTCTGGTTTGCCAGAGATTGCTACAGTAAATTTAATATCTTTACCTGAATCCCACGTATTTGTACCTGGATAGTTATGCTCAGAACTAAATTGTGAAATTTTGCTCTGTTTCTTTAGCCAGATGCCTCCTACATAAAGATGGTTTGCAAATACCCATAAAGTTTTGTTATCCAACTGTGGAGATCCTGCCCCAATATACCATGTAAGTGCTTCGAAGGTCGGCTCATCCTTGCATGAGTTTATAGCCTTTGTCTGGACCTTATACGTGAATGCAGTATTGTACCATCTTGTGTCCGCTGATGATTTTGCATGGTTTGTATTTTCAGCGTTATTGAGTAAAGGCTGACTGCTCTCATACCCATTCCAATAATTGCTCTTTGCATCCCACATGTAATAATTGGTCTTGCGAGAAGTATATGTCGCCATGCCAAGGTCAGTCTTGATTACCTGATTCTTTCCAGCAATACAATTTATACCACTATATGTATATGAAATAGTGCTTTTTGTACCAGTTACGGAATCATATAGAGTATAAGTAACCTTAAAGGTTGAGTAAG
>ERZ773046.1441-NODE-1441-length-13521-cov-3.098470_pt1 | contig 13521 bp, 10 predicted proteins | sample MGYA00580634_ERZ773046 | MGnify/ENA primary metagenome ERZ773046 (study PRJEB29015, sample SAMEA2738127) | human oral metagenome | biome: human oral; feature: human-associated habitat; material: saliva | place: China | collected 2159 ... | reverse complement strand
CAGCCACACGAGCGAAAATAATTCAGTTACCGAACATTACTCCATCGTTACCTATGACGAAATCGGGTAACGCTCTGGTAACTGAACTTCTGCCTAAATCTGCACATTATGACCCTTTTTGAAAAGAGCACTTCTATGCAAATTATTCCGTTTCCTGCTCATTATCAGTTAGGTTACCACAACTTCGACTTTTCTTCATTTTCAAGGATTAGTTGCACGGCAATCAGGTACCTTTTAGAAGCTAAAAGGGCATGTGTTGCCTTGCGTTGCATGAAAACAGTTTACAAATACCGATGACAGAGGAATAAGTTGTCTGTAGAAGACGGAAAGACCTGCTGATGGACAGGCATCGTATCAATTCGCCTTTTCTGCATTTTATCTTGTAGTTTATCCTCCTTTGTAAGACCATCCCATTTTGGATAGTCATACCATGCAAGCGCATAAACCTTTATTCTGTTTCCCTTCTATGCATTTAACGGAAGAACTCTTTTTCTGATGAGGAGGCCTGCTGTTCCGAAGTCAATGGGAGGGAAGCCTGTTGAAAGGAAGTTGCGTATGAAGCGTCATGACTTTCACGGGTCTTCAGTTTTGGGCGTGATGAGGTTTGTCTCGTGTGTTGACGACTTTGATGAACTTTCACACAGAGGCGGGGAGTGGAGATAAAGACCCTATAACGGAGGCATCGCCGGTGCGTGGGGCGGAGGTTATTGGAGCGTTTTATCAGGGCATTTGTCTGTGAGAACGATGAACAGTGTTTATCCCGAAAATGAAAGACCCCGTGTGTTACCTCCCTGTCGCTCTTTTGTTCCGTCGGCACCTTCGTGATGGTCTTTTCCTCTGTTATCTTCGCTTCTCCGTGTGCCTTATTATGTAGCAGGCTTACTTTATCGCCCCATATTTCTGAAGAACCACTTTTAAGTTTTATCGGACAATGCTTCTTCTTTTTGAAATATCCTGAAGACAAGCCCTGGAGTACAGGTGCCGAGGAGAAATGGAAGGGAAATGTATGGAAAGGTATGTAAAAAGTATGGATTTCCCTTTTCATTTTTAGGACAATCCCATGCTGACTGTCAGAAAATCCTATTATCTTTGTAGCCTGAAGATAAACAAAAAAAGAAAGTATAAATATGAAAAAGAAGAACCTTGATAGCCTCCGCCACGGTTGCATCGTCTTCATGGCGGTTTTTTCACTCAGTGTCCCGGCACAGTCTACCCGTCAGATACAGCCTTATTCTTTTCAGCAGAAAGGCGTTTTCTACGGCAGGCAGCCGGTTATCGGGATTGACATGTCGACTTTCGTCGATCTCGGTTATGGATATGCCAAGGACCGGTACAATGTTTATTTTGAAGGCCGCATCCTTCCCTTCGTCGATCCGCTGACCTTCCGTCTGCGGATCCCTGGAGGCATCTATCCTGATACTTATCCATCCTATCCCGATGAAGGATACAATCCTTATTACCAGGAAGGATATATGGTGACTTCCAATGCGGTACTCTTCAATGGCAAGAAAATCAGCGACAATCCGCGGAGTTTCCGGGACTTGGGATGGGGATACGGCAAAGACAACTTCGAAGTCTATTACATGGGCAGGAAGATTGAAGGAGCCATGAACTCCAGTTTCAAGGTTCTCAAGGATGGATATGCTGAAGATTCTTTTGAAACCTATTACAGAGGAAAGGTCGTGAAATAGGAAGGACTTGTCAGAATACGAATCCTCTTTTGAGGGACTTACCGTTTAAGGTGTATACACGTCTTACAGCGTGGCCTTTTGGCATTCTACCGGTTCTTCCGTCGGTATCCTGTTCATCCTGTCTCCCGCAAAGACAAAATGCAAGCGACAGCCAGCTGAGCAAAATAAACCAAATCGTTTGTAAGGACGGGACAGCTGTACCATGTCTAATAATATACGGACAGAGTCGTGAGGATGATCCGGAGCGGAGAATAGAAAAGCCCATTTCAAAACTCGTTTGCGAGTGGAGAAATGGGCTTTCCTTTGTCTTTTGGCGTATCGCAACATACAGATTGGAAGTCGTCAAACCGTCGATTGGTATTCTGACACTGCCTCTCTCGTAGGGAATGTGTCAGACAGGCTGTTGCCGACCTGTCCGACACATTCTACACAGCAGGGAGGGATTGTCTATATCTTCTTGCCCGACCACAGCACGAGGATGACAAGCAGTCCTGCAATGAAGATAAATGCGAATGAGCCGATGGAACCGAGATAAATCCGGCCTGTATGGATTTCAAGGGCAAGATTCCACAATGACATGGGGCGGTTATTGAATTCCTCCGGCTGTGGCGCAAAGGATGTTCCGTTGAAATAGTCTGCCTGGCAGTCCTTTCCTGTAAAATCGGAACTGTAACCGGAAATGGTCTGTCCGGCAGGAGCCGTACCGGACGCCGCCTGTTCGGAAGTCATTTCATCGTCGTAGACATCCACATCTCCCGTAGACCTGTCCCAGTAGTAAAGACCATCGAAAGAACCGACAATCCATTCTCCTTGCGGTCCGCGCTGCCATACATTCTGTCCCATCACGCTGACCGGCGGGGTAGAGGCAATGCGCTGGGGCTGACCGGTGAACGACTTGAGGGAGAAGAATCCTTCAGAAGTCGAAATCATCCAGTCACGTTGCTGTGCGTCATAGCGTACCATACGCAGCCTGTCGTGCCAGGGGTTGTCATCGTCCAGGGCCGTATAAGGCAGAGGACGGGTGCTGTGTGTGGCAAGCAGGATCATGAGGGGCGGGCGCAGTGCCCAGCCTGTCAGGGCGATGAAGATCGTCAGTACGAGCGTGGTCACACCTATCTTGTTGTGCCAGTGAAGGACTTTTGCACTCCTTGGGCGCAGCCAGAACCAGATGCCGGTCACGCAGAGCAGGATCAGAATGATCCCGATACCGTCTACAATGAGTTTTCCCGCAGTGCCGAAGAGCGCACCGCTGTGCAGCAGCCATACCTGTCGGAAGAGGTTGGTCTTGCCCTCATAGCCTTCGGGAGCCTGCAGCTGCATCCGGAAGAAATGCCTGTAAGGTGCTTTGGCATAATACAGATAGGATCTGCCGAGCACCACCAGTGTGTCGCCCTGTTCCGTTATGTCTGTCAGGAGTTCGTCGCCGTCCGTCTGGGGGAGCGGTACGGGTGTCCAGCCGGTACGGGCATCCAGCCGGTACAGCCCCATGATGCTGGCAGCGAACAGGTCGCCCTGCGGCATCTGGACAACACCTCTTATCTGCCGGTAGTCGGCACCGGCCGGCAGCCCTTGATTGTATTCGGAGAAATGCGAGGCGGCCGTGTCCGTACGGATGATGCCCGCTGTCCCGTAGATGAGCACCGCATTGTTCTCTTTGGCATCTTTGCAGCGTAGCGTACCACGCAGGAGTCCGTTGTTCCACTGCTTGAAGGTGTATCGCTCCGGCAGCAGGGAGCGGCTGACATTGATGCCTGCGAAGTACTGGCGGTGATTGAGTACAATTCCTGAAAGGCAGAACATCAGAAGAAAAAAGCTGATGAATATTCCGATCCACTTATGATATTTATGCCAAGTCTTTCGTTTCATCGAGGTTGTCTGTGTTATGATTGAATGAATAGTTTTTATGAGAGTGCAAAGCTACAAAAAAATACTGGCTTTGTTGCATTTCTTTTCCCATCTTTCCATTTTTCACATGAAAATCTCTACTTTTGTACCTGTATATAACATACCGTTTTCCCATGATGAAGAAAAGAATGATACTTCCCGCACTTGTTCTGCTGCTGTCAGCGGCCTGTCACAATGGCAGATATAAAGTGACGGAAGAAACCAAGCCCCACAAGGATTCGAATGTGCAGGTTCTGGAAACGGATCAGACGGAAAAGACGGTCGAGAATGCCAACAAGAGCAATGCGGGCTTCAGAAATGAGGTAGAGAAAGAGGTGACGGTTACGGTGCCTTGCTTTGGAGTGTGCGACAGTACGGTGCTCGATATGCTGCCTGCTCCCGGCGGAGCAACACGGAGAGATTCTTCTATCATCCGGCGGCTGAATGCTGGTGAAATCTTCCTTCTGCAAGCAGGTGAGAAAGGCATCAGAGAGCTTGAAACGGGCAGCAAGCTCTTCGTGCGTTTCAGCATAGGTGAAGTGTGGGTGTGGAAATCGTCCGTGGAGTAGGGTACTTCACCACAGGTATGTTCTGAAAATTCCACGTTGGTCTATCGTTGATAGGCCTGTTTTTCTGTGCTCTGTGTTTGGCTTTTATACGGCATCTTCCCTTTTTCCTTTCAGGCGCATGGCTCGCTATGTCCTTTCAGGAAGGAGGCCGAATCTGCTCGTCTGAAAGGCAGAAAGCAGCAGAGGTGAATTAAAAAAACTGCTTATATTGTAGGGCTTCCGCCGGTCCTATAATAAACAGAAACAGCTATGTAGGAGCAGTCCATGCTTCTACATAGCTGTTTCTGTTGTCCGGTTACACAAGGCTGTAACCTTTCAGATGCTATCTGTCATATCCGTAATCTTTCAGATGATGTCTGTCATATTGATACTGCCGGCCTGCCGCATGATGACCTATAAGACAGATGAGGCATGACCTCACAGGATGCAGATACCATAAGACGGTCGGATGGTCGTCAATGACCGGCGGATGTATGCCGGTTCTACTCGATGACGACCAGCGGATCGTCCTCAAGCACGGCCTGACCTACTTTTACGGCGATCGCAGTCACCTTTCCGTCTTTCTCTGCCTCGATGTTGTTCTGCATCTTCATGGCTTCGAGGACGACGACGGTGTCTCCGGCCTTCACCTCCTGACCGACTGCCACCTCAACGGATGTAATGGTCCCCGGCAGAGGAGCCTTGACAGCAGCGGAACTGTTGATGGCAGCTGAGGGAGCAGCTTCGTCATTAGCCTCTGCTGCTGCCGGCTTGCCAAGTTCCACCTTCTTCTTCTCGGGTTCGGCAGCCTTCTCCATCTGCACACTGTACTGTTCGCCGTTGACAGTTACTTCAGCAACATTTTCGGCATTGATTTCACCAATCTCGACTTTATATTCTTTGCCGTCGATCGTATATTTGAATTCTTTCATTTGATGTCTGTTATGGTTTCTTTGTCATTATCTCGAACTTGGCATCCCACATTGTCTGCTTCGGCAGAATGGTGATGATGCCCGGTTCGTTGTCGTGAACATTGTTTCCGGCAAACTCATAGAGTGCCATTGCAATCGCTGCATATACATTCTTGTCCATAGTCGCGGCTCCCTTCATTACATTGGCATACATCCATGCTTCTTGGCCGGCAGATTCTGCTTCTTATGCGCCAGCTGAGCCAGACCACGGCAGATGCGGAAACGGGTGTTGCGCGGTTCGATGACATCGTCGATATAACCGAACTGTGCCGCCTGATACGGATTGGCAAACTTCTCGGAGTATTCTTCCTCCTTTTCGGCCAGGAACTGCTTGACATCGCCGCCCTGCTCCTTGACCTGTCTGGCCTCCTTTCCGCAGAGAACGGCTACGGCACCTGATGCGCCCATAACGGCAATCTCCGAACTCGGCCATGCGAAGTTGAGGTCGGAACGGAGCTGCTTGCAGCCCATGACGATATGGGATCCGCCGTAGCTCTTGCGCAGCGTGATGGTAATCTTCGGCACAGTAGCCTCGCCGTAAGCGTAGAGCAGCTGGGCGCCATGGAGGATGACCGCATTGTACTCCTGTCCGGTACCCGGCAGGAAGCCCGGCACGTCAACCAGAGAGACGATGGGAATGTTGAACGCATCGCAGAAACGGACGAAGCGTGCGCCTTTGCGGCTTGCGTTTACATCCAGCACACCGGCATAAGCTGACGGCTGGTTGGCAACGATACCGACGCTCTGCCCGTTGAAACGTGCGAACCCTGTGATGATGTTCTTGGCGAACTTCGGCTGGACCTCGAAGAACTCTCCGTTGTCGGTTACGGCCTGGATGACCTTGTACATATCGTAAGCCTGGTTCGGGTCGTCAGGAATGATTTCGTTCAGGAGGTCTTCCTTGCGGTCGATCGGATCAGTACATTCTGTACGTGGTGCTTCCTCACGGTTGTTGGAGGGAATGTAAGAGAGAAGCTTCTTGATCAGCTCCATGGCATCCTCTTCGGTCTTGGCGGTGAAACTCGTCACACCGCTCTTTGAAGCATGGACACTTGCACCGCCGAGGTGCTCGGCGTCAATGTCTTCACCTGTCACGGTCTTTACGACCTTCGGACCGGTAAGGAACATGTAACTCGTCCGCTCCTTCATGATGATGAAGTCGGTGAGTGCAGGAGAGTAAACCGCGCCACCGGCACAAGGACCGAGGATGCTTGAGATCTGCGGGATGACACCGGAGGCAAGGATGTTGCGTTCGAAGATTTCACCATAACCTGCCAGAGCGGAGATACCCTCCTGGATGCGTGCTCCGCCGGAGTCGTTCATGCAGATGACCGGTGCGCCGTTGGTCATGGCCATATCCATCACCTTGCAGATCTTCTGGGCCATCGTTTCAGAAAGCGAACCTCCGTTTACGGTGAAGTCCTGTGCGTAGAGGTAGACAAGGCGGCCGTCGATAGTTGCCGAACCGGCCACGACACCGTCGCCGAGAAACTGCTTCTTTTCCATGCCGAAGTTGTGGCAGCGGTGAAGTTTGAACATATCATATTCCTCGAAGCTGCCCTTGTCAACCAGCATCTCGATACGCTCACGCGCCGTGTACTTCCCGCGCTCATGCTGCTTGTCGATGGCCTTCTGACCACCGCCCAGGCGAGCCAGTTCGCGTTTCTCCACAAGTGCCTTGATTTTTTCAGTCTGTTTGCTCATAACTTGAATTTATTTTCTTATTTTATAGCTTCAGTTGTTCCTTGTCTTATTCTTCACAGATTTTCCACCGTATTTCTTCATAAACAGGGAAGTCACTGTCATAGAATTAAATGCAAAATTACTAAAAAAGGCGGAGATACGAATCTCCACCTCTTTAAATATTGTTAAGGATTACCTCTGCCTCCGATGCCGGTTGGCGGGGAAATTCGGGTTGAAGCTCTTGGGGCTGCTGTTCTCGTGTCTGGCGTGTTTCTTATGAGTGCCGCCTTCTCTCACTTCTCGCCTCTGACGTTGACGGCCTGCCGTCTCCGGACTGCTGCCTATGGCTTTGGGGTCATAGGCGGCGTGTGGATGACGTCTGGGAGTGTTATCGTAGAGCTTGGGAATCAAGTCGCTGCGTCCGATCCGCTGAAGTTCACGTTCAATGTCACGACGCGCTTCGGGCTTGTACCAGAAGAAGAACTGTCGCTGGGCAAGTTTCTCTTTCGGTGTCTTGGCCGAGAAGACCGGCTCGAGCGTGTAGGGGTCGTATCCGGTGTACCATGCCTCGGTAGAAACGGTCATCGGCGTCGGCGTGAAATCCTGCACCTGCTCCAGATGGAAGTCGAGGTCTTTTGTCAGCACTGCCAGTTCCGCCATGTCCTCTTCCTGACAGCCCGGGTGGGACGAGATGAAGTAAGGTATAATCTGCTGGCGCAATCCTTCCTCACGGTTGATGCGGTCAAAGATGTTCTTGAAGGCATAGAACTGCTGGAAAGAAGGCTTGCGCATGAGCTTCAGCACACGGTCTGACGTATGTTCCGGAGCTACTTTCAGACGGCCGCTGACATGGCGTGTTATGAGTTCCCGGGTGTATTGACGGGCAGCCTCGTTGCTCTTTTCATCTTTGCTTTTATGCAGCAGGAGATCATACCGTACGCCGGAACCGATAAAGCTCTTCTTGATGCCCGGAAGTTCGTCTACTGCATGGTAGATTTCGAGCAGCCGGGTGTGGTCTGTTTCAAGGTTCGGACAGATTTCCGGATTCACACAGCTGGGGCGTTTGCAGTGCTCGCATGCTCGTTGATTCCTGCCTGCCATGCCGTACATGTTGGCCGACGGCCCGCCGAGGTCGGACAGGTATCCTTTGAAATCGGGCATTTCCATCACCTGCTTCACCTCCTTCAGGATGCTTTCCTTTGAGCGGCAGCTGATGAACTTCCCCTGGTGGGCAGAGATGGTGCAGAAAGCGCAGCCGCCGAAGCAGCCCCGGTGAATGTTCACACTGTGCTTGATCATCTCGTAGGCAGGGATCGTCTTCCCGCGGTACTTCGGGTGCGGTTCACGTGTATAAGGCAGGTCGTAGGCCGCATCTACCTCTTCCGTGGTCATCGTGGGGTAGGGGGGATTCACGACTGCATAGACGTTGTCGACGGCCTGCAGCATGGTGGCAGCCACCACGGCAGCCAGACCCACCTGGCGACCCACCGACAGGTCGGTGCCTCGCGTGACGATCACACCAGCCACACCCAGCGCGATGATCATCCGCACCGACGACTGCGTGAGGATGTTGGACAGGTTGGTGATGTTGAGGAAGGTGCTGTCCTGGGTGATGATGACGGCCAGCAGGATCACGAATACGAAATACAGCGCGTATTCCTTGAAGAAATCCCCGGCCATCTGCAGGGGCGTGCGAGAGAAGCTCACGGTGGAATCCTCTTTTACAGGTATTTGGCAGCCAGCTGCAGGATCTCTTCCTGGCTGGTTTCCCGGGTATTGACGATGCCGGCCACGCGACCGTTGCTCATCACCAGAATGCGGTCGGACACACCCAGCAGCTCGGGCATCTCGGACGAGATCATGATGATGCTCTTGCCCTGTACCGCCAGGTCGTTGATCAGCTGATAGATCTCGAACTTCGCCCCCACGTCGATGCCGCGTGTGGGTTCATCCAGCATGAGGATGTCAGGCTTGGTCAGCAGCCAGCGTCCGATGACGACCTTCTGCTGGTTGCCACCCGAGAGTGAGCCGATCTGCGTGCGACGGCTGGGCGTCTTCACGTTCATCGACTTGACGACCCAGTCGGTGTCGCCCTGCATGTTCTTCTGCTGCAGCAGACCCGCATGCTCGTAGTGCGGCATGTTGGCGATGAGCGAGTTGAAGTCCACGCCCAGCCCGGCAAAGATGCCGGTGGCACGCCGCTCTTCCGTCACCAGGGCAAAGCCGTTGCGGATGGCCTTGACGCTGCTGGTGTTGCGCACCTCCTTGCCGCGCACCCGAACCACACCTGAACTGGCCTCGCGGATGCCGAAGAGCGTCTCCACGATATCGGTACGCTTGGCACCCACCAGCCCGGCAATGCCCAGGATCTCGCCCCGACGCAGATCGAAGGACACATCCTGAATGGACGGCTGGTTGCGGGCCGTCAGCCCCCGGACCTCCAGCACGATCTCGGCCGGCTTGTTGGTCTTCTCCGGGAAACGCTCGCCCAGTTCGCGCCCGACCATCATCTTGATGACATCATCGAAGGTCAGGCCCGCGACAGGTCGCGTGTCGATCCACTGACCGTCGCGCAGGATGGTGATCTCGTCGCAGATGCGGAAGATCTCGTCCATCTTGTGCGAGATGTAGATGATCCCGCAGCCACGATCCTTCAGCTTTTCAATGATGCCGAAGAGATGGTTGACCTCCTTCTCGGACAGCGAGGAGGTGGGCTCGTCCATGATGACGATCTTCGCGTTGTACGAGAACGCCTTGGCGATCTCGATCATCTGCATCTGCGAGACCGTCAGCTCGGCCACCTTCTGGCGCGGATCCACGTCGATGCCCAGCTCGTCGAAGATCGCCTTGGTATCACGGTACATCTTCGCATGATCGATGAAGGGCCCCTTCTGGGGATAGCGCCCCAGCCAGAGGTTGTCCATCACCGACACCTGCGGCACCAGGTTCAGCTCCTGGTGCACCATGGAAATGCCGTTCTCCAGCGCTTCCTTCGAAGTGCGGTACGCGACCGGACGGCCGCAGAACAGGATCTCGCCTGCATCGGCGTGGTAGATGCCGAACAGGCACTTGAGCAGCGTGGACTTGCCCGCACCGTTCTCGCCCATCAGGGCGTGCACGGAATGGGGCCTGACCTTCAGCTGCGCATTGTCCAGCGCCTTGACGCCGGGAAAGCTCTTGTTGATGCCGCGCATCTCCAGCAGGAACTCGCCTGCCGGTGCAGCATCGCTCATCGGGGGTGACATCGAAGCGCCTCTTGTTCTTGCGATGACAAGAAACGGGCGCAAGCGCCCGTTTCTCGGCATCAGCGCCGGATCATTTCAGGAATTCACCCAGGTTGTCCTTGTCCACGCCGATGTAGGGCAGACGCAGATAACGCTGCTTGAACTCGTAGCCGGTCCCTTCGGCAACATCCTTGCCGGCGATCAGGTTGGGCAGCACGGCCAGGATGGCCTTGGCCTGAGCAGCACCGTCGTTCAGCACGGTACCGGCCAGGTCACCCTTCTTCACCAGCTGCAGGGCTTCCGGCAGGGCGTCCACACCGAAGATGGGCAGCTTCTTGCCCTGGGCCTTGGCAGCCTCGATGGCACCCATGGCCATGGAGTCGTTGTTGGAGATGATCACCTCGATCCGGTTGGCATTCGGGCCGGACAGCCAGGCCTGGGCAATGTCCTTGGCCTTGGCGGCATCCCAGAGGGCGGCGTCCATGTACAGGCGCTCGGTCTTCACTCCCTTGGCTTCCAGCTCCTTCACGACCCACTCGGTACGGGCCTCGGCATCCGGGTGGCCCGGCTCACCCTTGATGAGGGCGAACTGCAGCTTGCCGTCCTTGTTCAGGTCCCACTCCGGATGGGCTTTCCAGCCCTTGGCGATCAGGTCACCCTGGATCACGCCAGACTGCACCGGGTCGGTACCGATGTAGTAGGCCTTGGCGTAGGAATCGATGGCTTTCTGGCCCGGATCCTTGTTGAAGAAGATCACGGGGACATCCTGGCCGCTGGCCTTGTCGATGACCGTGGTGCCGGCTGCAGGGTCCACCAGGTTGATGGCCAGCGCCTTCACGCCACGAGCCAGCAGGATGTCGACCTGGTCGTTCTGCATCGACTGGTTGTTCTGCGAATCGTTCATCAGCAGCGAAATGTCCTTCTGCTGCTTGGCGATGCCCTCCAGCGACTTGCGCATGGTGGACATGAAGTTGTCGTCGTATTTGTAAATGGTGACGCCCACGCGATCGGCTGCCTGGGCGGCGGAAGCGAGGGTGGCGGCCGACAGCATGACAGCCAGGACAGTCTTCTTCATTATCGTGATCTCCAGTTTGAAATTGCCCGGGCCAGCCCGATCCGAAAAAAAACGGGCCTGACCCGGAAGACCTTCTGAACAAGCCGCATGCGGCGCGCCAAACATCTGCGCAAATCAGGGAAAACCCTATAGGGGAAAACCCTGACCACACCATCGGCCGCATTATCCACGGGCATCCATCCATCAAGACGCCCGGAACATGCAGGGCATTCACCTCCCCCTGCCCGGAAAACTGATGGAGCAACCGGACCCGACACCCTGCTCCGACCTGTTCGGAAGATCCTTCGCGACAGAATGATATCCTGCCGTTCGTATTCATTCTTCCACCTTTGCGGCGGCGCGAGTATACCCTCGACCATGGGGGTGTGATAAAGTGCTCACCGCTGTCATCATGAAGCAACGCCCGGAAGGTGGGGGTACGAGCCGCCTGCCCGGAACCGTCAATGTGTGCGGAAATGGCTTGCCAGTCCACGCACAACATGGCAACGTCGGAGACATTTCCAGGCCTCTCGTCGCCCGCTTCGGGCGCAACCAACATCATGTTCGATCCCACCGAACACCCGCATCGCCGCTACAACCCGCTGCAGGACAGCTGGGTTCTGGTCTCTCCCCATCGTGCCCGACGCCCCTGGCAGGGCCAGCAGGAAAACGTCGACGACACACCCCGTCCCAGCCATGATCCGGGCTGCTACCTGTGCCCGGGCAACACGCGCATCGGCGGCGAGGTCAACCCCGACTACACGCAGCCCTACGTCTTTCCCAACGACTTCCCGGCGCTGCTGCCCGACACGCCCGAATACCGCTCCGACGATCCGCTCCTGAAGAGCATGGCGGTGCGGGGAACCGCGCGCGTCATCTGCTTCTCGCCCGATCACGGCAAGACGCTGCCGGAGCTTCCGCCTGCCGTCATCGAAACCATCATCGCCACCTGGATCCAGCAGTACCGTGAACTGGGCGAACGCTGGCGCTGGGTGCAGATCTTCGAGAACAAGGGCGCAGCCATGGGCTGCTCCAACCCGCACCCGCACGGTCAGGTCTGGGCCAGCGACTTCCTGCCCAACGAGGTGGCCCGTGCGGATGAATCCCAGCGCCGCTACTTCCAGGCAAACGGCCGCAGCCTGCTGCTCGATTACATCGAACGCGAGCTGCAGGAGCGCTCCCGCCTCGTGGTCGAGGGCGAGCACTGGCTGGCCGTGGTGCCCTACTGGGCGGTCTGGCCCTTCGAGACCCTGCTGATGCCCAAGGCCGCACTGCCCCGGCTGATGGACGCCACGCCCGAACAGCAGAAAGATCTCGCCATCGTGCTGAAAAAGCTCACCAGTCGCTACGACAACCTTTTTCACACGAGCTTCCCGTACTCGATGGGCTGGCACGGTGCACCGTTCGGTCAGGAAGACACGGCACACTGGCAGTGTCATGCGCACTTTTACCCGCCGCTGCTGCGCTCGGCCACGGTGAAGAAATTCATGGTGGGCTACGAAATGCTGGCCGAGTCCCAGCGCGACCTCACCGCCGAACAGGCGGCCGAACGGCTGCGCGCCCTGCCCGAGGTCCATTACCGCGAGGCAGCCGGCCGCTGACCTTTTCCCGGCGTCCCTGTCAGGCTACCCCCTCGCCAGCGACGCCGGTTCGCCCGTTTCCGGACAGGCAACGTTTTTTGACGCTTTCATCGCAAGCATCCCGCAAGACGCGACTGGTTCATCCCGGAAGGCACCAGACACTCCGGGCATGAAACACCCGCATCCAACCTTCTTCCGATCATGAGCACCTGCCTGCCCTCTGCCCACGCCATCAAGGACACCGCCGCCCTGCTGAAGCAGGAACTGGACGCCACCGCCACCCACGTCATCCGCGCACCGGGTCGTGTCAACCTGATCGGCGAGCACACCGACTACAACGACGGTTTCGTGCTGCCCTGCGCCATCGACTTCGCCACCGAAGTCGCCATCGCGCCGCGTACCGACAATCGCATCCGGGTCGTGGCCGCCGACTATGACAACCAGCGCGACGAGTTCGCCGCTGACGCGCGCCCCCAGCACAGTGACAAGGGCTGGGCCAACTACATCCGTGGTGTCGTCGACGTCTTCATCCAGCGTTTCGGCCCGCTGCCCCATGGGCTGGACATGGTGGTCAGCGGCAACGTGCCGCAGGGCGCAGGTCTCAGCTCGTCGGCTGCGCTGGAAGTGGCCGTGGGCAAGGCGCTGCAGACGGCCTTCGGGCTTGATGCCAGCCTGCGCGACATCGCGCTGCTGGGCCAGCAGGCCGAGAACGAGTTCGTCGGCTGCCGTTGCGGCATCATGGATCAGTTCATTTCGGCGCTCGGCAAGGACGGGCATGCGCTGCTCATCGACTGCCGCAGCCTGGAGACCGAGACGGCCGCCATCCCCGACGAACTGCGGGTGATGATCATTGATTCGAAGGTGCAGCGCGGGCTGGTGGGCAGTG
>ERZ773046.1437-NODE-1437-length-13551-cov-6.762745_pt1 | contig 13551 bp, 11 predicted proteins | sample MGYA00580634_ERZ773046 | MGnify/ENA primary metagenome ERZ773046 (study PRJEB29015, sample SAMEA2738127) | human oral metagenome | biome: human oral; feature: human-associated habitat; material: saliva | place: China | collected 2159 ... | reverse complement strand
GAATGCGAATTTCGATTTAACTTCGGCACACCGTCCCGGCAGCTAAAAATCCTGCAAAAATGGTGTGAAATTTAGGGCTAATCTACGTTAGCCCCTAAAATTTTTGTATGTAGGTAATTTTATGAAAGTCAGATTTCTTAAGTCGTGTTAAGGTGTTCGTTTATGCTACACTTTGTGTTGCGTTAGGCTTATCATGGTCTACTAGTTTAAATGTTAGGAAATATGAATGGGTGTTATATGAAGAAGTTATTGGTATTGGGATTGACACTATTTATAAGTTCTCAGGTTTGGGCTGCTCGAGTTTTACCTTCTGATATTCGTTTAGCTGTACTGAAACAAGTTAATTATCCAGATATCGTATTGGCTGGCGATGGATGGAGTTGGACTCAGATTTTGACTCTGGGGCTACTTGGAAGCAATAGAACTGAAACTGAAGCTTTAGAAAGTATTCGGATTAAGGATACTCACAATAGGTTTATTACTAAAAATCGATTACAGGGATATGTGGGGCAACCTGTAGGTGTTTTTTTGAATCATCAGAATCAGGTAAGAGAAGTTTGGATTTTGACGCCAAGTGAATATGAACAACTGAAAAAGCGTGGTCGTGATTAGGCTGATAATGAGATTGGTCAATTTGAGTATCCTTGAATCCCTACTAAAGTAAATATGTGAAATTTTAGTTATGCATTTTTATAATGCAGTACAGTTTTATTTTGTTTTTCGGTAAACGAGTTATAATTATAGGTTTATAAAAATCAGCCCCGCGATTACGGGCCACCTGAAAGATACAAACCATGAAGAAAGTTTTTATACGTACGTTTGGTTGTCAGATGAATGAATATGACAGCGAAAAAATGTTATCTGTTTTAGAGGAAGAGCATGGCGGCATAGAGCAGGTTGCAGAACCTGATGAAGCAGATATTATCCTTTTTAATACTTGTTCGGTGCGTGAAAAGGCGCAAGAAAAAGTATTTTCAGATTTGGGGAGAGTACGCCCGTTAAAAGATAAAAAACCAGATTTGATTATCGGTGTCGCGGGCTGTGTAGCTTCCCAGGAAGGTGAAGCAATCGTAAAACGCGCACCGTTTGTAGATATAGTGTTTGGCCCGCAAACACTTCACCGATTGCCGCGCCTGATTGATGATAAGAAGGAAACAGGTCTTCCTCAAGTTGATATTTCTTTTCCCGAAATTGAAAAATTTGATCATTTGCCACCGGCGAGAGTTGATGGTGGGTCTGCTTTCATTTCTATTATGGAAGGTTGTTCGAAATATTGTTCTTTTTGTGTAGTACCGTATACTCGAGGCGAGGAATTTTCCCGCCCCTTGAATGATGTATTGACGGAAATTGCCGGTTTGGCACAGCAAGGTGTAAAGGAAATCAATCTCTTGGGGCAGAACGTTAATGCTTATCGCGGATTGATGGATGATGGCGAGGTATGTGATTTTGCTACTTTGCTGAGAATTGTGCATGAAATTCCCGGGATTGAACGTCTTCGTTTTACGACCAGTCATCCAAGGGAATTTTCTGATGCGATCATTGAATGTTACCGCGATTTGCCCAAGTTGGTTTCCCACCTGCATCTGCCGATTCAAAGTGGTTCAGATCGTGTGTTGAGTGCAATGAAGCGCGGCTATACGGCTCTAGAATACAAGTCGATTATTCGAAAGTTGCGGGCTATTCGTCCGGATTTGTGCTTGAGTTCTGATTTTATTGTTGGATTTCCGGGTGAAACTGAGCGGGAATTTGAACAAACGTTGAAATTGGTTAAAGACATTGCTTTCGATTTAAGCTTTGTATTTATTTACAGTCCGCGTCCTGGAACGCCGGCTGCCAATCTGCATGACGATACTCCTCATGAAGAAAAAGTGCGTCGGCTGGAGGCATTAAACGAAGTTATCGAGGCTGAAACGGCACGTATCAATCAAACCATGGTTGGTACGGTGCAGCGTTGTTTGGTTGAAGGTGTGTCCAAAAAGGATCCGGAGCAGTTGCAGGCTAGAACGGCCAATAACCGTGTGGTGAATTTTGTCGGTAATCCCGAATTGATCAATCAAATGGTTGAAATCAAGATTACGGAAGCATTTACATTCTCTTTGCGGGGTGAGCTGCTTTAAATGAGCCGATTTTGAAGCATAACAAGCTGTATATGTTAGAGGCCGTCTGAAAAATATTTTTACTTCGATGAAGTTAATATTTTCAGACGGCCTTTCTCTATTTCAGTTTTGATAAAGTAGACGCTTTTCCTTTAAGTGAGGTGAAATTTCGTATATATAGCCCTACGCATAATGCCTAATACCCGCTACAATACGACCGTTAATTACCAGGCAGTTTGTCCGCAAACTGCCTGTTTTCGAAAGGATACCTTATGATTCCGAATCTGGCCCAAATAAAAATATTGTCAGCTACTGTTTTGACAGCCTTTTTTCTGAGTGGTTGCGCTGTAGCACTTATCGGTGGTGCGGCTGCCGGTACTTCTTCCGTGATTGATCGTCGCACTACGGGTGCTCAGGCTGACGATCAGATTATGGAGATGAGGATTAAGAATACCGCTATTTCTTATCTGAAACAGAATAATAATTTGGAAGGATATAATCCAAATTTGAGTATTGTCAGCTACAATCGGCATATTTTACTTTTGGGCAAGGTTGCTACAGAGGATGAACGTCGTTTTGTCGAACAAGTGGCCCGTTCCGAACAGTCTGCACAGGCCGTATACAACTATATCGAAATCGCTCCACAAGTTCGTTCGTTTGGCAATATTTCTGCCGATACTTGGAGCACGGCAAAAGTAAAAACCGTGATGTTGGGTGTGAACGGCGTTTATCCCGGCCGGGTGAAAATCGTTACTTATGATGGCGTTACTTACGTCATGGGTATTTTGACACCTGAAGAGCAGGCGGCGGTTACACAGAGGGTCAGCACAACGGCCGGCGTGCAAAAAGTTGTTACCCTTTATCAGAGTTATATGCCGAATAATTAAGCATAGCGTCAAACGATGTTTGAATCGGGCAAAGAAATACTATTCGGATGCAGGCTGCTCAGTTTTGCAGCCTGCTTTTCCACAAACTTTGTATAGTTTCAACCGTCCTGAAAGACGGTTTTATCCGCATTAAAAGGAAACCTGAATGAACGAAGAAAACTCATCAGAAAATCAGCCGGTTAAAAAGAAAAGTTTTTTAAGCATCGGCAAATTGTTCTGGTTCTTTATCTTTCTCCTCGCCGTTGCCGTAGCGGCATTACTGATCAATGTTTGGCTGGAGTTGCAACGTCCGCAGCCGCCGCAGAGTCAGCCTGTGCAGCAACAAAATACAGTGGAAGTTTGGTCGCCGAATGGTGCATCAGCTGTGGCTCCGGCCAATAACGGCAACCCGCTGGTACCGCAGGCACCGAAAAACGAACCTGCTTCCAAGCCGGATGCGCCTGATGATACGGCGGTTGAAGCCGTTACTCCTCCGGCCAATAACAAACCGAAAGCGAAAGACAACAAAGTCAAAGACGATCAGATTAAGCAGGAAAAACTATCGCCCAATCAAGAAAAGCCGTTGGAGCCGATAAATCGATCTTCAAACAGCGGTGAAGTACCGTTGGAGCCGATCAACAAACGTCCTAAAAACAGCGAATCTGAGGTAGAGCCGGTTAACAAGCTTGCTCCTAAAGCAGACAAGCCCGCCAAGCCGGCACCCAAGCGGCAGACAACCGACATGGACAACCTGTTCTGACATTAAACCTGTAACGGCAAAAGGCCGTCTGAAAAAACAATCCGTTTTCAGACGGCCTTTGATTACGCATTCTGGAAGAATACCCGTAAATCCGTTAAAATTTTGCCGTTTCCCCCTATGGATAATTGGAAGTAAAACATGAACCGCCACCACAAATATCTCGCCCTTACCGCTGCCGTCTTGCTGGCACTGACCGCCTGCGGTAAAGAAGAAAAAAACAATGATGTTCCGGCAGCCAAACCGCAAGAGCAGGTTTTTGCCAAGCCGGTCGAGGCACAGACCGGCCAAGGGAAAGTCGATATGCTGCTGCCCGACTTTACCAAGCTTATGGAGCAGGAAGGCGCGACTGTCGTCAATATCCAGGCAACCAAACAAACCGAAAACAATGCCGACCAAACCGACCACAGCCCTTTCCCCGAAGACGATCCGTTTTACGACTTCTTCAAACGCTTGGTGCCCAACGCCCCGCAACTGCAAGCTCCCGATGAAGACAAAGATCAGAATTTCGGTTCCGGCTTCATTATCAGCGCAAACGGCTACATCCTGACGAACGCCCACGTGGTGGCCGGCATGAACAGCATCAAAGTGACATTGAACGACAAGCGCGAATTCAGTGCCAAACTCATCGGTTCGGATGCCCAATCAGATGTCGCCTTACTGAAAATTGAAGCCGAAGGCCTGCCGACAGTGAAAATCGGCGATGTCAAAACCCTCCGCATCGGCGAATGGGTGGCCGCCATCGGTGCGCCGTTCGGATTTGAAAACAGCATTACGGCCGGCATCGTTTCCGCCAAAGGCCGCAGCCTGCCGAACGAAAACTACACCCCGTTTATCCAAACCGACGTTGCCATCAATCCGGGCAACTCGGGCGGCCCGCTGTTCAACCTAAACGGACAGGTTGTCGGCATCAACTCCCAAATTTACAGCCGCAGCGGCGGCTTTATGGGCATTTCCTTCGCCATTCCGATTGACGTCGCCATGAATGTGGCCGACCAGCTCCGCACCACGGGTAAAGTGCAGCGTGGGCGGCTGGGCGTCATCATTCAGGAAGTCAATTACAACCTGGCCAAATCTTTCGGCCTCAGCAAACCGATGGGCGCGCTGATTACCCAAGTCATGCCCGACGGCCCTGCGGCACAGGCCGGATTGAAGCAGGGCGACGTCGTCCTCAGCGTGAACGGCGAAGAAGTGCGCGCCTCCAACGACCTGCCCGTCATGGTCGGCTCCATCGCTCCCGGCAAGGAAATTACGCTCCAAGTCTGGCGCAACGGCGAAGTCATCGAACAGAAAATCCTGCTCGACAATGCCGATAAAAACAACGGCAGTCGAAGCGGCCATACCGGCAGCGACGACGGTGCCAATTTGCAAAATCAAAGTTTCACCCTCGACAACATCGGACTGACGCTGGCCGAACAGATCACGGGCGACAAACACCGCCTGCTGGTACTGCGTGCCGACAAAGTGGCGGCCCAGGCCGGATTGAAGCGCGGCGACTACATCCTGTCCGTCGGCCAAAATCCGGTAACGGACGAAGCCTCGATGCGGGGCGCGTTGGAAAAAGCGGGCAACAATATCCCGCTGCTCGTCCAGCGCGGCGAGAACACCCTGTTCCTCGCGCTCAACCTGCAATAACCATCCGACCACCCGTTTCAGACGGCCTTCAGGCCGTCTGAAAAATCTTTCATACTCTGAAAACCATGATGCCGAAAACCCTGCCGCGCGGCCCCATAATGGCCGATGTCGAATCCTTCCGACTCACCGACGAAGAAAAAGAACGCCTGCTTGATCCCGCCATCGGCGGCGTGATTCTGTTCCGCCGAAATTTCCAAGATAGAGAACAGCTGACCCTGCTCGTGCAGGAAATCAAAGCCCTGCGCCAACCGCCCCTGATTGTGGCCGTCGATCACGAAGGCGGCCGCGTGCAACGGTTTATCACGGGTTTTACCCGCCTGCCCGCCATGCGCGTATTGGGCGAAATGTGGGACGGACAAGGGGCGGAAGCCGCCAAAGAACGGGCGGAAATGGTCGGTTGGGTGCTGGCTGCCGAACTGGCCGCCTGCGGCATCGATTTGTCGTTTACACCGGTATTGGATTTGGACTGGGGAAATTGCGCCGTTATCGGCAACCGCAGCTTCCACAAAGATGCGGACGTGGTGATTGAATTGGCGTTGGCATTGCAGCGCGGCCTGAACCGCGGCGGCATGAAATCCTGCGGCAAACATTTTCCCGGCCACGGCTTCGTCGGCGGCGACAGCCATCTGACCCTGCCGCACGACTCACGCAGCTTGGACGAATTGCAGGCGGACGACCTGCGTCCGTTTGCCGCCCTGTCTGCCGCAGGCATGGCCGCCGTCATGCCCGCCCATGTAGTTTACGGAAAAATCGACAGCCGCCCTGCCGGCTTTTCACCCGTTTGGCTGCAAGACATTCTGCGCGGCCGGCTCAAATTCGACGGTGTGATTTTTTCCGATGATTTGACCATGGAAGGCGCGGCTGCCGCAGGCGGCATCACGCAGCGGGCACAGGCGGCATTCCGTGCCGGCTGCGACATCGCGCTGGTTTGCAACCGGCCGGATTTGGTGGACGAACTGCGCCGCGATTTTGTCGCGCCCGACAATCCGCAGTTGGCGGCGCGTTGGCAATACATGGCCAATGAGCTGACGCCCGCGCAGGCGCAGGCCGTGCTGCAAACCGAAGCCTTCCGGCACGCCCGTATGCTGACGGAGCAACTGTCGGGCGTCAGGGATTTGGCCGGCGGCGTGCAGGTAGGCGAAGCGTTTTAAATACGAGGGCGATTATAAGGCCGTCTGAAAGTGTGGCTGCGGTGCGGCGACAACTTTTCAGACGGCCTTTTTATGCCTGCTTTCCTGTACGGCTGCTGTCTCGTGCGTTGGAGAACCTACCGTGTGTTCGGTGTGCCGGGCACGTTTAAAACTGTTTCTCCACGCTGACAAACCATTGCATATTCCGCCGCGAATAGAAGCCGCCCATATTGCTGTCCACTTTCAGGTATTGCAGGTTCAGGCGCGGCACCAAGCCTTTCCACGACAATTTTTCGTGCCAGACGGATGCGCCGGCCTGATATTCGCGGTCTTTGCGCACGAATCGGTAAACCAGCGTGCCGGGCGCGTCGAAAACACGGCGGGAGTAGCGCAGATTGGCGCGCAGGCCGAGGCCGTCTGAAAAGGTTTTGAACACGCCCAGCCGAACGCCTTTGCGCACGGAAGCCTGTTCCGCTTCGCGCGTGATGTCGTGCGACCAGTCCGCGCCGCCGAACAGCAGCCAGTTTTTCGGTGCGGCGTATATCAGGGTCGCGCCCGCCGACGGCATGTGGCCGTCGTAGCGTGCCGCCGTGCGTTCTTCGCGATAGCGTTTCCAGATATGGCCTGCGTTGAGCGCGATGCGCCATTTGTCGTTCAGACGGCCTGAAAAGTCGGCCTGTGCGCCGAATACTCGGTTGTAAGGTTCGCCGCCCAGCCGGTTGTATTCGATAAAGGGCAGGATGCCGAACGAGCGCGTTACGGAGCGGTTTTTGTAGCCTGCGGCAAGGTGGATGCTCTGCTCGTTGTATTCGCGGCGGTCCCAATAATGTACGCCGTCGCCGTTCAGACGGCCTGCGGCGAAGTGGCGGCCGCCCAAGTTGATTTCGCGCGACACGCCCAAGCCGTAGCGGATACCGTGCGCACTTTGGGGCAGGCTGTCGGCGGTTTTCCGCCATTGCCTGCCGTCCCATTCGATGATTTCGGCTTCGGAAGCGTTGTTTACATTGTCGGTGGCGGCGTATTGCAGGGAAATTTCGGGCTGCCAGGCTTGTTCTTTTTTGATGGCCGCCAGATAACGGTCGGCAAGTGCCTGCATGTCGGGCTGCAGGCCGGGTTTGGCGCGTTGCAGTTCCGCCGCCGCTTCGCGGTATTGTTTGTTTTCAAACAGCATGACGCCCAAATCGAAACGCGGATAGGCCAAGTCGGGCTGTTGCGCCAAGATGCCGCGATACAGTGCGACGGCTTCGTCATGGCGGAGTTGGGCGCGGCGGAGCGCGCCGAGTGCGTAGTCGTGGAGGACGGGGTCGCGCGCGGGCAGGGTTTGGTATTTTTGCAGCAGTTTTGTCAGGCGCGGCCAGTCTTGTTCGGTCAGTGCGCAGCTGATTTGTGCTTCCAGAGCGCTGCCGTCGTCGTCGGTAAGGACGGCGGCGGGCGGTGCGGGTTGGGGTGGCGGCTCGGGGCTGATGGGTGTTTCCGGCAGTCGGTCGAATGAAACCGGTGCGGGAACGTGCACGGTTTCGGATACGGCGTGGAAGGGTAAAAGCAGCAGGAGCAGGGGGGGCTATTTTCATGGCGGTATGGATGGAAGGGGGATGGAGGCCGTCTGAAAACACCGGCCGGCGGCGATTATAGCGGAAATGCTTTGGCAGGACGGAATATGGCGGTTGATGCGGGGTGCGGCGGTAGTATGGCCGCAGTCTTGGCGGAATTTCTGAATGGCTGATGCAGTTTGCGTCCGTATCCGGGTTGGAAATGAAAAGGCCGTCTGAAACGGTTTTCCGTTTTCAGACGGCCTCTCAAGCATCTTATCTTGTGTACGGCTTAATCGTCGTTGCCGGCCAGTGAAAGCAGGATGTGCAACAGGCTTTGGAAGATGTTGTACAGTGAGATGAAGATGGTCAGTGCCGCGCTGATGTGGCTGTCTTCGCCGCCTTCGATGACGGTGCGCACCTGCCACATGATGACCAGCGAGCTGAAGAAGACGAATGCGCCGGCAATGGCCAGTCCGAAGACAGGCATTTGCAGGAACAGGTTGGCCACCACGGCAATCATCAGGATGACGCCGCCGACGGAGAGGAAGCGGCCGAGGGCGTTGGTGTCAACGTTGGCTTTTCGCGCCATCACCGACATGACGCCGAATACCGCCGCAGTCATCAGGGCTGCGGTGGCGACGAGGTTCGCGCCGCCGGGAATGCTCAGGCTGTATTGCAGCAGCGGGGAAATCAGCGCGCCCATGCCGAAGGTGAAAACCATCAAAAGGCCTGCGCCCACGTTGCTGTAGCGGTTTTTCTCAATCAGGAAAACCATGCCGTAGAAGAAGGCGAAGAAGGCGATGATGCCCGCCCAGCGGTTGCCGGTGAGGCTGAAGAGGTTGAAGCCCGTGGCGGCAGCGGCGAATGCGCCCAGCGCACAGGGGATGAAGGACACTGCCAAGAGGCCGTAGGTTTTGCGCAAAACGCTGTTGCGCTGCACGCCCATGGCCGGGTTGGTATAGTCGTAAACATCATGTTGCATGGTGTCGTTCCTATGTGTGGGTTGGTGAATAAGGATGAGGATTGTAACAGTAAGTCTTGAAAATGCGAAGGTTTTACTTTTTTTATTCAAAATAATGGCGAAGAGGCCGTCTGAACAATCCGTTTCGGGAGGTCCGGTGTTCCGATTATGCTTCTGCCGGAAACGGTCTTTCAGACGGCCTCTTTGCGGTTTAGCGTTTTCCGGTCATGCGGCTGTAAACGGCAAGGATGGCGACGGCCGCAATGGTGGAGACAATCCAGCCTGCGGGTTGGCCCGGCCCGTACCAGCCGAGCGTCTGTCCGGCCCAGCTGCCGAGCACCGAGCCGCCGATGCCGAGCAGGGTGGTGAAGATGAAGCCGAGTTTGTCGCGGCCGGGATAGAGGAATTTCGCCAGAACGCCGATGACGAAACCGATGAGGATGGTGGCCAGCATGTTTTTTCCTTTGTTTGGGTGTGTACAGGGCGGCAATATGCGGCGAAGGGGGTGGATTTAAAATGCCGTTTGCAGGATTTGATGTTTTTTGATGCTTGTTTACATGGAGGCCGTCTGAAAAACCGGTTTGAACGGTTTGTGATGGGTGTTCGCGCGCTTAGTGCCTGCCCGAACGCCAGATGGACCAGATAATCCACAGGCTGTTGGCAAAGGCCAGCAGGTAGCCGGTCAGGCCGAGGAAGCCGGGGGCTTTGTCTACGCTCATGACGATGGAGGAGCCGATAATCAAGGCGGCGGTAACGATGCCCATGGTCAGGCGGTTGGTGGCGCGGTCGAGCTGGTGGCTGAGGTCGTCCAGCCGTTTGAGGTCGAGGTCGAGGCTGAATTGTCCTTTTTGCAGCCGCCGCGACAGGCGGATGAGGGTTTGCGGCAGTTCGTCGGCGGTTTGCAGCAGGGTGTTCAGCTGCCTGCGGCTTTTCCGCACGATGTAGTCGGGCGAGGCGAGGCGTTTCAGTTCGGCCAGTACGATGGGTTTGGCCTGTTCCAAGAGTTCGGTCGAGCCGTCCAGCCGCTTGACCACGCCTTCGAGGGTAATCAGCGTTTTGAACAGCATCACCAAATCGGCGGGCAGCGTCAGGCCGTGGCCGCGCATGATTTGGGTGATGTCGTTGATGACTTGGCTGATGCGTAAGTCGCTGACGGGCGTGTTTTCGTAGTTCAACAGCATTTCCAGCACGTCGGCACCCAGCAGGTTTTCGTCGGGCAGTTCGCCCTGCGCCCAGTTGCCCAGCACATATTGCATGGTAAACGGGTCGCGCTCCGCAAGGGCTTTGATGAGGGAAAGGATTTCGTGCCGCCTCGGGGCGGAAAGGTGGCCGACCAGGCCGAAATCAATCAGGCTGATCCGCCCGTCGTCGCGGATGAAGATGTTGCCGGGGTGCGGGTCGGCATGAAAGAAGCCTTGCTGCAAAATCATGGCAAACAAGGTGTCGGTAATACGCCGTGCCAGCATGGCGCGGGTTTCAGACGGCATCCGGTCGATATCGGCATGGCGCAGGAGGGTGCCGCCGACATATTCCTGCACCAGAATCTGGCGGTTGGAATACTCGGCATAGACCTTGGGGATGTGGACGAAAGGATGGCCGGCAAAGGCATTGGCGAAACGCTGCATATAGCGCAGTTCGAACGACAAATCGGTTTCCCTGGCCAGGCTGCGGGCAAAATACTGAACCATCTGAACCGGCCGGTAGCGGCGGGTTTCGGGGATTTCCGCTTCGATGAGGGCTGCCAGATGGTTCAAAATACGCAAATCCGCGCGTATGCTTTTTTCGATGTCCGGCCGCTTGATTTTAACCGCTACCCGTTCGCCGTTGCGCAAAACCGCGCCGTGCACCTGTGCGATGGACGCGCTGCCGACCGGTTTGCCGTCCAAGCTAGAGAATACCTCGTCCATCGGCCGACCGAGCCGTGCCTCAATCAACGCGCCGATGTCTTCCGTGGCAATCGGCGCGACGTTGCATTGCAGCTGTTCGAATTCCTCTATCCACTCGGCATTGAAAATGTCCACCCGCGTGGACAAAATCTGCCCCAGCTTGACAAACGTCGGCCCCAGTTCCTCGAAAGCCAGGCGGAAACGGCGCGGCGTAGGGATGTAGCGGCTGTCCGCATCGGGGGTTTCAGACGGCGTTTTGCCCGACAATTTGATACGCTGCACAAACTCGCCCAAGCCGTGTTTGGTCAGAATGGCAATGATTTCGCGCAGCCGCGAAAAATCGCGCATAGCGAGTAAAGTTGGTATCATCATGGCGGTTATGTGGTATCTTTCGGCTCGACAGATGCCCAGCATAGCATATTTTTGCGCGCGGACGGCACAGGAGGCCGTCTGAAAAAAATGGTTACCAACACCGTCGGCAGGCTGCCGCAGAGCAGGGCCGACAAGCAAGCGAAACAACAGCATGACCCATTTGAAACAAATCCTTACCTACTTCTTTACGGTGTTTGCCCTATTGACGGCAACCCTTCCCGCCGCCTACGCCGACAATAAAAAAACGGCCAAAAAAGAAACCGTCAAAAAAGACGCAGCCAAAAAAGACAACGCCAAAAAAGAACCGGCCGACAAGAAAAAAGACGATAAAAAGAAAGACGGGGCAAAGTCGGAAAGCAGTAAAAAAGACAATGCCAAAGGCGGCAAAAAACAGGAAAAAGAAAAGAACAACGCCAAAAAAGAAACCCCAAAAGAGGCTGCCAAAAACAGCAAAGAAAAAAAAGATAATAAAGACAGTAAAAATAAAAAAGGAACTGGCAAAGACAAAAAAGAAAACAAACAAGCAGCACAAGCAGGCGGCAGAAACCAAGAAAGCCAAAAGAAAGACGGCAAACAAAAGGACAAAAAGGCCGATACCGCCAAACAAGAAGCCCTGAAAAAGCAAGAGGCCGCGAAAAAAGAAGCGGAACGCCGCGAGGCGGCAAGAAGGGAAGCCGCCCGCCAAGAAGCTGCACATCGGGAGACTCCGCCCGCTCCGCCCCCGTCTGCTCCCCGCCAGTCTTATGACGAAGACGGCATGCAGGCACTGGTCAAACAGCAGTCGGAAACAGAGCGGCGGCAGGAAGCAAAAGCCCCTCCCGCTCCTTCTCCGAAAGTGGAATTTTCCGAGCCTGCGTCAAGCCAATCTTCTTCAAAACGTACCGCCGCCCTTTCCCGCCGCGAAGCAGACGAATTGATCGGCAACGCAATGGGATTACTCGGCGTCAGCTACCGTTTTGGCGGAACATCCGTCAGCAGCGGTTTCGACTGCAGCGGCTTCATGCAGCACATTTTCCGCAAAACCATGCAAATCAACCTGCCCCGCACATCGGCAGAGCAGGCGAAAATGGGTGTGGCGGTCAGCCGCAGCGAACTCCAGCCGGGCGACATGGTGTTTTTCAGCACTTCGCGCGGACGCATCTCGCACGTCGGCCTCTACATCGGCAACAACCGCTTCATCCATGCCCCGCGCACCGGCAAAAGCATCGAAATCACCAGCCTGGGCAACAAATACTGGAACAGCAAATACGTTACCGCCCGCAGGGTGAAACGCTACGATTCAGGTCGTTTTACCAGATAAACCATAAGGATAGAGGAGTCTGAAATATGGCCATGCCCGACATGCCGAAATGGTACGGTGACGACGGCAGCATCGTTTCCTGCACCGAAAAAATCAAAGTCATGAACGAAAACATGACGGAACTCTTCCAGCTGGCGCAAGATGCGTTTGAGGATGCTCTGTTGATGGGCTGCGGAGAGGAACAGCTGCGCGAATACCTTGCCGCCCTGGTGGCCGGGGTGGAAAACCCATACCAAGGATAAAGGCATTTGCAGCCTGCAAGCAGAGGCCGTCTGAAAAGCAGAGTATTGTTTTTTCAGACGGCCTCCTTCGTTTTTTATTGCGACATAACATCTGAGGAACTTGTCATGAACCGTTTCTGCATGGTTTTACTATTTGTCCCCCTTTTGAGTGTTGCGGCGCAGCCGGAAGGCTTGGCCGTGGTGGCCGACCCGGACGGCCATGCCAACCTGCGCGCCCGTCCCGACCTGAAAAGTAAAGTGTTGGCCAAGCTGCCCAACGGTACGCCGATCTATTGCCTCTCCGACGAAGCAGGCGACGGCGGCGCGCAGTTTTGCGACGCGAGGCTGCAAACGCCGTCTGAAGGCGGCTTCGTCCATCACAGCCGATTGGTTTTCCCCAAACGCAGTGGCGGCTTTGTCCCCCTTCGGTTGCGGCACAACGGTTCGGACGGCATAACGTTGTCCGCCGCAGGGCAAACCATCCGCGTTACCGCCGCCCGTTTCAAGCCGAATAAAGCCGATTTTTCCGGCATCGACAAGCAGGGGTATACGGCCCGACGCTATCGGGGCCATCCTTTCTATGGTACGGACAACATGATTCCCGACGAAGTCTTCGTGCCTGCAAGCATCACGCTGAACGGCCGCCCCGTACCCGCTACCCAGTTGCAGGGGCTGTTTCATCCCGTTTATGCCGCCAACCCGCAAGCGGGCAATTTTTGGCATACTTGGGAAGCCTATTACCGCCCGGACAGCGGAACCGTTTATCTCTATGCCTCATTGGGGGCGGACGGCGCA
>ERZ773046.1428-NODE-1428-length-13601-cov-6.279344_pt1 | contig 13601 bp, 8 predicted proteins | sample MGYA00580634_ERZ773046 | MGnify/ENA primary metagenome ERZ773046 (study PRJEB29015, sample SAMEA2738127) | human oral metagenome | biome: human oral; feature: human-associated habitat; material: saliva | place: China | collected 2159 ... | reverse complement strand
TATGAGCGGGTTAAGAAAAACGGTAAAGGCGTCACTAAACAAAACGCTAAAGCCTGGCTGTTTAAGCTAGATGAGCAGCTACGGGAAGTAAGTGAACCACTTACTAAAACCAGCGACGTCGGCACTGAAATAACCCGCATTGTGGGCCTGAGCCGTGAGCAATTCACCCAAACTGTAGTTTTGCCGCAAGGTAAGTTCGCCCAGTTTTTGCGTTCAACTTCAAAAGACCGCCAAGATCTGCTGCAAGAGCTATTTGGCACCGCGATTTTTGAAGATTTGCAGCTTGATCTAGTTGAGCGTGCCCGTAAGGTCAAAAAGAATCAGGAAGCTTTAGACGCCACCTTGCGCGCCAATTTGGGGGTGCTGGCCTCGCTGTTAGATGAGGCGCCTCAGTTAGACCCGGCGCGCTGCCTGGTCTACGAGCCGGTGCCGGAAGTTGACTGCGAGTTTGACCCGCTAGAAACCGCTTGGGACAGCCGGTTTAAGCCGCTTACGCCCTGGCTGGAGCACAACCAGCGCTGCGCCAATTTGGAGGTGAGCGCGCTTAGAGGACAGGAAGATAAATTACGCAGCGAATTTGCATACCAGCGTGATTTGGCAGCCCGCCAAGAACGCTATTTGGCGCTGGCTAAAGAGCATGAGCAGCTAGTGGCCCAGGGGCCTGCACAGAGGCAGCGCCTAGCCCAGATTCAGGCCTTGCAGGCTCTATCTGACTTAAAACCTTGGCATGAGCAGCTAAAACAGGCCCAAGCCCAGCAAGCTGTAGCGCAGCGCCAGCTAAGCCAGGCTCTGGAGCTTGAGCAGCTGGAGTCAGATGAGCGCGCACAAGCTGTTTTACAGCCTTTAGATTACCGAGGTGCCCAGGCCTTAAGTGTGCAGCTAACCGCCCAGGTAGCAGCCCTAAACCCACAGGTGGAGCTAGAGACGGGGCTGGCCGGACGACGTCGTGATTTACAGACCAAAACCCAGGCCCACGAAAGCGCCAACGCCAAACTAGCCCAGGGACGCGAACGCGAAAACCAGCTACCCACCCAGATTGCCTCCAAGCAGGAGCTTTTGGAGCAGCTAAACGAGCAGGCCGCCACCTTGCCCACCGCCCAACTGGCCCAGGAGCAAGCCACCCAGGCCCTGAAACTAGCTAAAGCCCATGAGCAGCTAGTCGAAGACCAGCAGCGGGCACTTAAACTTCAACAGCTCGTGGCGCTGGAGTTAAAGCAGGCTAGCCAGAAACATAAGCACATGTTGGAGCAGTGGCTAAGCCAGTCGGCCCTGAACCTGGCGCAAAATTTGGTTGACGGCGAGCCTTGCCCGGTCTGCGGCGCCACCGAGCACCCGGCCCCAGCCACCCAGGGCGGTGAGAACATCAGCCAGGAGCAGCTAGATCAGGCCCTTGAGAAAGTTAATGAGGTTCAAGGCGAGCTTTCGCAGGCCAGCGAACGGGTAACAAAACTGGCCGCCCAGCTTGAGGCGCAGCCTTGCCAACTAAGCCCAGCCCAGGCCCGTGAGCAGTTACAGGAAGCTAAAGCGGCTCTGACGGCTGCCAAGCAGGCTAGCGAGCAGGCGCGCAGCTGTAAGGCGCAGATTGCCAAGCTAAATGCGGAGCTTGAGGCGCTGCGGGCAGATAATCAGGCTGCCCAGGCTCGCCTGGCTGGTGACGCTAAAGAGATCCAGTTGCTGGGTGAAAAGATTGAGGCCGATGCGGCTTCGCTAAGCTGTGAGGGCTTTGAGAGTGTGGCCGCGAAGGTTGAGTATTTGAGCCAGTTGGCCGCCGGCCTTGAGCAGTTGGCTAAAGCTGGCCAGGAGCTGGACCAATGTAAAAAGCGTGCGCAGCAGGCCGCTGACAGTTTCGCTGCGCAATGGGCCCAGGCCAGTGCCAGCTTTGCTGAGCACAGCGCTAAACCGGCGGCTCCTGCCCCTACAGATCCAGCCGAGACAGAGCCAACCCAAGCAGAGCCAACCCAAGACACCAGCGTCGCTAACGTCCAGGAGGGCTATGCGCAGGCATGTCAGGCTTTTGCCGGGCTAGATTTGGCCGCTTTGAAAGCTACCTCAGCCAGCTACGAAAAATCCTTATCCATTAACCAGGCGGCTTTGGCTGAGCTTGAAGGAATTGAGCTGACTCCTCCCCCGCTAGAGCAAACCCAGGGCCAGCTAGAGCAGGCTCAGGCTAAAACGCAAGCGTGCCAAACCTACGCCAGTACCTGGCAGGCTTTTGCCGGGCAGGTAAATGCGCAGTTAGCTAAGTTAAATGAGCTTTTGGCTCGCCGTAGTAAGGCCAGCGATAAGGATGCCCAACTATTGGCGTTGGCTAGCGCCGCCAATGGCGACAACCATGCTCGCTTGACACTGTCTGCTTGGGTGTTGCAGGCCCATTTCCGCCAGGTGTTAGTGTTCGCCAATGAGCGCCTGGGAGTGATTGGGGCGGGCCGCTATGAGCTGATTAATGTTGATAGTGAGGAAGACACTCGCCAGCAGAAGCAGGGCTTGGGCCTGGCGGTGGTTGACCATTTAAGTGGCACTACCCGCTCTCCACGTACACTTTCGGGCGGCGAGAGTTTCTATGTGTCTTTGGCTTTAGCCCTAGCTTTGGCTGATGTGGTGGCCACCCAAAATGGCGGTATCGAGATGAACACCCTGTTTATTGATGAGGGTTTTGGTTCCCTTGATGAGGGCACGCTGGCTGAGGTTATGGATGTGCTTGGCGCTTTGCATTCAGGCGGGCGCGTGGTGGGGATTGTTTCTCATGTCAGCGAACTAAAGCGTGCTATCCCCGCCGCCGTTGAGGTGCGTCCTCTGCTTGGCGGTGGCTCTACCCTGCGCACGCGGGTTTAGGTGCGCGCCCTCGCCGCTGGCAAGTCTGGCGCGGCCCCAAGCTTGCACGCGAGTTTAGGGCCTGCACGCAGTTTTAGGACCAGTTTTTGGCCAGTACCGCCACTTCACACACGTCGAACCAGAGCAGATCGGCGTCAGCGCTGCGTTCAAAAGCGTCCTCGTCGCCTTCGGCTGCTAGTTTTACATCCGCACTGGCTTGATCTTCATCTGCCAATACTGCGGCCACGTCATCCCAAGGCACATCCACCAGCACCTGGACAGTGCCAGGTAGGGTTTCGTCGTCGACCTCTAATTCACGCAGGTTCTCACGCTCCACGTCAGCAGCAATTACTACGCGACGGTAGCGTTTTTGCGCCTCATCTTGCTCAGAGATGGCAATTACTGAGGAGTCGGCTGCGCACAGGCAGGCCGACACTTCCAGACCTTCCTCGTCTTCGTCAGGTAGCGCCGCAGCCAGTGAAGCGGTGGCGGCGTGAGCCTGGCGGGAGGTAATGGCCGGGGCGGAAAGGTCCGCCACTGTGGCAGGTAGATATACGCGCATAACGTTTAGTTTAACGGCCTAACCGGAACTAAAGCGCTAGCGCCTCGCCAAAGCTAGCTGGTTACACGCCGCCACCGCCTAAGCCCACAGGCCGCTTAAGCCAGCTGGGTCATCACTAGTTTGGCCAGTTTGGCAATGGATTTGGCGGCCGCGCTGCGGCTTTCCACCACTGCCACCGGCTGGGCTTGCATCAGGGCCTTATCGAATAGGCGATAGTCTGCCGGCACGTAGACAATGTCTGAAGCGCTGGTGTAGCGGGCAAGTACGCTGCCGATAGCACTGTTGGGGTCAGCCCCGGCGGTGCTTGAGCGCACTCGGTTAACTACCACCTGGCTGCGTCCACCAACTGCTTGACGGTTGGAGTTAAGCAGCTGGATTAGGCGCCTAATACCTACCGGATCAGCCGCGCCCACAATCAAAGTCAGGTCTGCTTGTTCAAGTAGGGCGGCGGCGACGGCGTCATGGTCGGGTTCCATGGCGAAGTCCTCTACCCGCTCTTCTTCCAGCCCACCGCTTAAGTCCACCACAGTGTATTCGGCGGTGTGGCGGCAGACTTCCCAGACCTTATTCATGGAGGCTACTGGCAGTTCACGCCAACGTCCTGAGCGTCCCAGCCCGGTTAGTACCTGCAGGTCAGCTTTGGCGCTGAGCAGGGTTTGTACCAGGCGGGTGGAGTCGAGCTCGCCGTGGGTGGCCAGGCGTGCGGCACTAGCCAGGCCAGAGGAGTCTTCAGGCAGTCCCAGCAGCTGTACCTGTGCGGGAGCGTTGATGTCGCAGTCAACCAAAATGGTGCTGCCCTGCTCGTTTAGGTAGGCGGCCAGTGCCAGTGCCAGGGTGGAGCGCCCTGGCGCCCCGTGGGTGCCCCAAACTGCAATGATTTTGCCGATTTTAGGCTTGCCTGCAGCGTCAATTTCTTCGCGCTGCGAGGCTGGCGCAAAGGCGCTGGTGGCCGGGCTTGAAGGGGTTCCCGCAGTGACTGGCCAGCCGAGCTTTACTTCAGGCTGCGCTGAGTTAGTGGTTGCGGCTGTGTTTAGTGGGGCTGCGTTATTTTGCGACGACGCCGCAGCCAAGGGGCCTGTAACTCCAGCCCCACCCGCCCTAGCCGGCCCTGCGCCAGCCGGGCCTGCCCCGGCCGTGCTGGCAGCTGAAAAAGCAGCCCGTGTTGAGCGGCGGGTAGGTAGCCCCCCATTCGGGGTAAGCGCAGCCCCAGGACTAGCTGGGCCATTAACTGCGCGAGGTTGCCCATTGGGGGCATAAGCACTCGGGGCGCCCTGGCTGCCAGGCATGGCCATGGGCATGGCGGCGCCAGGGGTGCCTTGCCCGCCAGGCATACCGAGTCCACCTGCACCCGGGACGCCCACAGCCCCAGGAACCGCGCCTGCGATTGGCCCAGCACCGGGCATCGGGGCCATGACACCAGGCATGACACCTGGCACGCCAGCGCCAGGCATGGCGCCAGGAATACCAGCCCCAGGGGCCGCACCCGGCATACCAGGCTGTGCGGGGCCACCAGCCCCAGCCACTGCGCCAGCGCGACCGGCGGGGCCGGCAATTACTGGACCACCTGCACTGGGGGTACTGGCCCCATTTTTGCGCGCCAGCAAAGCACGTAAACCTTTACGGCGTGGAGGCTGAGCCCCATTGATGCCAGCTGGGTTTTGGTAACCGTTAATTTGGCCAGGCGCCAGCACCTGAGTATGCGCCGGCATAGGGCCAACAGGTGCCGCTGCTGAAGCCGCGAATGGAGCCGAAGTAGCCGACCAAGCAGTCCCTGCAGCCGACATTGCCGACCAGGGCCCACCGGCTCCTGAGGCTGCAGTAGGGATTGCGGCTGAGGCGGCGGAAGCATAGGGGGCGGCAGAAGCAGCCGAGCCATAAGGCGCAGCTGAGGCGGCGGAAGCATAGGGTGCGGCCGAAGCAGCCGAGCCATAAGGCGCAGCTGAAGCGGCCGAAGCAAAGGATGCGGCCGAAGCCAGCGGTCCAGCTGAAGCGGCCGACATTCCAGTGGCCGCCGAGAAACCAGAAGCCGCCAAATCTGAGCTAGTCACGGCGCGCTGCTGCGGCGGGGCGAAAGGCGAGACATCCATCGCAGCGCCTGCCATCTGGCTAGCTTCACCAGGCGCTGTCATCCCAGCTTGCGCCGTCGCCCCGTTTCGGGCATCTACCCCACTTTGGGGTGCCCCGCCGGCGTAATCAGCTACAACAGGCCCATCCGGCGTGGCCGGGCGCGCCGCTTGAGAGCGGCGCACACTGCGGCGCGTAACTGGTTGAACCGACTGCGGCAGCACGCGAGCAGCTAATGCCCCCTCAGGCAATGGAGGCGAGTCAATACTGGTCTGGCCAGCTGAAACAGCCGACTTGATAGTGTCTACATTAGAGTCATTGAGCTGCTGCGGCGGATCGTCCGGTTCAACCTTAGCTTTAGCCTCGCCGCGTTGCTCCTGAGCGTCCGTAGTGAAGTAGCTGGTCGCGTTGCCCTGGCTGGGGGTAACTGGGCTGGCAGCATGGCTGGCACGGCGGGCACGACGGCGCCCCATGCGGGTGGTTGGCTGCGCAGCTGTGATGTCTGCTGGGCTTTGTTCAGAGCTGGTAGCTGGCAGCTCAGCTGGCGCCTCAGGTAAGTCGGCGCTGTGCGCCGGCGGCTCAAAGCTTGGAGCTGGCGGCAAGGGCAGCGCTAAAGCCGGATCTAACTGCCCACTAGGGACCGGAGCCTCAGTTGGGGCCATAAGCGGCACTTGCCCCACCGCACTATCAAAGGGCGGGGGTGGTAGCTGCTCTGGCGGCGCGGGCGGCGGACTGGAAGCTGAAGCCTGACTTTGCACGACGGCGTCGAACAAGGGAGAACTAGCCCCGTCCGTCGTCGCCGCCATGGGCACATCTAAAGGATTAAAGGCTGCAGAACGCGCGCTAGGCAGCCCCAAGGCGCCGTCGTCAACTGCCGTAGGCGAAAGCCCAAAGAGCTCATCACCCAAACTGGCTGCAGCCGTGGGCTGGGGCGAAACCGTGCCAGCAACCAAAACCCGTGAAATTTCGGCAACCACTCGCTGAGGCGAACCCGGCCAAGGCGCCACCCAGGCGCCCAGATCATGCCAGCGCACCCCGTCATTGCGGGTCAACACAATCGCGGGCACGCCATAAGAATTCAAAGTGGCAATCACTGTGCGATCTAGTCCGTCAAGCTGCTCATCAATAATGGCCAGCTGTCCTAGTCCCACGGCAGCATCAGCTAAAAGCTCACTTATATCTGCACAGCGGCGCGAAACATACAGGTCACGCTCAGCGTCAATTTGTCGCAAAAGCGTGGAATCGTCATCCCATAAAGCTAGTAATACGGCTGTTCTCATTGCTCAGACCCCGTGTTCACCAGCACCAAGCCGGCACCAGAGCCGACTGCGGTGAGCACAGGCTCAACTTGTTCGGCCGGTACCAGCACGCGCACGCTGGTGCTTTTATCTGCGACGATGGCGTTTTGATCGCCTCCGATTGCGTCCACTATCAGTCCTTGAGCCACGCGCCTAGCTCCATTGGTGCTAGCTGCTTTAGTTGCCGACGGCGTGGGTGCTATGGCCGCTACGTTTCTGGAAGGCAACTGCCACAGCTCCACGGTATCGCCAACCCGAATGCTATTTAAAAGCTGACCACTGCTTTGCACCACAATTGAGCGCATATTCAATTTGCTTTGCTGGCTAGTGGCATCGGCTGGCAATAACTCTCCTGAGTGTAATGAACGTTGCGCATATGTGTCAGCTTTAAGTTGCTTTTGTTGCACATAAGCGCTACTTGCACTCCCAAGATTCACTGAGACTAATTTCAGGTTTTTTCCAGCTTTTAGAGCAGTTCCTGGGGCTACATCCTGACTCAAAGCCCATACCTGCTGTGTACTAGTGGCTCTATCAATTAGTACTGAACCGGCTACCATAGACACGATGACCAGCACTATTCCGATAAAAAGCCTAGGATCTCGCCAAGTTGGGCGCCTCCAGCGCCAAGCGTCAATGCTCGCACCAGCATCATTTTGATGCTGCCGCGCCCCGTATCTATTCGATTGATTTAATTCAGACATATGCGCACCCCTTGGTAACAACCTCCAGGTCGTCCAGCTATCTGCCTATCCTAAGAGAAATTCTGGGCAGCCATGAAGTTTTCACAATCTCACCTAACCAGTTTGCATCTGGGCTAACCCGTGACATTATTAGGACATGGCACCTCGATTTTTATCTATCGCCGACGTCGCCGAGCAGTTATCGATTTCCGCCCAGGCCGTCCGTTCACTTATCCGCACCGGAGAGCTACCCGCCATTCAGGTTGGCGCTCGCGGTCTATGGCGCATTGAAGTAGCTGCACTCGAAGACTACATCGACAAGCAGTATGCGCACACCCGCGAGGCCGTATCCGAAGGTGGACTAGATCTCTAAGCGCTATCGCTAGCACCCAATTTTGGCTAGCGATAGTGACCGCACGACCTAAATATTAGCCTCTTGTGGCTAAATACTGGTCACAATTTCAATTGCTGACAGGATAAGCGTGACCCGATCGGATAAGTCACGCTTGTCCACGCTCAGTACGTCCACGTGATCCGCACCGACGCGGATGATCCTGCCGGTAATATCACCCGCCACCGTATTGAACCTGGCCGGTCGCTTAGTTCGCATAATTTGACGCAAAACTGCCGCAACCGTGTAGCTAACCCGTTGCGACGGCGTCGTCTCTAACTGGCGCCCCACGCCCCGCACACTAACTACCGCCCCCATTGGCACCAGCATCTGACTGGCATCAGAGGCACGCAGTAGCAAAAATTCTTGGCGTGCTTGCAGTAGCTTGCCGCTAGCTACCCGCCCACTGCGAGTGGTTAGGGTAAGCGCACCGCCTTCCACCGCGCGCAGACGATCTACCAACGCGCTTCTACCAGCTTCAGCCTCGGCTAGCTCCCAAGCCTGAGCTGCCCGGGCAGAGCGTTCATACTGCTCAAACTGGCTATCTAGATCCGCTAGCAGGCTCTCTAAGTGCATGATTCAAGATTGCCATAACCAAAGTCACATTCGCTATTGACAGGTAAGTTCTGGCGAAACATAATTAAACATCACTGTTTCTCACCAAAGAAGGTGTACCGATGTCTAAGAGCCTAAAATGTTGGCTAGGTCTTCACCTGGTTGCCTGGCTCGGCACAGCGCTGAGCGTTTTGCTGCTAGCAGCCGCCGTGGCTTTGCTCAAGACCTTGTCTTTGCAGTATTTGTCGCTGTGGTCGATGGCGGATGTCAGCACTGCACTGGCCGGCCTGGCCGCCGCAGCCGGCGCCGCACTGGTAGCCTGGCACGCGCTGGGAGCCATGTGGGTGCTGGTATGTGCTTGTACTCACCGCACTTTGAATTTGCGTCACAGCGCGCCTTTGGTGCGCAAACTGGCCACCGGGGCCGCCATTATTGCCCTTAGCTGCGCCCCGGCCAGCGCTAATGACGACAATCTGGGCTGGGGCGCACACGGCCCTTCCCCTAGCGCCACCGCGAGCGCGAGCGCTTCAGTCAGGCCCAGTGCTTCAGCCAAGGCGAGCTCCCCGGCCACAGCAAGCTCCCCATCCAGGAGCCCGCACGCTAGCAGCGCGCCCACTAGCCGAGCCAGTGCCACGCCCACTAGTCACGCCAGCGCGCGAGCCAGGGCTACAACAAGCCCTAGTGCCTCAAGCCGACCCAGTGCGCGGCCTTCAGCCAGTCCCAGCCGCTCTAGTACTCATCCGCGCACTGGCGGGCCGGGGTCTAAAACCCCGGCAGTTAAAAGTCCGGGAGCCAAAGCTCCAAACTCGAAGGCCAGCCCCGAGAGCGGCGGCTCCAATCCCGCTAGCGCGCAGCGCTCAGGTACTTGCGTCCCAGCTCCGGACGCTAAGCCCGCCCCGGTTATTCGCCAACACTTGGTTTTAGCTGGCGAGAGCCTATGGTCTATTTCCCTCCAGTGGCTACAGCAAAACGGGGTCCCCTCCCCCACCAACGGGCAGGTAGCGCAACTGTCTAAGCAGATTTTTGCGGCCAATGCGGCACTCATCGGCTCTAATCCAGATTTGATTCGCCCCGGCCTCGCACTGACGATTCCCACTAAGGGCTAGCCATGAGCACGCTTTATGCCTCCAGTTATGCCCCTAGTGCGCGCCAGCAAGCCCCCCAAAGGCGCCAAGGTGCAGCAGCCTCCAGCCGCAGCCCGCAGCGCCAGGCAAGCAAGTCGCAGCGCCAGGCAAGCAGCCCGCGCCAGGCAAGCAGCGCCGTCGGCCCTGGTTCTCCCAGCTCACAGCAAAGCCACCAGCCCCAAAATCACCAGTCCCAAACTCGGCAACAAAGCCAGCCTCAAAGCCAGCAACTGCCTGATCCGGGGCGCTGGGCAGGGACGGTAGCCGTTTACGCCTGGGAAATCATGCACGGGATGCGCCAGCCGCAGCATTTAGCTCGCTGGCTCACCCCAGAGCTGTATGACGCACTCAGCCGTCGGGCACAGGTAGCCGCACGCTGCCAGGCCGGCAAGCCAGCCCGGATCCCCTACCTATATGCGGTGCGGGCCCAGGCCAGTGCCAGCGGCTGGGAAGTTAGCGTGCTTCTCTCCCACGACGGGCGCATCCACGCCTGTGCCTGCCAGATCCAGTTGCGCCACGGGCACTGGGTAATGACCTACCTGCACATGGGCTAATGGCCCCTTAAGTGCTTCGCGGCTTCAGCGGCCTGCTCAGCGAGTCTGACAGTCTGCTCAGCGGCGGCGGCGCTTCTTGTTGGAACGGCGACGGCGCTCAGCGCGGTTACCCTGGTTATCGCTACCTTGAGTGTCGGCGTCGGAGTAGGTCACCGCAGTAGACAGAGCCTTACGGCCGGTGTCACCCATGATCGAGGCCTGCTCGCGAGCCTGAGCAGCTTCGCGGGCAGCCTGCTTAGCCTGAGCCTCAAAGCGGGCGCAGTAAGCAAAAATCTGCTCGATCGTATCTTCACGAATGGCTTCCATCATGGCCTTGAACATGTGGGCACCCTCGTTGGCGTATTCAACCAACGGGTCGCGCTGGGCCATGGCCCGCAGTCCAATACCTTCCTTGAGGTAGTCCATTTCGTACAGGTGCTCGCGCCAGTGCTGGTCCACCACGGCCAGCAGCAGGCGACGCTCCAGGGTGCGCATGGGTTCTTCACCCAGCTGCGCCACAGCTAGATCGTTAGCGGACAGGCTAGCTTCGGCGTCCTCATAGGCCACCGCAATATCCTCAGTGAGCTCTTCAGTTAGGCGCTCGCTGGTTAGCGCATCCAGGCCACCTACGCCGTCGACCACCTCATCCACAGTCAAACCCATCGGGTAGACAGTGGACAGGTCCTTCCACAGCTGGTCCAGGTCCCACTGGTCACTGCGCCCCTCGGCGGTGCGCTGGGCCACCACGTTGGCAATTACGCGCTCACGGAAGGCCTTGATGTGGGGCTCTAGATCCTCACCCTGCAGCACCTTGCGACGCTCGTCGTAAACCTTTTGACGCTGCTCGGTGAGCACGTCGTCGTACTTAAGCACGTTTTTACGGATCTCAAAGTTACGTGCCTCCAGCTGACGCTGGTAGGAAGCGATGTTGCGGGTGATCATCTTAGATTCCAGCGGCACGTCGTCGGGGTAACGGTCCGAGGAGATGATCTGCTGAGCCAGACCGGTGGCGTAGGTGCGCATCAGATCGTCCTGCATGGACAGGTAGAAGCGGCTCTCACCAGGGTCACCCTGACGGCCACTACGACCACGCAGCTGGTTATCGATACGGCGCGACTCATGGCGTTCGGTGCCCAGCACGTACAGACCACCGAGCTCCACCACCTCGTCGTGCTCCACCGAGACGGCTTCCTTGGCTGCCTTCAGGGCGGCCGGCCAGGCCTTTTCGTACTCGTCGGGGGTGTCGATGGGGTCTAGGCCAGCTTCCTTCAAGGAGGCCACGGCAATGAACTCAGCGTTACCACCCAGCATGATGTCGGTACCACGACCAGCCATGTTGGTGGCTACGGTTACCGCGCCTTTACGTCCGGCCATGGCCACGACGGCGGCTTCGCGGGCGTGCTGCTTAGCGTTTAGTACCTCGTGGGGGATGTGGCGCTCACGCAGCAGGGCCGAGAGCTCCTCGCTCTTTTCCACACTGGTGGTACCCACCAAAACCGGCTGCCCGGCGTCGTGACGTTCTTCAATGTCGTCAACTACCGCGTTCAGCTTGGACTTAACGGACTTGTACACCAGGTCCGGCTGGTCCTTGCGGATCATGGGCTTGTTGGTGGGGATGGGCACGACGCCGATCTTGTAGGTACCAGCGAATTCTGCGGCCTCGGTTTCAGCCGTACCGGTCATGCCTGAACGCGAACCTTCCGGGTACAAACGGAAGTAGTTCTGCAAGGTGATGGTGGCTAGAGTCTGGTTTTCACTCTTGATCTCTACCCGCTCTTTGGCCTCAATGGCCTGGTGTAGACCCTCGTTGTAACGGCGCCCAGCCAACACGCGACCGGTGTGCTCATCAACAATCAGCACTTCGCCGTCGGCAACAATGTAGTCACGGTCGCGCTTAAACAGTTCCTTGGCGCGGATGGCATTGTTGAGGAAACCGATCAGGGCGGTGTTGCCGGCTTCGTAGAGGTTGTCGATACCTAGACGGTCCTCGATCTTCTCAATACCGGGGGCCAAAATACCTACGGTGCGTTTCTTCTCGTCAACCTCATAGTCCTTGTTTGGACTGAGGATCTCAGCTATATCAGCGAACTCGCGGTACCACTTGTTGTTGTTACCGTCGGCAGGGCCGGAAATAATCAGCGGGGTACGGGCTTCGTCAATAAGGATGGAGTCAACCTCGTCAACAATCACGAAGTTGTGCCCGCGCTGGACCATGTCCTCAGGGCGCTGGGCCATATTGTCGCGCAGGTAGTCGAAGCCCATCTCATTGTTGGTGCCGTAAGTGATGTCGCAGTCATACTGCTTGCGGCGTTCAGAGGGATCCTGACCAGCAAGTACACAACCGGTGGTCAGCCCTAGGAAACGGTGCACACGCCCCATTAGGTCAGACTGGTACTCGGCCAAGAAGTCGTTGACGGTAACCACGTGCACACCCTTGCCGGTTAGTGCGCGCAGGTAGGAGGGCAAAGCAGCAACCAGGGTTTTACCTTCACCGGTTTTCATCTCAGCAATGTTGCCCAGGTGTAGGGCCGCGCCACCCATTAGCTGCACCCGGTAGGGGCGCTGGCCTAGTACGCGGTCGGCGGCTTCACGCACAGTTGCAAAAGCTTCAGGCAAGATATCGTCGAGGGTTTCGCCCTCTTCTAGGCGCTCGCGAAACTCTTTGGTCTGATTACGCAGTTCTTCGTCAGTGAATTCGCGGTAGTCATCTTCAAGAGCATCAACCTGGTCTGCGATAGCACTTAGCTTTCGCAAGGTCCGGCCTTCACCGATGCGTAGGATCCGGTCAACAATAGACACGCTTACAAGCTCCTTGCTGGCTTAAGCCTGTTACGGGCAGCCATTTGAATATATTCAACCTTGTCTATCGTACTATCGCCCGGCTAAGGCTTTGAATCTATTCGCTATTTGCTTTTCGTGCACTGAGCCTCACCAACCAAGCCCTACCCCTTACGCGCTAGCCTTACGATTCAGGCGCCCGCCCTTGCAATTCAGGCGCCCGCCACACGCCAGCCTTACTGCGCTGACCAGCGCTTGCGCAAGTTTTCCACAGATTTATTTTAGCTATTGGCACAGGCAAGACATGTTAGAGATATTTGATTTATGTTTAATGCTCTTACGCCTCTTGCCCGGCCCCCTACTTCGAAAGTCAAAGCCACTTCTAGCAGCAAAAACGGCACTATTCCTACCTCCAGGCTAACCTCGTTTAGGGCGCCACACTTGGGGCTGTCACGTCCATGACTAGCCCCCTTAGAGCCGCCACACTTAGAGTCGTCGCAACCATGACCAACCCCCTCAAGGCCGCAGGTCAGCTGGTTTTACCTCGCCAATGCGCTGGTTGCGGCCTGTGGGATACAGACCTATGCCCACAGTGCCGCCAGCTACTAAGCCGCAGCGCCACCTTACTCAACAGCGATTTGCTGCCGGCCACAGATCTGGCCATCTGGAGCCAAGGCACCTATGCGGGAGCTTTACGCCAGATTGTGCTCAGTTTTAAAAGTGGTCGCCACCGCGTTATCACCGGTGCCGTATTGGCTGGGATTAACGACGGCGCCGCCGCCATGATCCCTTGGCTCACCTACCA
>ERZ773046.1417-NODE-1417-length-13674-cov-7.797415_pt1 | contig 13674 bp, 11 predicted proteins | sample MGYA00580634_ERZ773046 | MGnify/ENA primary metagenome ERZ773046 (study PRJEB29015, sample SAMEA2738127) | human oral metagenome | biome: human oral; feature: human-associated habitat; material: saliva | place: China | collected 2159 ... | reverse complement strand
AACGTCCGACACCCGCTTTAGGAGAGCGGTGCTCTATCCCCTGAGCTACGAGGGCATTACACGAGCTAGTTTAGCAGCTGTACACATAGTGGCGTCACCCGCCTTGCGGCGGGTGACGCCGAGTTAAGGTGATGACGACCGCTACCGGCTATATATGCTATGCACGCGGCCAGGGAGTGTTCCCTCGCCGAGCCGGCTCCTCACGTACACGCTGAGGTACTACCAGCACTGGGCAGCTTGCGTGACTGAGGACGGCTTGAGAGGTGGAGCCAAGCAGGATTCCAGAGAAGCCGCCGCGACCGCGAGAGCCAACCACGATCAGGTCTACCGCAGTGGAGAACTCAGCCATGAGCTCTGCTGCGTTCCCATCTAGCACGTGCCGGCGCACGCGCACATCCGGGTAATCCTTGGTAACTGCAGCGATCGTGCGATCTAAGCCTGCACGTAGATCGTTAACAACTTCTTCATGGTCTACAGCAGCCGGTAGCCAGGCCAGTGCGCCTGAGCCAGCCGCGATGGGTACGGCAGCGATGGCGGTGAGCTCTGCATTCCACAGGTGTGCGGCTACCACTGCAGCAGTCAGCGCCTTGCGGGACGAGTCAGAACCGTCAACACCCACCACGATGCGTCTTACCGGCGTGAAGGCCGATCCCTCTTTGTGTTGAGGCACAACCGCCACCGGGCAGTGGGCGTGAGCAGGAAGTGCTGAAGAGACGGCACCTAGTAGGCGGTCAGCAAAGCCGCCGCCACCACGAGTACCTACTACCGCAAGGCTAGCCTCGCGAGATAGCTCCACTAGCACCCCAGTGGGATCGCCAGTCTCCAGCGCGCTGGTTACCGGCACATTGGCCTCACGCACAATGGCTTCGGCCTCTTCAATAACTTTTTGGGCACCAGCCCGAATTGCACTGTCGTCAATGCCGGCATATCCACCATCTAGCGAACCTGCCGTGAACGAAGGCAAAGAATACGCACAAACTAAGTGCACACGAGCACCGGAGTGCGCCGCGTGTTGTACTGCCCACCGCAGGGCTTCCAGCGACTCTAGCGAGCCGTCTACGCCCACGAGGACAACATTGTCTGTGGTCATGGTCGACACCTTCCTAACTACGATTCACCTGAAGGCATGAGGACCGACATGCCTCTCAAGTGAGGTATACGACACTTTACCGCACTTATTTGCTATTTGCACCCATAGAGTTTGCGCATTTTCAAGTGTCTATGCAGATCAAGAGCATTTTTGTAGCAGACTTAGTGGCATGTAGCAAGCTTTGTACCACTTGCACTATTAGCAGTATTTGCGCGACTTTGCGCACCAATCAATAGTCAACTAAGTTAGTTGCTCATAACATAGCCGGTCAGCGTTAATGTGTTGACAAACACATTTTTATAGGCACCTATCTTTGATCACGCCCCCTATGTCTTTAGTCCTATTGCCGACGTCGTCGCTCACCTTCCAGCGCCGTGACCAGCTCCACAGCGCTACTTACCGGCGCTATTAGCCCAGCGGTATCACCAGCCCCGCCTAACCACTAGAGCTAACCGCAGCGGCGCCGTCGCCCCGATAAACCACAGCGGCGCCGTCGGTCTTATGGGCAGCCCTATAGGCGACCCCACGGCCGGCGCAGACAAACAAACCCCACAGCCGGCGCAAACAAACAAGCCCCACGGGCAGCGCAGACAAACAAAAAGAGGGCCCGCATATGCGGACCCTCCCTACCTTAGCTAAATTCAGGAAATGCGCAGGTAAGTGGCACCGGCGTAGACAGAAGCGTACTGCACACCGATGGATTCGTTGGCGGCATCGACCATCATGCCGTTACCCATGTAGATACCTACGTGACCAGGCCACCACACGACGTCACCGGGGCGAGCCTCGGAGGCGCTGACGACGGTACCAGCGGCGCGGATACCTTCACTCTGGTGGGGCAGGCTTACACCGAACTGGGCGTAAACGTAGGAAACCAGACCGGAGCAGTCGAAGCCGGAGGGGCTAGAGCCACCCCACACGTAGGGCACACCCACGTACTGCATGGCCAGGGCGGCCACAGAGGAAGCGCTGGCGCTGGCGGCCGGAGCCGGGGTTTCAGCCTGGGTGGTAGTAGAGCTAGAGGACTCGCTCTCAGATTCATTCTGAGTGGCAGCGGGGGTCTCTTCAGCCTCAGCCTTGTCCTTGGTGGTGTCAGCTGCAGGGGTGGCAGTGGCAGCGGGGGCCGGCTCTGCCTTCTTCTCAACACTTACACCGGCCTGGGCCGAAGAGTCAGCGCTCCATTGAACGTCACCAGAGACATCGAGAGCGGCGTTAGTAGTTACGGCTTCGCGTGCATCAAGAGCCACGGTGGTAACAGAGGCGCTCTTAAGAGTACCCGCACTGTTTGCGGCCTGGGCGCTGGTGCCGGATGCGGCCGCACCGGAAGCAACCACAGTAAGAGCGAGACCCGAGGATGCAGCGACGGCTAGGGAGCGACGCACCATGGGGGAGGCACCGACCAGCGAGTTAAGCGGGCGGGCTGCCTTACGGTGGCGCGCAGTGGACGTCTTAGACATTGGTTTCTCCTGTTTGAGCCTTACGGGGTTACCTTAGCGAAAATTTCCGCTGAATGCGCATCGGCATCTAGATAACTCCGGTCCCGTTAGCCGGATCTGTTTCCACTTTGGCCATAACGGGACTTGGCTCTGACCTCCGCGATCGTAAACCAGTATGGTTCGCGACAGGTAAGACTGTAGCCTAACTTCAAGCCGGTTGTCACAGTAAGGTAACACTTCTTGATGTAGCACGAGTCACAAGAGTAAACTTGGTTCCCGTTTTTTCCGCGCCATACCGCCATTTTGTTTCGCACTGTCAGCTTAGAAATTGCTCTTGTGATTTGCCGCCAGTGATCATGATTTATTCAACTTTTGGAACAAAAAGGCGACGACGTAGCCCTACTTACGTCGTCGCCTGACGGTGGCTGAGCTGCGCACTAGCGGCCCAGCCTGCCCTATTATTTATCAGCCTCGGAAAATAAAGGCGTGACGCGCAATGGCGTCGGTTAGGAAGATACGGGCGCCCGCATCGGTGGTGACAATGACGCCGTGGGCATCAGTGCTGATATTTACTGACACTCCGGGGGCAATACCGGCCTTGTTGATCTCAGTAAAGACCTCTTCACGGGCCTGTACCGGCTCACCTAGGCGCTTGATTACGCCGCGCTGCACTCCCCGACGACGCGCCTCTTCTACGCTCATCTCGTCGGCTGCCGGGGCGGGGCGCTGATCGCCCGCTTCAGGAATGGGGTTACCGAAGGGGTCTACACCCGGATCGTCTAGTACAGCCAGCAGGCGCGCCTCGACGTCGTCGCTCATTACGTGCTCCCAGCGGCAAGCCTCCTGATGCACCAGATTGCGGTCCAGGCGGATCACATCTAGTAACAGTCGCTCAGCTAGGCGGTGCTTGCGTACCACCTCGGTAGCGCGGTGACGGCCGGTGTCAGTTAGCTCAAGGGAACGGTCGGGGGCCACATGGATTAGGCCGTCGCGCTCCATACGGGCCACAGTCTGGCTAACCGTGGGGCCAGAATGGTCTAGACGCTCCACAATGCGTGCGCGCAGCGGCGTGACGCCGTCCTCTTCAAGCTCGTAAACCGTCTTGAGGTACATTTCGGTGGTGTCGATTAAGTCGCTCATGGTGTAACGCGGGGACCCTTCGGGATGGTGCAGTTAAGGCAGCGTTATTGCTAAACCTCATCCAACTGAGGTCAGGCTATCACTCCCAGGTTTACTGAGGCACTCCTAACCAGCCTAGCAACGCTTTAACTGGTCATCTTGTGGCGAAATAAGGCCGTTTTCATTGTCGGCCTCACCCTGACGCAATCGCACGGTTTCCACAAAAGGCGCGTGACGCAAATACCTAAGGCGAATATTCCAGGCTTTAAAAGCCCACAGGCTAACCAGCAGGGCCGCCGTCATTGAACTAATCCCACCAGCTATCAGGGCGGCGCGCGGCCCAAAAGCGTCCGATAGCCACCCCACCACAGGTGAGCCGATCGGCGTCGCCCCTAGCAACACCATTACATATAGGCTCATTACCCGCCCCCGCACCGCCTCCGGGGTGGTTAGCTGCACGGTCTGGTTGGCGGCGGTAAGCAGGCTAAGCACAAAGAAACCTACCGGGATAGAAGCCGCCATAAAGGTGTAGTAATTAGGCATCAAAGCCAAAATGCAGGTGGCTACCCCCAGCCCCAGGGCCCCAATAATCACCAGCCGCACCCGCGAGTCACGGCGTCGGGCCGCCACTAGCGCCCCAGTAAGCGAGCCGACAGCAAAAGCACTAGAAACATTGCCGTATGCGTCAGCCTCCATATGGAAGGTGGAACGTACCATGGCAGCTAAGGTGACCGGGAAGTTAAGGGTCATGGCGCTAACGACGGCGATCACCACCATAATCACCAAGATGTCGCTGCGTGAACGCAGGTAAGCCACCCCTTCACGGAGCTGTCCAGGTTTGGGTTTAGAGCGCTCCACCTCGCGAAAGTGACGCCTGGGGGTCAAGATCAGCGCTGCCATCGGCATTAAGAAGGTCAGTGCGTTGATACCAAACACCCAGCCTTCACCAACCCAGTTAATAACCAAACCAGCAAAAGCGGGGCCAATTAGGCGGGCCGCGTTAAAGCTGGTGGCGTTTAGCCCCACCGCATTAGATAGCGAGCCAACCGGCACCATAGAAGCCACAAAAGTTTGGCGCACCGGGGCGTCATAGGCGGCCACCACCCCAGCCAGTGCCGCCGCCACATACACATGCCACAGCTGCACCTGACCACTGATCACATCTACTGCCAGCAGGGCACTAATTAAACCCATTAAACCCTGGGTGCATACCAGTAATTTACGTGGATTGACCCGGTCGGCCACCACCCCGGCATGGGGCGAGAACAGCAGGGAGGGACCAAATTGCAGAGCGCTAACTACACCCACCGCATAGGCGGAATCGTTGGTAAGTGTGCGCAGCACCAACCAGTCTTGGGCGATGCGCTGCATCCAGGTGCCAATATTGGCAATCAGGGCACTAAAAAACCAGATGCGGTAAGCGGGATATTTCAGGGATGCGAAAGTTTCTCTCACGTAAAAGCTAGCCTCCTTAAGGTTCTAAATTTTACGCCTGCCCCTGTCCCAGCCGCGCCGCCACTCGCCCCAGCCGCGTCACCACTCATCCCGGCCGCGCCGCCCCCGCTGCAAGTCAAGTTACGACGACGCCGTCCGCCCCTCCCAGCGCACCATCAGCCCCCTGGAAGCTGGAGGCAGCAGGCAAAGCTGCGAGCGCCGTCGGCCCTAAAAACCAGGCTCAAACGGCAGCAAAAAAGGGGGGCGCAGCTAAAAGCCGCACCCCCCTTATGGGTTTATAAGGAATCAGCTGACACCCAAAATGGCCTTAATGGGGGCCAGGGTGAAGTACACCAGGAACAGCACGGCAGTCAGCCACATCAGCGGGTGAATCTGCTTTACCTTGCCGCGAGCCACAGCCAGCACCACGTAAGACAGGAAGCCAGCACCAATACCGTTAGTAATGGAGTAGCTGAAGGGCATCATGGCGATGGTCAGGAAGGACGGGATGGCGATTTCCAGGTCAGTCCAGTCAATCTCAGCCACCTGGGTCATCATCAAGAAACCAACGATTACCAGGGCAGGCGTGGCCGCCTCGTAAGGAACCATGCTTACCAGCGGGGCAATGAACATCGACAGGAAGAACAGGCAGCCGGTAACCACACTGGCCAAACCAGTACGGGCACCTTCACCAACACCGGTGGCGGACTCAATATAAGAGGTGTTGGAGGAAACGCCACCCATACCACCAGCAACTGCGGCTAGAGAGTCAACTACCAGGATTTCGCGGGTCTTGGGCGGGTTGCCCTCAGAGTCCAGCAGGTCACCTTCAGCACCGACGGCGATCATGGTGCCCATGGTGTCGAAGAAGTCGGCCAGCAGCAGGGTGAACACCAGCAGCACTACCGAAACAATACCGACCTTGTCGATAGAACCTAGCAGAGAGAACTTACCCAGGGTTTCAAAGGAAGGCATAGCGAAAGGCGAGCCGTTGAGGTGCGGCACGGCCAGAGACCAGCCGGTCTTGTTCTTTTCAGCGTTGAAAGCGCCTAGGTGGGCGACAGCTTCAATGATGACGGCCAGCACGGTGGAGGAAAGAATACCGATCAGGATGGCGCCGCGAACCTTACGCACCATCAAAATCAGGGTTAGGAATAGGCCGAACATGAACACCAGCGTGGGCCAGCCCTGTAGCGAGCCACCCAGGCCGAGTTCTAGCGGGGTGCCACCCTGACGTACCACCTTGGAGTCGATCAGACCGATAAGCGCAATGAAAAGGCCCAGACCAACACTGATAGCAGTCTTGAGCTGGGCGGGAACTGCGCGGAACACAGCTTCACGGAAACCGGTTAGCACTAGTAGGAGGATGACTACACCCTCAATCACGATTAGGCCCATGGCGTCGGCATAGGTCATGCCGTGCATACCTACCAGGGTGTAGGCCACCATAGCGTTAATACCCAGACCAGCAGCCAAAGCTAGCGGATAGTTGGCTACTACACCCATCAGGATGGTCATAAGGCCGGCAATAAATGCGGTACCGGAAGCGATCTGGGTAGTGGTACCCAGCGGAGCGATTCCGTCGTGGGGAGTGCTAAGGATAAGCGGGTTGAGCACCAAAATGTAGCTCATAGAGAAGAAGGTAACCAGGCCACCACGTACTTCGCGGGCGACGGTGGAACCCCTTTGGGAGATCTTGAAGAACCAATCTAGCGGACTTAGTTGCGCGTTAGTAGCGCTTGCAGTACTCACCTAGCCCATTTTGACTTTTACGTCCAGAAAAGGGCAATATCGCCATCAGAGAACTAAATCACAGCAAGTTTTGCCACCTAACCGCTTAGTAGTATGCAGTTAGCGCCTAAGCGCCCCGAACTACCTGGTGACCGGCTTAAGGAGAGGCTATGGGGATCTACGAGCAGCTTGCTGCTGAGCACGCGCAGCGTGAGCGTGCGCAGCGTGAGCGCGCACAGCAGATGGCCGCTATGGCTGCCCGTGAAGCAGCCATGCGCGAAGCGGCCCAGCGCGAAGCCACTCAACGTGAGGCCGTCATGCGAGCCCAGCAAGCACAGGCCGCCCGCGCCGGCCAAACAGCAGCCGCCCGTGCTGGCCAGTATCCGCGCTACCAGCAGTCCCCTGGCCCTGTTCCCGGACAGATTTTTGCGCCCCGGCAGTCCCCTGGCCCGACGGCGCCCGGTTACAACCCCACAGCCCCTGCCGCCCCAGTGCCCGGCTACCCCGCAACTCCAGCACCCGGTCACCCCGCGCAGTTTGCGCCGCCAGTCCCTCAGTCTGCCGCCCGGGCTCAGTCTGCCCCCAAGGCTGGCCGCCTGCGTAGCAAGCTCTTTGGTGGCAAACGCCGCGAGCGCACAGCCGACGCCAACCAGTTAGCAAATCGCGTCGTCGGCAATGTAGCTAATGGCACCCAACCACCTTTAATGGCCCCACCAGCCCCCCAGCAAAGGGCTCCTCAGCAGAAGGCACCTCAACAGGGGGCGCCTCAACCGCCAGCCCTTCACTCAGCGCACTCTCAGCAGGCTCTGCCTCAGCCAGCGCCTTCTCGACCTGCGCATTCTCGCCCGCTAAGCCCGACGGCGGCCAATATCCCAGCCCCGGCACAGACCCAAATTCAGGCTCCAACCCCGGCCGTAACGCCGGCAGCCCCATCAGCACCGGCCCCAGCAGCCGCAGCTGCAGCCCCGACTGACACCCCGGCGTCGGCCATTAAGCGCTTTAAAACCCTATCTATTAAGCGCAGCCCTAAACCCAAGGCGCCTATCCCGGCGCCGGCAGACAAAAACACCGAGCACAATCTGGCGCACTATAAGTCCCTGCCCACTGTTGGCCCCGAAAATGTGGACGCGCTGCACCTAATGGCTGTGGGCACCAGCATTTGGGCCCTGGCAGCGGTGGGGCTGTCCATTTTGCTGGGCGCTACGGCTTCGCGCTCGACCGCTTTGGGAATTTGCCTGTGTGGAATTGTTATTGGGGTGATCGGTATGGCTTGGGGCGGCGTGCACGAGTATCGCAAAGCCCTAGGTCGCGGCCCACTAAGTGAAGATAACAGCACCCCTGTCGACGACGTCGCTGCCGGCGAGGCCCTTAGCCTGCGTTACCGCGATATTTAAGCCGCGCAAACCTCGCGGCCCCCTCGCGGCTCTAACCCCTAGCGGTTCCCTCGCGGCCCTGACCTCTCACGGTCCCCGCCGCGCGCCAGTGTATGCCGCATCTTTGGGCCAGCGCCGGCGTTTTTGGGCCCGCTTTTAGTTGGCCGACTCCACCTCTACCGCACCTTCGTCCACGATAGGTGCGTTGGCGGGCCAAGCTGTTTCTCGCTCGGGCACGTCAGTCTCTGAGTGAGCCCCACAGCCGTGATCCATGGAAACCACCTGGCCGTCGTCGGGAGACCAGGCGTTAGCGCACACCCCAAACAGGCGGCGCATGGGTCCATCAATGCGCATCAGGAAACCGCAGCTAGAGCAACTGGCGTGAGCGCGACGCACACCGTCGGCAGCGGGGCCGTGATCGCCCTCGTACCAGCGTTGGGCGGCGGCGGCCAGGCCCTGGGGTGAAAGCACCCGGGCGCGACCCAAGTAGAGCTCATCAACAGCCACGGCGTCAGCTACGGCGTCGTCGGTGGCCTGCCAGCCAGGCTGGAGGCGCTCATCTAATTCTCGAAAGGGTAACCGGTCACCACGGTTCACATCTGAGGGCTGCAAGCGCTGCTCCCAAGGCACCCAGGCGGGAGCTAGCAGCGCATCCTCGCCGGGGGCCAGGTCTAGCTCGCAGATGGTGGCCTGGCGGGCTCGCGAAGGGCGCGCCACGGTCACCTGCCAGCGCCAGCCGCGATAGCCGGGCAGGGTGCAGTCAAACAGGTGGGTGACCATACGCTTGCCGGTGGGGATAGCCCCGCTATAGTCACCGACGCTAGCCGGGTCGGTAATGTCAGCTAGCGCCATGCGAGCTACCTCAATAACTTGCTCGCTACACAGCACTTTGTCTTTGGCGGCGGCCGCAGCCTGAGTGGCGGTGGGTGCCGCCCCTAAACGTTGATCGGTCACATGGTTTAGTCTACGACGCTTTGCAGGACCCGATAGGCGCGGGCCTTGCGCAGTAACATACGTGCAGCTGCGCGACCCATGGCGCAGGTGATGGCGTCAATGCGGCGCCCCTGGGCTAGTACGTCGTCGGCTTGGCGCTTGATAGTGGCCTGATCCAGGCCGGCTTTAGCCCCGTCTTCTTTGGCCCACAGGTATAGGCGCTCAGGCACAACTTCAGGGTGCCACTGCAAGCCCAGCACGCTGCCCAGGCGCCAGGCCTCAATGGGGCAGTCTTTAGAGCTGGCCAGCAGTTTAGCTTGCGGGGGTAGGGCGACGACGGCGTCGTTGTGGTTTACGGGCACGGGCAGTTGGGTGCCCTCATTGGTGGCTACATCCACGCGGGCGCTAGCGGCGTCACCTTGGGCGAACATTTCTGCGATGGCCTCATCTTCCTGGCCTGCTTCGGTGAGGAAGACACTAGCTAGGCCACGCTCGCCTTGTCCGGGGGCGGGGCTAGCTACCTGCCCACCCAGGGCGCGGGCGGAGAGCTGAGAGCCCAGGCAGATACCAAACACCGGCATGGCGTGGGCGTGGGCCTCACGCACCAGCTGACTGAGCGGTTCCATCCAGGGGTAGTCGGCGCCGTCGTTAGCACCCATGGGACCACCCAAAATGATGATGCCGTCACTGTTTAGCTCACTGTAAGCTGGGACCGGCTGATCTGCACCTAAGTCAATGGTGTTAAGGATTGCTCCCTCAGAAGCTAGCCACTGTCCAAACCGGGCAATGCCAACCGTAGATGCGGGCTGGAAAACAGTGAGGACCGGAGTTTTATTAATCGCGTCAGTGATTGAGGAATCCTGGGACATAGTGCCTATAGAAACACGTTAACAGCTCTAAGGGAAATACTTTCTCAATGAATGGCGCGTCTCATTCGCTCCTGACATAGACTACTGAGGGACGCCGAACAGGCAGGAAAGACTATGGGAACCGCTTTATTTATCTTCATAATTGGGGCTGTGCTAGCCGCCATTGTGGCGCTTAGTACTTCCAATTCGAATATGCGTAAACGCATCGAGGCCGCTCCCACTGCGGGTTTAATGCCCGGGGTGGATCTAAACCAGCTCGATGCACAGGCTAACTCTGCACTAATGGCCGCCGACGATTTGGTGCACACCGCCGATCAGGAGCTGGCTTTTGCGCAGGCACAGTTTTCTAGTTCTGAAACTCAGGATTTTGCTAAGGCTATCGATAGCGCCAAGGCGGAGTTGAGTCGGGCTTTTGAGTTGCGCCGTCTACTCGACGACGATCACCCTGAGACCCCGGTGCAGCGTCACCACATGCTTAATGAGCTGCTTGATCGCTGTCAGCGGGCCACTAACGCAATTAAGTCCCAGGAGCAGCAGTTCGCTTCTAAGCGCGATACGTTAGCCAATATTCCTGACACCCTTTCGCAGCTAAATATTCAGGTAAGCGAGGTGCGCGTCAGTATTGAAAACGCCCGCTCGCTGCTGGTTGCGCTATCTGCCACTTACCCGGCTGAATCGCTTGCTTCAGTGGCTGACGCCCCTGAGCGGGCCGCCAAACTACTGAAGGCGGCGCAGGTGACTGCAGCCCAGGCCAAAGAAACCCATGAGGCTGGCAATAGTGTGTTGGCACTAGAGCAGATTCGCCTGGCTACTTCTACCGTCACTCAGGCGGGCGAACTAGCTAACCAGGTGATGGCTACGCGTTCCCTGCTGGAAAATGCTGCCGCTAACTTAACTGCGGCTATCACCTCTATTAGCTCTGACATTGAGGACGCTAAGCGTCTAGGTCAGCCTAATGGGCCCGTGCCCGCAGCTGTGCTGGACCCGCTAGTGGCTCGCGCCCAGCGCGCCATTGCGGCCGGCCAGCGGGTGCTGAGCCAAAGCCAGCTAGACCCAGTGGCTCCACTTAATGAGCTCACCGCCGCTGAGGCTGCTTTGGATAATGCCCTAGAGCAGGCCCGCAGCCAGGAAGAGGTGCATAATCGTGCCCGCGCTGGCCTTGACCAGCGCCTAGGGCGTCTTAACGCCTCCATTGATGCAGTTACCAACATGATTTCTACGGCCCGTGGCGCGGTGGGAATCGCCGCCCGCACTGACCTGGCTGAAGCCTCACGCCTGGCTTCTGAAGCTAAGCAGACTATTAAAAATGATCCGGTGCGGGCCGGGCAGGCTATTGGCCATGCCGAGCAGCTTATTGGCCGCGCCCAAGGCCAGGCCCAGCGGGACATTAACCGTTTTAACGCCAATCAGCCACGCGCTATTGGCTCCAGCGGAATCGATATGGGCACCATGATGCTAGGTGGCATCCTGCTGGGTGACGTAATCGGAAATGTTACCCGTAGTATTGGTAACCATGACTGGGGTGGCGGCCCGGATTTCGGCGATTCCGACATAGACTTCGGCGATTTTTTTTAAAAAATAATCGTCATATCCGTGCTGCCCCGCCAACCTGGCAGGCAATAAAACGAAAGGTATAACTCATGGCTGAGAAGCAAACGATCCTGGGGCGAATTTCCCAGCTGACCCGCGCTAACATTAACGCGCTTATTGACCGCGCTGAAGACCCGCAAAAGATGCTGGACCAGCTGGTACGCGACTACTCCAACTCTATTGTGGAGGCCCGCCAGGCTGTGGCCCAGTCCATCGGTAACCTGCGCATGGCCGAAAAGGACCAGGCCAAGTACACCGCTGAGGCTAACGACTGGGGTAACAAGGCCCTAGCCGCCTCCCGTAAGGCCGATGAGCTACGCAACGCTGGTGACGCCGCTGCAGCTGACAAGTTCGACAACCTGGCCAAGATTGCGCTAACCAAGCAGATCACCGCCGAGCAGCAGGTTAGCTCCGCCCAGCCTTCCATTGACTCCCAGCGTCAGGTGGTTGAGCAGCTAAAGACTGGGCTGACCCAGATGGAAGCCAAGCTTGGTGACCTCAAGTCCAAGCGTGACGAGCTGGTGGCACGTCAGCGCACCGCCCAGGCTCAGGTGAAGGTGCAAAGCGCCCTCAACCAGATCAACACCACCGACCCCACCTCTTCGCTGGGTCGTTTCGAAGACCGCGTGCGTCGCGTCGAGGCCCAGGCTGCCGGCCAGGCTGAGCTGGCAGGCACCTCCCTGGAGTCCCAGTTTGCCGCCCTAGAGTCCTCCTCCGCCCAGATGGAGGCTGAGGCACGTCTGGCCGCCCTGAAGTCTGGTAACCGCCCCTCTGGCGCCCCGCAGATCACCGCCGGCGCTTCCGACGTCGACATTGACGCAGCCTTTGCCGCCCTGAAGGCTGAAAACCAGGCCGCCGGCGACACCTCCTCCTACTGAGATGTTTTAGTGCCAAGGTGACTACTTAGCTATCGCCTTGGCACTAAAGCGCCTCTAGCCGTAAAAACCGCAGTTTGCCGCTAAATTGTTGCCCTACTAGGCGCGGCCTTAGCTAAAACAACGCGCAAGTACGCGCCCGATTCAAGTCATTGACCAAAATCGGGCGCGTATTTTTTCATTTTAAGAAACAAATTCAAGACTTTTGAATTAGTATGTGGATATGGGCACTCCAACTTATCTTCTAGTCGACGGCGAAAACATCGATGCAACACTAGGCACAAGTGTTTTAGGACGCCGCCCAGACCCAGATGAGCGGCCACGCTGGGATCGCGTATTGCACTACTGCAACTCTATTTGGGATCAAGACACGCTAACACGCGGACTTTTTTTCTTAAATGCTTCTTCCGGACATATGCCAATGGGCTTTGTACAGGCCCTACTAGCAATGGACTATCGCCCGGTTCCGCTTTCTGCATCGGCCGAAGAAAAAGTAGTAGACATTGGCATCCAGCGCACCCTAGACGCTATCGCTGAACGTGGCGCCCCCGCCCGTGTGCTGCTTGCCAGCCACGACGGCGACTACATCCCACAGATTGAGCGCCTGCTGCAGGTAGGGGTACAGGTAGGTGTATTCTGCTTCAGAGAGTTCCTGAACACACAGTTGGCTGCCCTGGAACTCGAAGGATTGGAACTATTCGACCTGGAACTTGATGTGCGTGCATTTACCAGCCCATTGCCGCGCGTGCGCATCATCCCGCTAGAAGAATTCGATCCGCAGCAATTCATCTAATCCGCTAAGTGGCTAACCTTACTGTCCGTTTAGTGGACGGGCTTTAAGGAAATCTTCAGGCCAATGCCTCATACTTTAAGCATGTCCCCGAATCAGACCGCTCCCGAAGCTCAGCTACTAGTAGTTGACGATGAACCCAATATCCGCGATCTGCTAGCTTCTTCGCTGCGCTTTGCGGGTTTTGACGTGTCAACTGCTCAAGATGGTAATGGCGCTATGCACGCCGTCGAGACCCAAAGGCCTGATTTAATAATTCTGGACGTGATGATGCCCGATATGGACGGATTCACTGTTGCCAGGCGAATGCGTGAACGAAATATCAAAGTACCTATTTTGTTCTTAACTGCTCGCGACGATATGGAAGCAAAGATCCAGGGATTAACCGTAGGCGGAGACGACTACGTAACTAAACCTTTTGGTCTTGAAGAAGT
>ERZ773046.1405-NODE-1405-length-13736-cov-16.593743_pt1 | contig 13736 bp, 15 predicted proteins | sample MGYA00580634_ERZ773046 | MGnify/ENA primary metagenome ERZ773046 (study PRJEB29015, sample SAMEA2738127) | human oral metagenome | biome: human oral; feature: human-associated habitat; material: saliva | place: China | collected 2159 ... | reverse complement strand
CACGATTGCCAAAATATCGCCCTTTGCTTATTGCCCTGTAGCCCTCCACCCATATCTTTAGCGATGCACTATACATTGAGCTTACTGCTGTGCGCCCTAATGGCTTAAGACCTTCGGCTTGCGAAATAAATATTATCAATTTGTTATGGTGGCGTTTGCAAAAATCTTCGTATTGTCCTAACGATATATGCGCATACTGAAAGCTGTCCACTACTACAATATCGGGCGAACGACGTCGGTTTAGCCTGTCGTCAAGCTCTGCAAAGTTCTCGTTCAGCAGCACAAAGCGTCTGCCCACATCAGCCATTCCAACACGCACCAGGGCATTTTGCATGGTCAGGCTGCTGCCTTCCTCCAAGCTGTCGTAGGCTACCTTGCCATAACGGGTAAGCTCTTTGCAAAGCTGTAATACAAAAGAAGTCTTGCCGTTGCCGCTCTTCCCCCATACGAACCATACACCACCTCGCTCAGGTTGTCCAAAGGCTTCTTTCCAATCGCCTTCAAACTCGTACACCTTTCTGTTAATGCGTAATAAATCTGTCATTGATAGTGCCTTTTTCAACATTTCAAATACTATTTAATCACTGTTTAAACACTAATCGTTTACTTCATTCGCTTTTGCTTGTGCACTGCTTTCTTCACCCGTCGCAAATCGAAGTCGTACTGCTCGGCATCTTTCATTACCGCCGATGTCTGCTTTTCGTTCAAGCCGTTGCCTGCACAGATGGCGTAAACATCGTTGGGCGATGTGCGCTCCACCTCGAAGAACTTGCGCCCCATACGGCTGTGAATCTCGTTATAGCCGCACTTGTTGTAGCGCAATCCCATTTGCATGCGCCGCTTGATGTAGCTTGTTGAAAAGAACACAATACCGCACTTATCTTCCAAGCGGTTGTAAAGGTCTATGAAGTAGTGGAATACGCGTTCTGTCAGCTTATCAGCCTCATCAAATATCAATAGGGGCTCTTCCATCTGCACAAGGCTGTCAATAATGCGGTCGAGCAGCTCACGAATGCTGTAACCATCGGTACGCAAGCCCACCTTGCGGGCAATTTCACGCACAAAGTCGCTTTTGCGCATATCTTCGCTGCAAAGCACGTAAAATGCTTCGCGCTGTTCGTCTGCAAAAAGGCGTGCCGTGGTTGTCTTTCCACAGCCTGCATCACCCACTACCCACGTAACATTTTTCCACTCCTTGGCGTCATTCAGGGCAAACACCATTTCTTTATAGGCTGTCGTTTCCACGATTTGCCAGCCGTCGCCCTGCTTGACACTGATTTGGGTGGCAACATTCTTCCACATTTCATCGCTGACGTTGTCCCAGTTGCCTTTCAGCATTTGGCTCACCGTTGCTGCGCTGATGCCCACAAGGCTTTGCGCTGCCTTGTTCTGACTGCCATACTTGTTTACATAGGATATCAAACTCTCTACTATCTGTTGTTTTTCGTTTGTTTTCATTGATTTACATTTTAAGTTGTTTATAATTTATCCGCTGTCTTCCTCTCGTCGTAGAGAACTTCTTCCCAACCGATATTGGACATCTTCTTCGTGTGCTGCCCCAGTTCCACCACTTCTGCGTGGCTATCTTTTTCAAGTCTGCCCACCCTGTCGTACAGCTGCTGATGTTGCTCTGCCGTCAAGCCTTTGAGCTTCGGGTAATACAGCCCGTTCTGCTCGGGGTCAGTACCGTGGCGTTGGGCTATCTTTCTTCCTGCTACCACACGTTCTATTCTGTCTTGCTTGCCACGCTCAATATCAGCATGTATGCGTGCCTTTTCTTCGGCGCTCTGGTCTTGCATTGCACGGTGTATCTGCATATACGGCTTCGCAACAGTGCAGAAGTGCAGCTTTTTAGCGCGGTCAATACTATAAAGGTTTACTGTCGTCATGTCCATTGGGTCATACTGCACGTAGAATTTTTCCCACGTGTGCAGCCTTCGCCATTCCCTGTCGGGTATCTGCACGCCGTTTTCGTCCACCGTAAACACTTCCCAGTGGTAGTGCTTTTTGTCTATCGTCATCTTTATGCCGCTATCGGTGAATGTTACCGGCTTTTCGCCCATTATCCAAAACATATCTTGCATTTCATATTTGCCTACGACAGGTGTGTCTTCGTTCACGCTGCCCTCGTAAAGTGCTATACGGCTGCTGTCATATTTCGGGTGCTTCATTTCGTTCCATTCCTCGCGGCACTGGGCATACAGCTCGCACAATTCCTGATATGTCGGCAATTTGTCGCGGTTGGCTGCCACCATTTCCATATTGGGGCGGCTCGTCAGCTTTTTTGCCGTAACGTTCTGCCCAGTGAAATTGAAATACTGTGCCAACACCTGTTGCTGAAAGCGTCCGAAGATGTTTTCAATCGTCTTTGATTCACCATTATAAGGCATTGTTGGGCGATGTATGTGGCAAAGCCTGTCCAAGAAGCCCTTTTCCTTTTCGTCGCCAGTGGGCTTTTTGCCCTGTCGGTTCAGCTTGTTGTGCCCGCCTTGGTTGTCGTGCACTATCTCATAAGGCTTGTGCCCGCTGCGCTGCACCGCCATGCGGAAAGCTCCGTACTGTGCCTCGAAGTTCTCGCTTTCGCTGATGTGAAAGCCCAATAGCACTTCGCTGTAGGCATCTACCACCTCGTACACGTTTATCGTCTTCACTGTCTTTCCCTCCCGATAGTATAGGTTCAGTTTCGTGCCGTCGCCATACCAAAGGCTATCACGACGTGTAGGCAACATCGTGCTTTGTTTGCGTCCGAAGCGTTGGCGGGCTGCTTGCTCACCGTGCACGGCATCGTACCACAGCTGCTCCACTTTTGGACTGTACAGCCACGCCTGTAATGAACGCACGCTCTTTAATGGCTTCCAGCTGCGAATTGCGGCAAGCTCGTTGTATTTCTCGAATATCTGCGCGTCGGTGTAACGCGGCGTATAGCTACGCTTCAATGCTACCAATACGTCGCGTCCTTCGGCAGTTATCTTTATGGTGTTGATGTTGCCGAGCTTCTTGCTGATGACACTTTCGTAGCCGTCCTTCTGAAAGGCGCGTATGCGTGCCTTCAGTCGGCTAAGGCTGGCAGGCAGCGTGTGGTGGTAACGCTCACGCAATTTCTCGCTGTTTTGCAACACCACCTCCCATACGTCGGTAGCCCTTGCGTTAAGGCTCGCCATCATGGCGCGGCGTTCTGCCTTCATTCGCAGCAGCTCGCCCAATACGCTGGCATTGATGGTGTATTCTGCTTTCAAATCTTCATCAAGCGTGGTGTACTCGTCATTTTTCAAATACTGGTATTCTTCGTAGAACGCACGGGCACACTCGTCGTACTTCACCGTCTTACGCATTTCCCTTTCGCGCAGCACCTCTTCGGGGTTGCCGTATTTTTGCATAAACTTTTTCCTATATTTTTCAGGCATGGAATCAAAGCTGTACAGCGTAAAGTTTTCTTCACCGCCGCCAGCATATACTGGCACAATACGCTTGCGATAAAGGTTGCTGTTAAAAGTGCCCATTTTCATTACAGGGTCGCTTCCACTTATCAGCTCCTCGCGTGTTACGCACAGCATTTTGTTATAGTATTCCATACTCGCCGTTTTTTACAACCTTTTTCTGATGGCTTTTAACGCCATGCCAAAAAAGCTTTTCGACCGCTTGGCATCTATTGTTACCACTATGCCGTCGGCGGTATTACGCAGTGTTACCTCTGCATTGGTATCTGTTACATCGAAAGAAAACTTACCGTCTTTTCCTAATACTATTTTCATTACTTTGTCCTCCTTATAAGCCAGCTGCAAATAATTGTTCCATGTATAACCTTTCTATCGTGCAGTTCTCAACCCTGTGTCGAATAACGCCTGCTTTATCGTACACCTTTACAGTACCAGTAGTTAATTCGGCAACGAGCTTTGCCCCGTTGGGAAATTCCTGTACCATTTCGCCTGTCGTGGTGTTGTGTATCGTCTCAAAAGCTGGCAGTTCGTTCATCAGAACGCCGCCACGGTGCAAAGCCAGCTTTCGTATGCGCTTTGCCAAGTCGCTGTTACCGCGCTTCTTGTCGAAACCCAATGCATGGTTCACCATAACAAGCGAAACATCGAACGCCTGCATTATCCACTCTTTCTCCTTCGTTGAAATTTTAATATACTTCTTCATATCTTTTTATAGTTTTTTATATGTAACTTTACAGCCGTTTTACCAATAACAGATAATAAAATGTATCAACTTAAAGCAACAATTACAATTTACCCTTCTTCTCGAGATATTTACGATAATACGTATTGCTTAGACAATATGGCGCACCAAACTTTAGATGACATACTGAACAGCCTAAATCTTTCCTACGACTACCATCACAGTTTGCGCACTCCGGGCGAAACACCTCTTCTAAAGACGGAAGCGCACCACGTCCTTCGTGTCCGCATTGAGTCGAAAGAGGTTCTAATGAAACATGTAGTCCATCTGACCCAAATTCTACAATCAATCTGCCTGCTGTACGACGATCCAAACGATGCACGATTTCATTTCCAGCTACACGAAGAGTAAATAACAATTCTTCTTTCTTCATAATACTTTTATTTTTATAGTTAATATTCGTATTTGTTGCCCCTTTTTTGTACCTTTGGGGCGTGTTATTTGTGTAACACGTTGCAAAGATATAGAGAAATTCTCTAACGACAAAATATTTTAGAGAAAAACTTTATTTTAATTAGAGAAAAATATGGTAAAGGATAGAATAAAGGCTTTTTTAAAAAGTCAAAATATAACAGTAACATCGTTTGAAGAAAGTATCGGTGTATCAAATGGTTATGTTAATGCCATTAGTAAAAGTATAGGCATTGATAAAATAAATACAATGTTAGAGAAATATTCTAACCTAAATATAGAATGGGTTCTTACTGGTAAAGGTACAATGTTGAAAAATGATGCCCCACCACCACTTGAGGCGACCGTCCAGCCGATACACCATCCACGCAGTCCCGAGAAAAAGGTAGATAATCAAATTATTAATTTGTACGACTTTGAGGCAACGGCAGGCTTGCGTTCGTTGCTCGATAATCGACACGCCAATATCATCGACACTATTAAAATACCCAACATGCCTAAATGCGATGGTGCTATACACATTGTGGGCGATTCGATGTACCCGCGTTTGAAGCCAGGAGATATAATTTTTTATAAAGAATTACCCATCGACCTGCAAAGCATTCTGTACGGTGAAATGTACTTGCTTTCATACTGCATAGATGGCGACGACTATTGCGTTGTGAAGTACATTAAAAGGTCTGATAAGGGCGAACCATTCATAACACTGGCTTCACACAACCCGGCACACGAAGACACCGACATTGATTTCCGCTGTGTTAATGCCATCGCCCTTATCAAGGGTTCTTATAACCAAACAACCATGTCGTAACTAAAATATATATGAGTAATAAAAAAGAGAAAGAACAAGAGGAGGAATGGGTAAAAAGGCATCGTACTGACGATTGTATTACCAATTCCGACAACGCTCCTCACGCTAATATTTAAAAGATTAGCATTGCAAAAAATGCAATAATAACACTTGTAAGTGTTATTAGCATTGACCAACGCACATACCTGCTTCGACGTTCTAATAGTAAGTTGTTAGTGCGATAGGCATGTGTTGTGTCTTCTATGTTATCCAAAAGAAGATTGCGCATATAGACTGCATTCATCTTTTGGGTATCGTTGTCGTATCGTTTTTCTAACATTCTCATGTTATCATCGTATATCATAATTTCCGCCTCATTCCCTATTGGCATATAACGATGCACCCACAATACTTTAATATAAAGTATCAAAGATGCCATTCCTAAACCAAGGCATAGTATGGCGCAGAAAATTTTCATACTATTTGAATTGCTGCTAATACCAAATGCGCCAACCCCGGAAAAAATAGTTACAAATATGCCAAATAGGGTGTAAGCTCTGTCAGTTGATTTTCTTAGTTGCTCCAACACGCTACCGGTTAGCATATCAGCTCGTACTAATACTTGGTAAGCCGTATCAGTACTTAACGTATCTCGCATATACTTTGATATTTCATAATTTCCCATTACTTTATCTCTTTTTTCTTACCACAAAGTTACTAAAAAATATTGAGAATAAAGAATTTACACTACTTTTTCTATATATCAAGCACTCTGTCCTTTTAGCTGGGTGGTTTTCCTTTTATATCTATGTACACATCACACCACCAAAAGGCTGCCACTTGGTAGCCTTTTTTTGTGCCTGCAAATAGACGCACACACGCTTTTTTATCTATTTCTCAGCCTTTAAATAGTGTAAAGTCCTGATTTACAAATACTTTTCACTTATTCTATATATTTAAATATATGCCAAACACCCCCCCCTTAATATGGAAAATACCCCCTTTAATTCAACGAAAAATGCGAAAAATGCCATTTTTTAGTACCAAATAAGGGGGGGTACGAGTATCAAAATACCAAAAAGTGAATAAACAAATGAATAAACAATCGCATCGTTTCGTTTTTCCACGAATAAACAAACGAATAAACAACTGCATAAACAATCCCCATTTTTAACATTTAGACGGTAAAAAATAGGGCTAAAATGAAAAAACACGCTAAGCATCTGTACGAAATCGTTTAAGTATCTTTTAATCAAGTATTTATGAATATAACACGGCGCAAAATGGTGCTAAAATGGCTATTATAGCGTTTAAAATGAGTGTAAAATCGTTTAAGTAGTGTTTAATCAACGACTTACGAGCCTAAAAGAGTGTGAAAAGACGAAAAAACGGCTGCAACACCGTGTAAAATGGCATCACAACCGTTTAAGTACTGTTTTATCAATGAGTTACAGCGTTACACACTACATTGTAACCGTTTCTTTTGGGTATACCCAACGTAACACCCAAAATTTCACATGCTTTATTTCTTTGCGTTCTAAGCCCCGCACGACGCCCCGACCGATAATTCCTCGAAACCCCGTATATAAAGCGTTCTGTGCGTTCTATATAGCCTAATACGCGGTGTAGATGTAAAGCAAATATCAAGCTGGCGATAGCATTTCTTTGCACGATGTAAACTTTTCGTGCTCAAACACCTTTTAAACACCATTTAAATGCAAAGCAAATGTAAAGCAATGCAAAGCAATTTTATGCGATTGGTTTTTGTGCTTATCTTGTATAACTATCTGATAATCAATGAACCTTTTGTATTATTTCGTTATGCAGTCTTTAATGGGTCAATGTCATCAATCCCTTCCGTGGTACATGGGTCGTTGGCACACCTGGTTCCGGTAAGACTTTTTCCATTATTGAGCCTTTTATCCGCCAGCATAGTGCCAAAGGCTTTGCCATGGTTGTTTATGATTACAAGTTCCCGACGCTTGCCCAGAAATTGTACTATCACTACCGTATCAACAAGAAAGCCGAAAAGACTCCGAAAGACTGCCAGTTCAACATCATCAATTTCGTGAATGTCGAGTACAGCCGTCGTGTCAATCCTATTCAGCTGAAATATATTGGCAATCTGGCTGCCGCCAGTGAAACAGCCGAAACCCTTCTTGAATCCTTGCAGAAAGGCAAGAAAGAGGGTGGTGGAGGTAGTGACCAGTTCTTCCAAACTTCAGCTGTCAACTTCCTTGCTGCCTGTATCTATTTCTTCTGCAACTATGAGAAGAGACCTTATGACGAGAATGGTCAGGAGTTAAACTTTGACAAGACCATTGACCCAGAGACTGGCATGATCAAACCAACGGGTGTCGTTCGTGACGCAATGGGTAATGTAACGACTCCAGCATATTGGTTGGGCAAATATAGCAACATGCCACATATCCTGTCATTCCTGAATGAGAGCTATGAGACCATCTTTGAGGTTCTGATGACCGATACGGAGGTAGCACCACTTCTTGGCCCGTTCAAGACGGGATTTGAGAATAAGGCAATGGAACAGTTGGAAGGTATGATTGGTACGCTGCGCGTCTTCACTTCACGTCTTGCTACAAAGGAATCTTATTGGATTTTCCATAAGGATGGTGATGACTTCGACTTGAAGGTGTCAGACCCGAAGCATCAGAGTTTTCTTCTGATAGCCAATGACCCAGAGATGGAAAGTATCATTGTTGCTTTGAACGCTTTGATATTGAATCGACTTGTCACCCGTGTCAATACCGGCCAAGGCAAGAATATGCCAGTCAGCATCATCGACGATGAGCTGCCTACGTTGTATTTCCATAAGATAGACCGTCTGATAGGAACGGCTCGAAGCAATAAGGTCAGTGTGACCTTGGGCTTTCAGGAACTACCTCAGTTGGAAGCCGACTATGGCAAGACAGGTATGCAAAAGATTATTACCACTGTCGGCAATGTAGTCAGTGGCTCTGCCAGAGCAAAGGAAACCCTCGAATGGCTCTCCAACGACATCTTCGGTAAGGTCGTGTAGTTGAAGAAGGGTGTGACCATCGACCGTGACAGAACTTCCGTTAACCTCAATGAGAACATGGACAGCCTTGTTCCAGGCTCTAAAATTGCTGATATGGCTACTGGCTGGATATGTGGCCAGACGGCTCGCGACTTCGTAAAGACAAAGACAGGTAGGGGAGGGAGTATGGATATCCAGGAGTCAGAAGAGTTTCAAACCAGCAAGTTCTTCTGTAAGACAAACTTCGATATGGACGAAATCTCCAAGGAAGAGAAAGACTATGCCAATTATCCTATCCCTCAGTTCTATCATTTTGATTCTCCAGAAGTGCGTGAGCGTATATTATATGCCAACTTCCTGCAAGTTAACCAAAACGTGAAAGATATGGTTAAAGAAATACAGGAGTTCAATAAGAAATAAATTTTATCACTAAGAAATGTTCAAGTCCCATCAGTCATTCAGATGGGACTATTGTTATTTATAGCCTTTACGCATCATTTTTTTGTCATAACGTTCACGGTTGGCCTTTTGCTCCTCAGCGATGCGACGTTGGTGTTCTTCTTCTGGAATAGCTTCGTATTCCTCCTTGGCAATTTTTCGCAGTTCGTCAATATCTTCTTCTGATAACTCTTTCAGTTCATTCTCACCTTCAGTGTATATGGCACTGGAAGTCATAGTCTCTGAAAGTTTTTCATCAAAAGGAATCAGACCTAATACTAAATCACGCTGCTTTCTTAGCAGTTCATCATTGAATTTGAATGCCGAGAGGTCTTTTTGGTGTTCGTTAAGCATGTTCACCGAAATGAAAGTATCAAGACAAATTATCCCTCTTTCGTTATTATAATAGCCAAGGAACATACCATCGGCTACCCTAAATATCACAGAATGGAAGTTTGTTTGACCATAAATATTTTGCGTAGGCGCACAGACATAATAAGGACTTCGCCTAACTAATCTGTCACACACAGTTATAAAGTCAATATTCTCATTTCCAAGACATCTTTCCTTATATCGTCTGATGGCATGGGCAGATACAAAGAATGCGTTGCCGGGATAAGGTAACATCAACATAGGCTTACCAGTGTCCAAGTCGTTAATGATAGTGTATTTTATTTGATTCTCGCTTTCTACAAGAAAAGTTATTCCCCTAACTCTTTCTTGTACAGACGGCTTCTTTTCATGCATCAATATTTGCAGGATGCGCCAGTGAATGTTTGTTGTATGCGAATGGAAGGTGGCAGGAACCGTTGGTGTATAATACGGTTTCGTCTTGAAGATTTTCTTCAGCTTACGACTATCTCTTTCCAGTTTTCTGACCAGAAAATCCTGAATGTTCTGTTCATCCTGGCTCTTCTGAGTTTCAATCTCAGCGTATGTTGAATTGGATGTAATCATTTCGGTCCTGTTTTATGAGAATGATTATTTTGCATTATTTGTGTATATACCCTCGTGGCATCCTTCATAATATCAATATGGTCAAATGCCAGTTGGGGGAGGGCAGACAGATGGAACCATTCTGCCTCGACTGCATCGTCATTGCCAAGAACGTATATAGGGCTATTCACTATAGCCAAATAGGCTACGGTGATGGTTCTTCCTCGTGGGTCGCGGTCAACCTTTGAATAAGCCCCAATCTGCTGAATATGTTCAACTTTCAAGCCAGTTTCTTCTTCGAGTTCACGAATGGCACACTGCTCGGTTGTTTCATCCATATTCATGTAGCCTCCAGGAAATGCCCAATAGTCTTTGAAAGGTTCGTTTCTCCTTTTGACAAGTAGGACTTTGGACTGTGAATCTTTTGTAATCACTATGCAATCTGCCGTGACCGAAGGTCGAGGATATTTATAATTGTATGCCATAATAATAGATTACCAATTGTTTCGAGCTCTCCCTCGTTCTGTCATTTCTTTTCTTCTTTTTTCTTTATCGCTCATAGCCTTTTCCATCTCTTCTTCATATACGTCCTTTCCGTCCATGTCATATAGAATGTCCCAACTTACATTACTGAAATCGTTTCCTCCATACGTCGTATCGATGAGGGGCTTGAATGATGAAGGGCGCGCATGTCTGAAGTCCAGAATAACACAACGCATATCTTCTGGAAGATATGTCTCAATTTCTCTATGCAATTTCATTGGGATGCCCCAGATAGCTTCAGCTATGCTACCAACTATAGCTCCTAAGGTATCCGCATCGGCTCCAAGGCAAACAGCCATGCGCACTGCATCCTCAAAGCAAGTAGCCATACTGATTATTTTCAGTGCCACAGGTACAGTACCTTGGCATGTTTCGTCAAACTTGTTTAAAACCGAGCTCTTGGGCATGTTGATGTCGTAGCCGGAGAACTTCACACACTCTTCAAGGATTTCATCAATGTGTCTCGGCGCTTCTTGATAATGGCGCTTGTTGTATTCCATAGCTTTGAAAATAGCCAGTGCCACTATCTGTGCCCCTTTTATACCCTCATCATGGTTATGGGAGGGTAATGCAGTTGCCGTCGCTGTGTCAAGCATAAGGTTTTCATCGTCGTGCCAGTGGGCTACAGGGCTTACTCTCATAGCAGATCCATTGCCAAAAGAATTATATGGTACAGGATTCTCACTATGTACCCATCCTGCGAAACGCCCTCCATATCCACCCATGGGATGAGGGTAGCGGTTGCACCAATTATGGATACTTTCACCAAAATCTCGTTCATGCAGAAGTGCGTCTGCTATGGCAATCGTGCAAATAGTGTCATCTGTGAAGTTGTTCTCCTTAGAGAGCCATTCAAAATTATAATCATTTGTCGGGTTAAATTCCCAACGACTGCCAACAATATCACCAATGATTGCTCCTAACATAATATCATATTCTCTTTTTATTGCGATTAAATGGACTTAAATCGAACAACAGCTCTTTCATCTGTTCTTTTGTAACCTTCCCTTCAAGTAGTTGAAGTAGTTCTTCCTGGCGAGGTTGCCCCATTGTTAAACGATAAAGAGATAAAACATCAATTAGATGCTTATATCTGATTTCGTCGTTACTCATTGGGTAGAGAGGAACCAATCGCTCAATATATTCAAGTTCGTTAACATGTTCTTTGATGATTTCTTTAGGTAAGCACCAATAAGGGACCATTTCCGAATACTCTGAAGGTGATAGGATTCGCCATTGCTTATCTGCTTCAGTGAACATTTCTTCCCAAGAGTATTTACCACCAAAGAATTTGGCAATGTTCCTTCTGATAGCCAAACATTTATATCTGTTAATTCGTCCTTCTCGCTGTTCCATGTCAACGGGATTGATAGGGAGATTCCAGTGGACAATCTTTCTTGTGTACCAATGGAAATCAAGTCCTTCTTGACCTATGCTTGTTGTTGCCAATACAAATGGACGGAATGGAGAGTTGAACGCCTGTTGGAGAGTGCCATTATGCTTGATGTTTTTATCTTGAACTACTTTGGCGTAGTCAAATGCAAAATTTCTGCGCATTGGCATAGATTTACCTTCTTCTTTACAATAGGAATCTGTTGTCTCAATCTGATAAGAGGTCGCAGATATAAAGGTTGCATTCAACTTGTCAACAATATAGTCGGCATGTTTTCCTTCATCTATCATGTGACAATATTCGTCGAGAACTGACTGCAAGTTACCCATTACACAATAATGTAGCACTTGTTCATAATATTTTAGTCCTTTTGGTGTAGACAGTTCAACAGCAGCGGAGTTCTCACGACGGTTGAACAAAGCTACGATGCTTTCAGCCACGTCCTTAGCATTTGTCGTTTCGTAATATGCATCTGCATTCTCCGGTTTTTCTGAGTTCTTCAGAATACGCAACATACATACAGCAGGAGAGGCAATAGCCATAAAAGCAAGTGTCCTGGCAGCCCTTTGAGGAATTCCACGCATTTCAAGGTCTTCGCCTTCGAGCCTCTTTATAAGTAGTAAAAGAAGGTCGGCACTTGTAATATTCAATATTGGAAGACCGAATTTATTTATATCAGCCTGAATTTTGTTTTGAAGGTCGTTAATAATACTGTCGATATTTTGTCCAAAATATTCTCGATAGTCATATAAATCGGCAAGATACACAGACGGATATTCAAGTAGATTACCGCCTTCCTCCTGCATACGGTTCATACCAACTTTTCTTTTCGTTATATAAGTTATTCCGTCGTCTTTATAAGCTCCGACAACATTCCTTCTTTCTGACTCATACGACAACATTACAGCTAACATTCTAGGCACCATTTCCCATGCAGAGAATACCAACACTTTTGAAAAGTCCTTATTTTGGGCGAAAACATGGTTTTGAGGGATGGTATAATATGGATGTGATGCAGGAACCCACAACAATCGTTCTGCATGATTTTTGAAAAGCATTTCTTCAATAGCAGATAGTTTTGCGTTGGCAGGTTCAATTAGCTTATAATTGTAAATCTGTCCACCCTTTAACAGCAGTCTCTGTATTCTCGAATTCTTTACAATAGGGACATCATTACCCTTGAAGGCGGCTTCGACGGTCTTTCCCTCCTGATATTTCTGCATGAAGGAAAGAAGATATGGGGATGACTTGACATATTCTATCGGGATGTTGTAACTTGGGTTAATGCCAATATTCTCATCCTTGTTCTTCCTCCTATCCAATACAGCTTTCGCCTTTTGAAGTAACTTTTGCATCTGGCAATAGGCCAATATGTCATCATCCGTAATGGCCATCTTGTCTAATGGCATGGTCTTTATCAGTCCCTCACTATATCGCTCCGTCCGACAGATGACGCTATACATTTTTTCTTCAGCTTTCTGCTTGCTGATGATTAATGCATCGAATGCTTCACTGCTGATATGAGACAATTTATTGGAGTAATCTTCCCATACGGTATGAAATGAGTCCGCTCCAGCTTTATCTTCCTTGAATAAGAATCTCATCAGCTTTAGAAAGTCCTCATATTGTTCATCACAATTCGCCTCATTCAGTTCCTCCAATGTCGTAAAAGGTTTATAAGGAGTTGCAGAGAGCAATAAAATGTATGGATGCTCATTGGTAAAGAACTCATGGGCAATCATGGACTCCTCAGAATCACTGGATGTGTTCAGCAAACCACTAAAACGCTGGAACTCATCCATAATTACCAAATCAGGTTCCAACTGATTCAGACTTATCTGGGCAAAAGCAATCCTCAACTTGTTGATTAACCAGAATGGCATTTCATTTGCATTCCCAGCAACATAGTTAACAAGTGCGTTTTTGTTTTCACGGAAAGTCTTGTTTGCCCGTAAAAGATTGATGATTTCTTTAATACCTTAATTCCGCAGTATTTTTTCTTGTGAGAAAATTTTATATGTTGAGGTGTC
>ERZ773046.1396-NODE-1396-length-13787-cov-7.732741_pt1 | contig 13787 bp, 19 predicted proteins | sample MGYA00580634_ERZ773046 | MGnify/ENA primary metagenome ERZ773046 (study PRJEB29015, sample SAMEA2738127) | human oral metagenome | biome: human oral; feature: human-associated habitat; material: saliva | place: China | collected 2159 ... | reverse complement strand
ATAATTATAATAATAGTCTCATCCCTTTTACAGACAAGGAACTAAGTTTATTCAACAATCTCAATTGGAGTAAGCTTCCCAATAATATCAAAGCACATATTTACGATGTTATTTGGTTATGCAATAAAGACTATAAAGCTGCTATTAATGCAGCTGAGACATATTATATATTATATGATAAAACATTCAATGAAGAACACTGGGTCCAATGTATTAATTACATAAGTAGAGCTCTAGAATTATCGATAAAAATACGAAACGTTGATAAGCAGTATTTATTTTTAAAAAGAATTTATGACGATGTTGTTCTCCTAAACGGAAACGATTCATCTTTTCTATCGATTCATCTAATAAATTTATTAATAAAACATAATTATGATTGCGATTTTAACACTTTAATTCCATATGCAGATAAACTAATTTCAAAAAATAAGGAAAGTATAAGTAACAATAACATATTAGAAGAAGCTTGTTTTATGAAAGCAAACCTGTATAAGAAGCAAAGCGATACTTTAAATGAAAATAAGGTATATATTCAATATGCAGATTATCTTCTTAAGGAAGCACAGGTACTTTTAACGGACTATAGTGACAATAGTGGTGATAATGACAATAACAATCGCAACTTTTTCATTATTGATATGTCCATAAAAAAAGCCATTGATTTGTATCAGAATCATGGTGCGCAAAAGCAAGCAGCTGATACATACAAATACCTTATTGATATTCAAAAAAATACATTTCAACATTTACAAATGCATAAATTTGAATTTGATGTAACTAAAGTCTATAAAGTACTTGAAGATAATTATGGAAATCACAGTATATCCGAGTTGATTTGGGACGTAGTTCTTGTATTTGATTTTCAGGATAAGGAAAAAATCAGAAATGAGATTACAACAAATCCTTCATTATCATCATTATGTGATAATATATTTCTAGGTAATGAAGGTCAGACTGAGTTTGTACTTCCTGCCCTTTGTTTAGATGATGAAGAAAATATTCTTTTACACATGTATAACCAAGCAAAAATATATGAGGAATTACAAGGAAGTACATTGGGGCAATGGTTTATTCAGCACTTTAAAAAATTAGAATTGCAAGAGTCGGATTTGGATATAATATTCGATAACAATCCTATTATTCCCAAGGGACAAGAAAAAAATATTCAGAAAGGAATTTATTATGGTTTGATTGGTAAAATGCCAGATTCTTTATATCTTTTAAACCCATTAGTTGAAAATATATTTAGAAATCTAGCAGAAATGTGTGATGATACTATGACATACTATGACTCAACAATGGGAGTTCAACAAAAAAAAGTTCTAAGTCAAGTATTCATTGGTAAAAATCTAAATGAATGCGTCGAAGAAAACATTCTATTTACTTTTAATGGTTTACTACAGCAAAAATCTGGATCTAATATAAGGAATAGGATTACACATGGACTACTAACAGATTCAGAGTGTTACTCAGGAGACTGTATCTACTTTGTTATGGTTGTTTTAAGATTTTGTGCCCTTCAATGTGGATATTATAGAGATGAGATTAAAAAACGTATACAGACTAAAAAATGTGCAAAATGAATTATAGCACTATAAATTATCGTGTGGTGTGATTAATTTACATCCACTTTTTTATGCGATATGTAATCTTTAAATTATCTTGTATGCAAAAACCTCCATAGGATACTATTTGTTTCCAGTCTTAAAATTTTACTACAAAAGTTCAAGTTTTTCCTTTCAAATATTGATATTACCACACTTATGATTAGTCTCTCTAATTCTGACAGAAAAAAATATATACATTTTCTGAACTGAATCCCATAAGTTGGTCATTATAATAGTACTGTAAATTACCATTTACAGTACTATTAACTTTCCTATTTTACCTGTTTTTCATTACTTCTCGTATATAATCTTTCTTCATATCCAGTTTTTCCATCTGTTCTCATCATGAACCTACCACTTACTATAAGACCATTTTTAACCTCTTTTATTTCGTATGTTCGACCATCAATATCAAGCTCAAATTTGTGCTTACCAACCTTATAAATTGTTCCCTCACTTCTTTCTGGTTCATGACCACCATGGATAAAAATTTTATATGCATCACCATTTTCTTTGAAAATAAGGTATTCTTCATAGTGTTCTGGTGCTACATCATATTCAAAATAATAAGTAAATGTTTTAAAATCTGAATCTGTTTTAGGTATTTCAAGAGTACGCTTAGTACCTTTATCAGTGTGTACTTTTATTTTATGAATATTTTTATCCTCATTTATGCCTTTAAAAAGAAGAAATAATAATACAATCACAAATAAAATACACGATATTATAATTATTATTTTTTTATTCTTGTTCATCGTTGTCCCTCCAGTAAAGGTGCAGGATCAATTACATGTCCCATGTTATTTTGCTTTTTTTTAGTTCCAAAGATTAAATAATTTCAATTAGCAAGTCTAGTCATTCCTCTTATTTGTTAACACAGATATTACACTTTGAGAAATATGCTTATAACACCATATTAAATCATATATTCACATAAGCGCTGGTGAAAACGCACTTCTTGGTTATACTTTTCATAAGATGACCCCCCTTTAATACTTTAAAGTTTGTGGTAAACTTAATATACTGGAGCTCATCCTTTTTTATTTCTATAACATATGCCTTATCACATTACAAAGCTAGAATCAACTACATTTGTTACTTCATATCTTGTAGCTACTGCGAATCACTCTCTCCGAAAATATTAACTAGTCCTCGTCTTAGATGCTTTGAGAATATCTTTCTATAATAATGAATAACATCATCACAAAACGTATTCATTATATATTTGTCTAATTTACTATATCCACTTGGCTCGATTTCACGTATCTGATTATATATTACAGTAAAGAGTGTATTTGATTTTTCTCCTTTATTTTTTATTGCAAAATAAATAGTATTATAATAATGAGGTAGCCAATCCGATTCTATAGCAAGATTAACAAATCGACGTAGATTGTCCTTTTCTGATAAGAATTCAATTGAAAGATAATTAAACAAATATATATCTTCATATTTGTCAATAATTGAAGTTTTTTTTATATTTTCAAGATCCTTATAAACACTCTCAGATATACGTATACCTATTGATTTAACGGTATTCTCTAATAAGTATGCATCTACATATGCCTCACCTACTATTAAAAGATTTTTCAATTGAGGAAGCTCACTTGCATTCATATTGTCAAATTCACCTTTAGCAATTCCACCTCTCATTAGTATACCTAGTTCTCTAAATTCTAATTTGCATATTTTATCTACAGTATCAATTAGTATAAGTAACAATTCTTCTGATGTATCAGGCGTGCTTAATATGATAGAATCACTTACTGTAATTCCTTCGATTCTTTTATCCCCATCACTAAAAACATATGATATTATTTTTGAAAAATTTTCTATATATTCCTTTGCTTTAAGTTGAGATATAGATCCAAGTCTATCTTTGAATCCAAGTATATCTAAAAATGCAACATATTTCATTTGATTATAATAAACTCCCTTCGTTAATTTACATATATCTAAAAAATATCATTGGTTGCCTTTAGTAAAACCGAGTCCTATTTATTCAATATTTGATGAGGAAACCTTATTACTTCTCGCACCAATTAGTACAATGTCTTTCCAATCTTCTAAACCTATCTCTTCTAAAATTCTTTTAACTTTGTTTAATTCAGTATCAGAAAAAAACATTATAACCTTAATTGCGTTTTCCGTAAGATTTGCTTTCTTATAAATTTAGACTTGATTTTCTAGATTCTTTCTGAGTTTTGTCTTTGATGCTAGTTTAAATTCGACTAATATAGAATTTTTCCCTCCACATGAAATCTTATAATCTACTGGACCTCTGCCATTATTAACTTCTCTATTTACATCTAATTTAGTAGCATACCAAACCATTCGATATAGTATATGTAAATCAATTTCTTTTCGATTTGTTTGCCATTTAAATAAAACAAACGGTATCCATCCATATCCATAATAACTGATTTGGGATAAATTACCCTATTATATGCAGCTTCGTAAGAAGAACTCTCCTCTTTGTAGAAATCTGTATTTTTTATAGAAGGCAAGCTAAAGCCTGTAACTGAATGTTAAATAAAGCATTTACTTCGTCTACTTCAAATTTACTTTGCTCATCCGTATTCATCTTGGGAAAGAGCTCAAAACGAGCGCCACAATAGACTGTTTCGCAGATATGTTCCTAAGGGGGTCTCTATTGAGAATTATACCGATGAACAGATTATGTGGTTTGCTGATGAAATGAATGATATGCCCAGGAGGCAGCTCTACTATTCAACGCTGGTGGAACTCTTTGATGAATTCTTGAATCAGGTGTATTCAGTTATCAAAGTGCATGTAGCTTAATTTATTACTTCAAGTGTTCAACTCGAAATTATAATTTGCGTTTTAATTTTGTAACATTTTCAAATATATATCTAATCTTTCATTGATATACTTGGCAAATAAAGACTCCATTGCTTTTAAATTATGTTTCACATGATATTCATCAAAAGCATTATAATAGGCAATCCTATCTGTAAATTTTATATCGATAGGTGGATACCCTGCTTTCATTAACTCAAGATTGACAAGAAGTCTTCCCGTTCTTCCGTTTCCATCAATAAATGGATGGATTCCTTCAAACTCTATATGAAATCTAGCCAGCTTTGTAACAATATGTTCCTCACTAGCTAAATAATTCCTTAAAAGTTCTTCCATTTTAGGAACAATCAAATAAGGTTGCACGGGCTCGTGTGCAGCACCCATGATGCGAACAGGCAATCTTCGATAGACGCCTCTATCATCTTTCTTATCAGCAAGAACTAAATAATGGATTTGTTTAATAACTCTTTCATTAATTTCACATTTTTCCTTTACAAGTTCGGTTACAAAATCAAATGCCTCCTTATGTCCAACTGCCTCCATATGATCTTTTAACGGCTTTTGATCTATAGTAAGACCTCTTAACACTAAATCGGTTTCTCTTAATGTTAATGTATTTCCCTCAATAGCGTTTGAATTATAAGTATATTCAACAGTAAATTCTTCATTCAGTCTTGCCAACTCTCCCTCTGTGAGAGGTCGCTTTCCATCAAGTTCCTTTTTTTTACGATCTATTTGAGATAAAAGACTTTCTTTTGTTTTATAGCGTCCATCTGCAGGTTTGATGGCATCAATTGGTATTTTCCAAGCCCTTCCTTCTTGATATGCCCCAGGTATTTTACCTTCAGCACATAAAATTCTTACTCTTCTATCAGAAATACCCCATTTCTCTGAGGCTTGTTTTACAGTCATAAACATAAATTATCCCTCCAATTATCTTATTGTACCATTTTATCGGAATAATAACAATGACATCGGAATAATATCATGTGTTTTATCGGAACGATATATACGGAATGACCTTAATCATAACGGAATATTATACAGGCACTTTTCGGAATGATATCCTACATATTCCACCTTAGAACCGGATGTCCACCATGAGCTATTTTTTGCTCTAGTGTCAACTTCATAAGTTCCTTGGTTGGTAGACTCATATCCTTAAATCCCTGTCCAAAAGGAACTACGGTAAATCCCATATTTTCTGAGTACAGATTTTTTTAAGTACTTTTTTAAAATCTTCTCCTTTGTTTGAGGAGAATGCCCCTGGGACATTTTCCCATAGCGTGTATCTTGGTTTTGTTCCATTCGTCTTCTCCCTCATTTCTTTAATAATTCTTATTGCCTCATAAAATAAATTAGAGCGAGAACCGTTAAGTCTCGCTCTTTTCCCTGCTATTGACATATCCTCTATGTGCTTTACTTCCGGCATTCTTTTTGTTGTAACCCTGATGGGAAATGGCTCAATTTCTGATGCCCATAGCAGAATTTACATCTATGTGAAAAAATACCTTGTCCTTCACCAAAGAACCCCTCATAGCAATTTATCCAATTTGCTAAAAGAAGTTCTAAGTTTGTAACTAAATTATATCCATATTTTTCAAACTAATATCCAGGGCCTTTACCGAATGAGTCAAGGCACCACAAGATATAATATCTATGCCTAGGCCCCTATAGTCACCTATATTTTCTGGACTTATATTTCCAGATACCTCAATAAGGGCCCTGCCAGCTATAAGGTCTACAGCTTCTCTAATCTGGTCTATAGACATGTTGTCCAACATTATTATGTCACAACCTACATTAAGGGCTTCCTTAACCTGGTCCAAGCTTTCCACTTCCAATTCTATCTTTTTTGAGAAAGATATCTTGGCTCTTGTCTTTTCAACTGCCTGCCTGATGCCACCTGCAACACCTATGTGGTTGTCTTTTAACATGACCATATCAGATAGGTTGTACCTGTGGTTTTTTCCACCCCCAACTTCTACGGAATACTTGTCAAATACCCTGAGTCCTGGGGCAGTCTTCCTGGTGTCAGCCAGACTAACGGATTCATCTCCCAGGGCATCCACCATATACCTGGTCATACTAGCTATACCGCTCATCCTCTGAAGGAAGTTTAGCCCAGTCCTCTCAGCCAAGAGCATGGCCTGAGCCTTAGATTCAACTATAGCTATCTTATCGCCCTTGCATACCCTATCTCCATCCTTGTAGGAACAAGTAAATTTTACGCCTTCATCCAAGATTTTAAAGGTCTGGTAAAATACCTCTAGTCCACAAATTATACCGTCTTCCTTGGCTATCAAGTCTGCCCTGGCCATCCTATCCTCATCTATTATGGCATCGGCACTAATATCCTTGTAGTTGATATCTTCCATAAGGCTCTCTTTAATCTTATCAAGCATCCTAATTTTTAAGCCAGTATTCATAAAAATCATGGTTCCTTTCCTTTATTGTATCTACCAAAATCTTATGGTAGCCATCAACTATATCCTCTATCTTTCTAGTTTCTGTATTTTCTTCCATATGGGCCCTAAAGTCTGGTAATAAAGTATTCAGGGTTTCACCACACTTCATACCACAGAAGCAGGCCTCTAAAAGTGAGTTTGATGCCAGCCTATTTCTACCATGTAGACCTGTGCAAGATGTCTCACCTATAGCATATAGGCCTGTTAGGCTAGTCCTACCATCTATCTTGGCCTTGATGCCACCCATATGGTAGTGCTGGCCCGGGCATACAGGTATCATATCCTTCCTAATATCTATACCCTTGTCCATACAGTCCTGGAAAACTGTCGGAAACCGTTTATCAATCCTTTCCCTATCCCTTATATTCTCAAGAGATAGGTAAACATGGTCACTGTGGTCCTCCTCCATCTTTTGTCTTATGGCCTTGCTGACTACATCCCTGGGAAGCAATTCATCGATAAACCTGTCTCCATTAATGCCAAGCAGGATGCCTCCCTCTCCCCTCAAGGCTTCAGTTATCAAGCTATGTCTACCCATGGATTCATCATATAGGACTGTTGGATGTATCTGGATATATTCCAAATTTGATATCTCTAGCCCATGCTTCATAGCTATAGCCAGGGCATCACCAGATACCGACTTATAGTTGGTAGATGAATTAAATATACCCCCTATGCCACCTGTTGCCAGGACTACTGCCCGGGCATATATATTCCTATATTGGCCACCAACAAAGACCCTTATGCCTACAGCTTTATTATCTTCAATTATCAGGTCGTAAAAAGTCGTATTTTCACAAATATCTATATTAGGCCTGCCCTTCACCCTTTCTGCCATAACCTCACACATAGACCTGCCAGTAAAGTCTCCAGCATGGTAGATCCTGGCCAGCCTATGTCCACCTTCCTTATGGAGACTATAGGTATCCTGGTCAATCTTGTCAAAGTTGACACCATAACCTATTAATTCTTCTACCACATCCAGAGATTTATCTAAGATATTCCTAACGACATCCACATCATTCTCATAGTGGCCTGCCTTTAAGGTATCCTCTATATAGTCATCTAGATTTTCATGTGCTAGCCTAGCCGATATACCTCCTTGGGCTAGGTATGAATTAGCCTCATCCATACTCTTTTTAGATATTAAACATACTTGGTAAATAGGGTCTAATTTTAAGGCACAAGAAAGGCCTGCCGCACCACTACCAACTATTACAATATCATAAAAATCTCTCATTTAACTCATCTCCATCATCTTTTTGAGAGGTCGGCTTGCCCTCTCCATTAAGGACTCGTCAAGTATAATTTCTGGTCCTTCATCTACCAATACCCTGTATAGATTTTCCAAGGTATTCTTTTTCATATCCTCACAAGGCTTCATAGATGAAGGTATAATAAATTCACTATCTGGTGATAGCTTATTCATCTGGTATAAAATGCCCTCTTCTGTACAGACAATATATCCCTTCTTCTTAGTCCTTCCAACATAGTCTAAGAGTGCCTTGGTAGATCCTACGCAGTCTCCAAGCTCAACTACTTGGCTTGTACATTCTGGATGTACAAGGACATCGTAGCCATACCTATTCTTTAAGTCCTCAACCTCCTCATATTCCACAAAGTTATGGTACTTGCAGTAGCCCTCATGGAATATAAAGTTTTTGTCCTCTATCTGGTTTGCTATATAGGATCCCAAATTTTTATCTGGCAAGAAATATATATTCTTGTTCGGTAGGGCCGATACTATCTTCATAGCATTTGAAGAAGTAACACAGACATCACTCCTAGACTTTACATCTGCTTTTGTATTTATGTAAGAGACTATAGCTACATCATCATACCTTTCCTTGATACCGTCTAAATCATCTAGGTTTACCATGTCTGCCATAGGACAGCCTGCCCCTATGTCTGGAATCAATATTTTTTTATCGGGATTCAAGAGCTTAGCACTCTCACCCATAAAATTGACACCACAAAAGCAAATAATCTTATTTTTTGCATTCTGGGCATCCTTAGCTAGCTGAAAGGAATCTCCAACCTTGTCAGCTATCTCCTGAACCTCACTATTAGCATAAAAATGAGCTAGGATCAAGACGTCCTTCTCCTCTTTCAAGCGTAAAATTTTCTCTTTTAAAATTTCGATTTCTCTTTCCATATATTCTCCTCAACATATAAGACTTGTTTGGTTTGTAGATATATATGTGTATATACACCAACATATGTATAATACTATACATAACTTAAAATGTGAATAGAAAAGGGTGAAGAATCTTCCGAGCCCCCACAAAGAATAGCAATAAAAAAGGACATTTCCCACATGAAATTCATGCGAAAAATGTCCTTTTTACTTATAGTCACCAACCCGATAGTTTAGAGATGTATTTTTCTAACCAACCCGATAATTTATACTATCCAAAAGACTTACATCACCGATTTTCTAAACAAGACCAGAGTTAAGAACACCGGCATTGTTCCTCAGTATTATGTTGAAGGCAACCATGAAGCAATCATTCCAAAAGATATCTACATGAGAGTTCAAGAAGAATTGGTACGCAGGCAAGTGGTCAAAACTAGCGCTATCGGTAAAAAGCGCAGTTACTACTACAACCACTGCTTCTCACAGATTATAATTTGCGGTAACTGCGGTGAAATGTTTAGACGAATTCACTGGAACAACCGCGGTTGCAAATCTGTTGTCTGGCACTGCATCAGTAGACTTAAATCAACTAGTCTTGAATGCCATGCCAGAACCATTAATGAAATCGACCTACAGGAAATCGTGGTAACTGCTTTGAATAAGCTTCTTGGAGATAAATCAAAATACCAAGAGCAACTACAGCAGAATATTGCATCAGTAGTCAGATCTTCTACTGCAATAAACACTGGCAGTATTGAAAAGCAGCTTATGGAGCTTCAGCAGGACCTTGTTAAAAAGGCCAGCAGCAAAGAAGCCTACGATGAAATTGCCGAGCAGATTTTTGAAATTAGAGAACAGCGCCAGCAAGCAACGATGGACACTGTTCAGCGCGATGAGCAGATAAGTCACATCACCGACTTACAGGATTTCATCAAGGCACAGACTGCTGACCTTACGGAATTTGACGAAGCCCTTGTAAAGCGCTGGCTCAAACAAATCACAGTCTGGCCTGACCATTGCACCGTAGAATTAAAATCCGGTGTATCGGTCGATATTGACAGATAAGCATAACTGCAAAAAGGCTCCCTTCATATTAATTTCGACATCAAAACTTAGTCATTATCGTTTTGAGCAGATGTTACTAATTCCATCATCTTTTGCGCATATGTATCACCATCAATTTCTTCATTGGCATACTGTTGCATAAGCTCATCAATCTGTTCCTTAAGCTCTTCTCTTGTCATTTTTATCCTCCTTAATTAAAACGGCATATTGCAATGTCTGCAATAATAAGCCTTGCTATCTCTCATCTCGTGACAATGAGGACATTCAACTAAGTCTTCTTCGCCATCGGATGTTCTTGTTCTATGCGCACATCGAGAACAATAAATTGTATCACCCTCATCCCATAAAGTATTCTCATCTTCATTTCCACAATTTGCACATCGCATAGCAATTACCTCCTAGCACTCGAAATCTGATATATTCTTCAGCAATTCTGCTGACACAAAATAGGGATTATCATTATCGCCAATTTTTTCTATCAGAATAGCATCTTTATCTGATTCCAATACTCTAAATTGGTCTCCGATTTTAAATTCCAATCCCTCATTGCTCATACCCTCAGCTGTTACAGTATACATTTTTGTATTAACTATCTCCGACAATTGTTCTTTATTTTTCCTCTGTTTTATTGCTTTTACAGTACGTTTAACAGCCACCTCACCGCCTTTATAAACCACTGCACCTGCTCCTAATATCATTAAAACAAGGTTTTTAGGACCTCTGACCTTCTTTGCTGCAGTAGTTAACCATTGATATCCACCTAGATTACTCATTCTTTTCGCCTCCTCCATCTCGTCTACCATAGCGCATCTCTTCCTCGACTAATTCATCGTAATTTTTATAACCACCAAATATAGAAATCGCTTCAGCTATAAATTCACAATCCTCCTCACTATATTCACCAGCTTTTAACTTTGCAATATCACCTGCCAAATAGCTCGACGAATAAAATCGTGAAAACTGTTTTATGGTCATTTTTCCTTCCATACCATATGCCTGACCCAATATATTCTGATTTTCATATATGAGCTTAATCATTAATTGAATCTCTGGATGGTTAGCTCCCAGGGCCTTGCGCTTACAAATCGATTTAGGTAATACGTATTCTGCAAGCAACAAATCCAAGTCTGTATTTTTCATCATCTCTAATGCAGATAGCATACGTCCCAAATCACTATTATCCCATTCTTCGGTGGATTTTGATAACATCGTTTCAGCCAATTGTGCATATGCTTCACCTTGTGGATTCCCTGAAATATTCCATCTTTCAATGGCATCATCTTGAAAATCCTCAAACTTTACCTCACCCATTTTTTTAGGTCGTGATGGAAATCGCCCGGTTAGTTTAATGGTCTTCGCATATCCTAAATGGCGTTCAAGCTCTACCTTTTTTTCTTCTAACTGCTCTACCTTCTGAGATATAGAAGTATCGAAATCAAACTCATCATCAGAGACCATATCGCAAATTTCTTTAATTGAATATCCCATACCCTGTAAAACTCGTATCGTCCAAATGCGGTCTATATCATCATCGTCATAATCTCGATATTGACCACCCTTATTTTCAGGCATAAGACCAGCTTTCTCAAACACGCGAAGTGCCTTTCTTGTAACACCCAAGTTATCTTCAACCCATTTAACCTTATACCCCAATACCATCACCTCCTGTTGAATTCATTATACAACATTGTCCCAAGGGCAAAGCAATGGTTTTTTTCAAAAAAAGGATAAAAAAATTATAAAGCACATCATAATCCATACAGCTCCTCTTGTTTTCCGTATCAAACATCCAATCCACTGCCTACTACCTCTTCGAGTATCGAGTGGGTTGAACTGCGGTCGGCTCTGTCATCTATTCCCGTGCCCAGGTCTCTGACATCTAATCCACAGCCTAAACCCTACCACATTTTTCACCGCTTCAATTCCGGTTTGGCAGACTGCCGGGTAGATAAGTTCCCATACAAGAAAACCGGACTTTCCGCAAGGCCCCCGTGATGGTGCAAACCTCGCAAAAAGCCCATAAATACCTACTTTTCGCTATTTATTTCTCTTTATTTCGACATCAATACGACACACTCCACGTGGCACGCAAAAACAGTATGAATAACAAGTCATAGTGTCCGTTCGTGGAAACTTATCACTCATACTTTTAACGATAGGACAAGGCTATCGTTAAAAGGTTTAAGCTGCCTTGGGAACGGGGATTTACTAACACCTTTAGTTCTTCTTAATTTCCTTCGGTACGAACTTGTCGGAAATTCCGACATATTGAATTTTATTCAAGTTCTTCTAATGATATAAGCATTTCTATAAATTCTTCAAAATTATTTGCAAGTACTTGAATTTCATAATCATATTCTCGAAAACAAACGGATACTTTGGGTTCTCCATCTTTTCCACATTCACGATAATCTAAATAGATCATATCATGTCCACCAGATTCTGTATCTGCAATAATAATTCCTATATCTCGTGGATATTCCCATTCATTAAACCAAAATTCATTTCCAAATTTTCCAAATAAGGAACTTGGCTTGTTACCACCTATTCCAAAAAATCCAGTAAACCCAATTTTATTCACTTCTTTTTTTATTTTTTAAATATGACATTGCATATTTTAAAATGATTTCATCTGAATAATTGCCACCAGTAGAATACGAAATATTCATTATAGTCAACGTTAATTCATTGAAGTCTATTTTATCATTTACTAGTTTTGATAAGATTTTTTTACATCTTTCAAAATCTTCTTCGGTTGCTCCAAATGGCAATTTCACAGCATTCACTCCTTATGCAATTCTAAATTAAACTACCCTATAAATTCTAATTTGACTTTGTATAAAATAATTCCCATTATATAAATCCATAAACTCTTTAGCAAACTTTGTGACAAGTTCATGATCAAGTGCAGTTGCTAATGTTTCTACATGAAACGAGTGAACACTAAGTATGTCAAGTAGTTGCGTTCGTATGTGGGAACATATCTATGAACTTTTTAACGATAGCTTAAGGTTATCGTTAAAAGGTATTACCTCGACAAACTGGAATTTAAATTATCGTAAAATAGCTGAGGTTTAATTCCATTCTTCTTGCACAGAAGCAATACTTTTTCTGCGATTTGAATTTTTTCTTTAGTGTTTAAACTTATATCTGAATCCATATGTTTTATACTGTCAACATATATAGCATAATCATATTCATCTCCCATACATAATTCCGAATCCACAAAATATTTTATTCCTTGTTCATCGTGATATTCGAGACCAGCTCTACCTAAAAGTACGATACAATCTCGCATAGCTCTCTCCCTATAAATTGAAATTTGTCTTCGTATAAAAATAATTCCCATTGTATAAATCCATAAGCTCTTTAGCAAACTTTGCTACAAGTTCATGATTAAGTGCAGCTGCTAAGGGTTCTTCATTATTATTAGCTCCTGGTGTCCAATTATATGATCCGTGCATTACATAGTCCATCTCTATGATACATAAGCCTTTATTTCATATACTTTATTTACTTAGTGGGTATAATCCTTATGAGTAGTGTTAGGACTTCAATTTGCAGTAGCACGTAGCCAATCAAACTTCGCCTTGTTCGTTTTCTTGGGCGTGCCTTGCATAGGACGTACATCGGCTTCTACTTCGCTACTTCGTAGCTCGTACAAGCAGTGTTACGCATTCAACTTGC
>ERZ773046.1393-NODE-1393-length-13793-cov-40.537269_pt1 | contig 13793 bp, 8 predicted proteins | sample MGYA00580634_ERZ773046 | MGnify/ENA primary metagenome ERZ773046 (study PRJEB29015, sample SAMEA2738127) | human oral metagenome | biome: human oral; feature: human-associated habitat; material: saliva | place: China | collected 2159 ... | reverse complement strand
GCTGGCAAGGACATGGCGGAAGGCCTGGTGGTACTCGCATGAGCAACGAAAAGCGCCCCTACAAGGGAGGACACGGCAAGTCCGGTCACGCTGGCAATGGCAAGCCCGGCAACGGCAAGTTCAGCCAGGGTAGCGGTCAGGGTAAGTTCAATCAGGGCAGTGGCCAGGGTGAGGGCGGTGCGAAGCGTAAGCGTCGCCGCCGCTCCGGCGCTGGCAACGGCTCCGGCTCTGGTGTGAGCGAGCAGAACCGCCAGCAGCCCCAGAACCAGCGCTCCCAGAACCAGCGCTCTCAGGGCCGCCCGCAGAAGTGGAACGACAACTCCCGCAGCGAATCGCGCACCGGTCGCCGCTTCGATGGCCTGACCAGCGTCGAACGCGCCGCACGCCGCGCCAAGACCGAGCACGACGACACCAAACGCGGTGGCGGCGGCACCTCCCAGCGCAATAAGAGCGGCCACGAACGCAACCGCCGCTCCATGTCCGCCCGCGAATTCTCCGCGGCGGCACCCTCCGCACGCTCGCGTACCGCAGACACCGCACGCGCCACCGTCTTTGAGGTGCTACGCTCCGTGGCGGAATCTGACGCCTACGCGAACCTCGTGTTGCCCAAGGCGATTCGTAGCCACCGCCTCGACCACCGTGACGCAGGCTTCGCGACCGAGCTGACCTACGGCACGCTGCGCCACCAGGGCACCTACGACGCAATCCTGCGCCACTGCGTGGACCGCCCCCTCGAGAAGGTCGGTACCACCACCCTGATTGTGCTGCGCATGGGCGTGCACCAGCTGCTGAACATGCGCGTTCCCGCCCACGCGGCGCTGAACCAGAGCGTGTCCCTGGCACGCGAAAAGATTGGTGCGGGCCCGGCAAGCTTTATCAACGCGGTGCTTCGCCGCGTCTCCGAGCGCACCCCCGAAGAATGGTACGAACTCATCATTGAGGACGCGAAGGACGACACCGAGCGCATGGCGCTGCTCGCCTCGCACCCCGGCTGGATTGTGCGTTCCATGCGCCAGGCACTCGTCGCGCACGGCCGCCCCGCCTCCGAAATTGAGCAACTGCTCGAAGCGGACAACCTCGCCCCCGTGGTGAACCTGGTTGCGCTGCCCGGCCTGGGTAGCCTCGACGAGGCACGCGAACAGGGCGCCGTCGACGGCGAGCTGGTTGAAGGTTCGGCGCTGTACGCCTCCGGCGACTTGACACGCCTCGAATCCGTACGTGAAGGCACCGTCCGTGCCCAGGATGCCGGCTCCCAGCTGGTAGCACGCGCGCTCGCCGCAGCACCCCTGGACGGCACCGACACCGCCTGGCTCGACCTGTGCGCGGGCCCCGGCGGTAAGGCGGCACTCCTCGGCGCGCTCGGTATTCAGCGCGGCGCATCCCTGGTCGCCAACGAGGCGGCACCGCACCGCGCCCAGCTCGTGGAATCCTCCATGCGCCCCCTGCCCGAGGACAGCTACACGGTGCTCACCGGTGACGGCCGCCAGATTCGCGAGACCCTGCGCAAGAACGCCTCCGACCTGCCCGGATCGATTGAACCCGGCCAGCTGTTCGACCGCGTCATGGTGGATGTGCCCTGCTCCGGTCTGGGTGCCCTGCGCCGCCGCCCTGAGGCGCGTTGGCGCAAGTCCCCGCGCGATATTGCCGAGCTGCTGCCCCTGCAGCGTCAGCTCCTGGACGCAGCCATTGAGGCGACCCGCCCCGGCGGCGTGATTGCCTACGTGACCTGCTCCCCGCACGCGGCAGAAACCCAGAACATTGTTGCCGAGGTGCTCGAAAGAGGCGCGGTGAGCCTGCTCGACTCGGCTGCCGCACTGCGCGAGGTCGCCCTGCACACTGAGGGTGCGGACGGCAAGCCCGTGAGCGTGCTGGTGGGGGAGAAGGACCCCGGCCACACCCCCGAAATCAAGGTCAAGAAGGGCGCCCCGGTCGTGAAGGCTTCGGAGAACCCGACCACCGCCCAGCTGTGGCCGCACGTGCACGGAACCGACGCAATGTTCCTCGCCCTGCTGCGCAAGAACTAACCTCTTATCCACCCGGTGCCCCGCTCAATCGAGCGGGTGCCGGGGGAGTGCAACCTAAGGACAACACACATGGGTATTGCAATTAACCCCTCCATCCTCTCGGCGGATTTCGCGAACCTGCAGCGCGAGCTGGAGCGCATTTCCACCGCAGACGCCGCGCATATTGACGTGATGGATAACCACTTCGTCCCCAACCTCACCTGGGGCCCGCCGGTGGTCAAGCGTCTGCGCGAAATCTCCCCGGTGCCGTTCGACGTGCACCTGATGATTGAGGACGCCGACCGTTGGGCACCCGAATACGCCAGCATGGGCTGCGAATCGGTGACCTTCCACGCGGAGGCGGCTATCGCCCCCATCAAGCTGGCGCGCACCTTGCGTGCTGAGGGTGCGAAGGCGGGTATGGCGCTGCGCCCGGCAACCGCTGTGGAACCCTACCTGGACATGCTCAGCGAACTGGACATGCTGCTAATCATGACCGTGGAACCCGGCTTCGGCGGCCAGGCGTTCCTGGACGTGACCCTGCCGAAGATCGCCCGCGCCGCCAAGGCGATTGAGGGTGCGAACCTGCCGGTGACCGTGCAGGTGGATGGCGGCATCACCGAAGAGACCATCCTGCGTGCCGCGGATGCGGGCGCAACCTGCTTCGTTGCCGGTAGCTCGGTCTACGGTGTGGACGAGGCGCTCGGCGGTCCGGAGGCGGCCATCGCCTCCCTGCGTGCGGCGGCCGCATCGGTCAAGCGTTCCGGCGCCGGTTGCGGCTGCTAGCGGTGCTTGCCGGTAACGGTGCTTGCTTGTAACGGTGCCCCGCATCGATGACACCCCCGCGTCTATAAAACCTCAACGCCCCGTTGTGAAGTCTGCGCCCCGTCGCGGCTCTTCGCGGCGGGGCGTTTTGCGTGCCAGGCGTTCTCAACCACCGCAGATTTATAGCAAGGTAATAGCAGGGGATAGACCCCCATTTAAGTGACGTAGTGTCAGCAAGACTATGACAAAGCGTGAAATACGTTACCCCGCGCAATTCCGCGGCAAAACCGGGCATTCCTGCGGTCGGAGAATCCAAGCTGAACCCGCCTTGATGTAACACTCAGATATCTGTAAGGTTAGGTATAGTTTAGTCATATCTAGGGGGAACTATGTCTTTCAACCGAACCGAGCTGACCGACGCCGAAAACCACGGCGCATCGGGCGTTAACCGCCGCGCATTCTTCGGCCTGGCGCTCGCCTCCTCGGCTGCTCTCGCCCTCGCGGCATGCAGCAGCGAGACCACCACGACCACCACTTCCGGCGGTTCCACCTCCGGTGGCAACAGCGGTACCCGCACCATCAAGGACATTGACGACGAGAATGTAGAAGTTCCCGCCAACCCGCAGAAGGTTATCGTCCTCTCTGAACCCACCCTCGACGGCCTGCTCGCCCTCGGCGTGACCCCCGTCGGTTCCGTCTCCGGTCGCGGCCAGTCCGGCGTGCCCAACTACCTTGCCGACCGCGCCAAGGGCGTGCAGATTATCGGCACCGTCGCCCAGGTCAACTACGAGCAGATCGGCAACCTTGATCCCGACCTGATTCTGGTCGACTCCACCGGCGTGGACAAGCGCTCCGAGGCCTTCGAAACCCTCAAGAAGATCGCTCCCGTCGTCTACTGCGGCTACGCGGGCGGCGACTGGCGCATCAACTTCCGCAACGTCGCCAACGCTATGAACATGGTCGACAAGGGCGAAGAAGTCATCAAGGCATACGAGTCAAGCGCCGCAACGTTGAAGGATCAGCTCGCCCCCAAGTACGGCGACAAGACCTTCTCCATCGTCCGCTGGGCAGGCAACGGCCCCGCCCTCATCCTCAAGGAACTGCCCGCCGGTCAGGTGCTCAACGACCTGGGCCTCAAGCGCCCCGAGGCGCAGGACCGCAACGGCCAGGGCCACTCCGAACCGGTCTCTCTGGAGAACCTGGCAACCATCGACGCGGACTACATGTTCCTCGGCACCCTCGGCGGCGCAAGCCAGAAGAACCCGAACGCACAGGGTACCGCAGGTCTGCAGGGCGCCGAAGAAGCACTGAATAAGGCGAAGGAAACCTCCGGCTTCACCAACCTGAAGGCAGTCAAGGACGACCACGTGATTCTCGTGGACGGCTCCAAGTGGACCTCCACCGGCGGCCCGCTGCTGCTCGAGGGCATTATCGAAGACGTCAAGAAGGCGCTTCCGCTCTAAACGCCCCGCTCTAAATACCCTGTGAAGCAATCACCCGCTGAAGCTTCCGCCACCCTTCCCGCCGCGACCTAAAAACCGCGGTGGGAAGGGGATGCACGACCCACCACACCATCCTCAAGGACCACAATGACCGAAACTCGACCCGTGCGCACCGCAGCCCGCTACGGTGCCGTCGTGGCTCTCGCCGGCGCGCTCATCACCCCCGGAGCAGCGCTGACCGGCACTACCATCGCATTCGCGGATACTCCCGCCACCACCCAGCAGGCTGATAAGGCTACCGTGACCATCTCCACCGAGAAGTGGCGCGAAGGTAAGCTCGTGCTGCGCGGCACCGGCTTTACCAGCACCGCACCCGGTCGCGGCGCAGTGTTCGCAGTGAAGTTCCTCGACGCCCTGCCGGATGAGGCTCACCAGGCGATTAACCCGATCACCAAGAAGGGCGGCAACTCGCCCGCGAACTTCATGGGAACTGCCAAAGAGGACGGCACCTTCGAGGTTGAGGTGCCCCTGCCGACCCCCGAAAACACTGGTCTGACCGCTGAACAGCTCAAGAACAAGGGCTGGACCGTGGAGGGTACCAGCCATCGTATTCAGGTGCTTTCCGGCTCCTTGGGTGGTACCGATGCGGACGGCAACACTTACGATCGTCGCGCATCCGTGTCGCAGAATATTACGCTGAGCGACCCGGCTCCGAGCCCGGCACCGACCGCAGAGCCCACCGCTGAGCCCAGTGCAACTGCAGAGCCTTCTGCAACTGCAGAGCCTTCTGTGACTGCCGAGCCTACCGCGGACCCCTCTGCTACCGCTGACCCTAGCGCAACTGCAGAACCCACCCCCGCACCTACCGCAGAGCCGACCCCCGCGCCCAGCGAAGACTCGAAAACCTGCGCCCCCGCCGATGACTCCTTCACCCCGCGCCTGACCATCGAGAACCCCAAGGCGGTTCAGGGTGGCAAACTGCACCTGACCGGTGACGGCTGGTGCAACCCCGAAGACAAGAAGGCATCCGTTATTGGTCTGAAGATTGACGACGGCAAGGTGTCCCGTAACGACGCCACCGCGGTCAACGACAACCGCACCATCTGGGCTGTCATCACCCCCGATGAAAACGGCCACATCGACACCTGGATTGACCTGCCCACCCGCGACAACGCAGCCTTCAAGAATGAGGAAGACGCCGCAAAGTACGCCTCCGGTGAGCACACCCTGCGCCTGCTGACCGGTAGCCTGCGTGAGGGCGATCGATCCGGAACCTACGGCGGCGCCAACAGCCAGGGCGGCATCAACACCACCTTCACCATCGGTGAGTACGCCCCCGGTGACGCGCCCGAGCCGGTCAATGCCTCCGAACTGACCGCTGGTAATGGCGTACAGGTGAGCCGTGACGGCTCCACCGTGACCGTGACCGTGCCGAATGCTGAACCGGGTACCTGGGTGTACGCCGCGACCTACCTCGGCAACTCCCCGCAGACCCTCTACGGCTCCGGCTGGAAGCGTCTGGATGGCAACCGCAGCTTCAGCTACGAAACCAGCGTGAGCATGCCCGCCGCCACCTACCGTGTGGTTGTGCACAACGGCAACCAGGGCGCTGAAAATGCGGTGCTCGGTTTTGCTGACATGACCGTGGAACGCGCTGTTACCCCTCGTCAGGACGTTTCCCGCGATGAGCAGGACGCCACCGACCAGCTGGTCGAAGAGCTGAACGAGAACCCGGCAACCAGCACCTCTACCGCGCCGGTTCCCATGCGTAATGCGGGCGGCCGCATCAGCACCCGCGCCACCGACGTGGACGCATCCCTCGCCGCGCTCTCGCAGAGCACCGCTCCGGTTGTGAACCGCGTGCAGGCTAAGGCGAAGGTTCAGAGCGCGCAGAAGACCCTGGCATCTAACCTGCAGAAGACTGATGGCGCCGCGAAAAAGGCTGTGAAGGCCGCCGCCGGTTCGCAGAACTCGCAGAACGCGCAGGGTTCGCAGAACTCCGCCGCTGGCACCAAGGCGCAGGGCCCGGTCATTGAGGGTACTGAGCTGACCGGTCTGACCAAGTGGCTGGTCAACAACGCCAATAACTTGCTGCTCTCGGCGGCTGGCCTGGTGGTTTTGGCTGCGGCTCTGCTGCTGCGCACCTCCAAGAAGTAAGCTTTCTGACCACACATTCACATCGGCACCGGTCCACGCTCCACACTTTTGACCCTGCACCCTTGAACAGGGGCGTGGATCGGGTGCCTCCAACCATTCGGGTCACGACCCGCTGAACTGCACCTCCATGAACCCGGTAGCGTTCAGCTTCGACCCCGGTAATTTTGAAAGGACCACCATGCGTGCACCTTTTTCGGGAGCCCCGAAGGCATCCCTGACCTCTAAGGCGCTGACCGCCTGCGCTGCCGCAACCCTGGCGCTGGGCTTGGGTGTTGGCACTGCATCCGCTCTGCCTCCGGGCGGTGCGAAGGCATCGACCCCCGGCACCTCTTCGACCGTTTCCTCTTCTGTGAGCGAGCACGGCGTGATTTCCTTTAGCGTGAGCGGCTTCCCCGCGAACACTGTGGTGTCCGTGAAGGTGGACGACGGTAACCTGTGCCCCTCCGATGCGGCTCAGGGCGCTTGCGTGGTGCACCAGCAGAAGACCGATGGTAACGGTAATGTCTCCGGTTCCTTCGTTCTGCCGGATGTTGGCGCTGGCACCCACACTCTGCGTTTCCTTGCAACTGGTGAGAAGCGTGACAAGGACGGCAAGTACCTGGGTACTGAGGCGTACAGCAACCGCAGCCCCGAGTTCACCGTGGTGGGTGAGGGCGGTTCGGATAATTCCTCCTCGAACTCTTCGGGCTCTTCCTCGAACCGCGGCTCTTCCAGCTCGAAGAGCAACGGTGGTTCCTCGAATGGCGGCTCGAACTCTAACAGCTCCGACTCTGCAGACGAGGCTCAGGGCTCTAACGATTCCAACGAGTCCTCGTCCAATGGTGGTTCGAACGGTTCCTCGAATGGTTCTGCAGGTGGCGCGGCTGAGGCTGAGACCGTGTACACCGACGCTGACGGCAACACCATCACTAAGGAGGAGTACGACCGCCTGAACGCGGCAGCTGACTCTTCCGATACCTCCGGCACCTCTGGCTCTTCCGCTGCGCCGGCTGCTTCGGCTTCTGCAAATGCCCAGAAGAAGGCGACCGCTTCGGCGAGCGCGTCCTCTTCGGCTGTTGCGCGCGGTACTGCGTCGAGCCCGAGCGCTTCGGCTTCGGGCGCGGCTAACACCGCATCCACCGTTCAGACCGTGACTTACGGTGCTGCGTTCCCGTGGATTGGCGTGGTGGTTCTGGGCGTAAGCATTGTGGGTGCCGCTGCGCTGCTGCTGACCCGTAAGCGCTAAGACTTAACGTCGGATGCGGGTGGGGGAGTGACCCGCCCGCTCCGGCGTTTCTCTCATTATCTACCGGTGTGCCGGGTGCCCCCTCTTGCGGCGGGGTGCCGGGTGCGCCTCCCCGTTTTCTTGTATCGAGCATAAGGAGCATAGTGGCCCGCACGAGCTCATTGTCCCGAGGTGTTCAGCAGGAGAGTACGTCCCGTCAGGGGTCTGTGATTCAGGGGCAGAAGTTGGGTAAGCGCCTGGCTTTTCTGTTCTTGTTTGCGGTGCTTTTGGCGGGTGCTGTGGCTGCTTCTTTGCTGTTCGGATCGAATAATCTTCCGCCGGATGAGGTTCTGGCTGTTTTTAATGGCACTGCTTCTGAGCAGGCGCAGACGATTGTGATGGAGCAGCGTATTCCGCGTACCCTGGTGGGTCTTGCGGCGGGTGCGGCGTTGGCTGTTGCCGGTTCGCTGATGCAGTCGCTGACCCGTAACCCGTTGGCTGAGCCCGGCCTGATGGGTGTGAATGCCGGTGCTGCGGTGGCTGTGATTGCTTCCGTGGTGGTTTTTGGTGTGATGGGTATTTGGCAGTACATGATTGCTGCGACGATTGGTGGCGCGTTGGCTGCGGTGCTGGTGTACACGCTGGGTCGTGGTCGTGACGGGTCGATTGTGAAGCTTGCGTTGGCGGGTGTGGCGATTTCTGCGGCGCTGTCGGCGATTGCACAGGGCCTGATTTTGGCTGATCAGGATGCGTATAACGAGTTCCGTGTGTGGGTTGCCGGTTCGCTGGAGGGCCGCGGCATGGATATCGCGTCGACGGTGGGCCCGGTGATTGTGCTGGGTGTGCTGGTGGCGTTCTTTGTGGCTCCCGCGATTAATGCTCTGAGCATGGGCGAGGAGGCGGCGACCAGCCTCGGCGTGAGTGTGCGTACGACCCAGAATCTGACTCTTCTGGCGGTGACGGTGCTTGCCGGTGCGGCGACTGCTGCGGTGGGTCCGATTGGTTTTGTGGGTTTGGCGGTGCCGTTTGTGGTGCGTGCCCTACTCGGTAATGATGTGCGCTGGGTGAATTATGGTTCGGCGTTGTTGGGTCCGGTGTGGCTGCTGTGTGCTGACGTGTTGGCGCGTGTGCTGGTGGCTCCGCAGGAGACTCAGGTGGGTATTGTGGCGACTCTTGCCGGTGCCCCGGTGTTCTTGTTCTTGATGACTCGTCGTAAGGTGGAGGCTCTCTAATGTCGAATTCTTCCGCTCTTTCGATGGCGACTGCCACCACCTCCGCTAATCGTTCGGCGCGTCGTCGTGGCCGCGATTTGGGTGGCCGCCCGGTGCTGACTGTGCGCGGTCCTGTGAGCGCTCAGGTGCCGTGGCGCGTACTGATTCTGAATGTGGCGTTGGTGGTGCTGATTGCGGCGCTGGCGTTTTGGGGCATGTTGCAGGGTGACTACAATATCGCCTCGGATAAGGTGATCCCGGCGTTGCTGGGTGAGGGCAAGCAGATTACGGTGGCTTTCGCTCAGCAGCGTGCGGCGCGTATTGTGGCGGCGCTTCTGGTGGGCGCGGCGCTTGGTCTGTCGGGTGCGATTTTCCAGGTGATTTCGGGTAATGCTCTGGGTTCGCCGGATATTATCGGCTTCACGAATGGTGCCGCGACCGGTGCGCTTCTGCAGATTATTGTGTTCAATTCCGGCCCCGTTGAGGTTGCTCTGGGTGCCGTTGTTGGTGGCTTAGCGACCTCGGTGCTGGTGTGGTTGTTGACTCGCCGTACGGGTCTGCACGGCTTCCGCCTGGTGCTGGTCGGTATTGGTGTGGGCTCGACCCTGGCGGCGTTCAACGCGTTGCTGGTGGTGCGTGCCTCGCTGACTCAGGCGCAGACCGCGGCGTCCTGGCTTGCAGGTTCGCTCAATGACATCACCTGGGAGCGCACCTACGCGCTGCTGGGCCTACTACTCGTGGGGACTCCGCTGCTGCTGATGCTGGTCCGCCCGCTGGGCGCGATTCGTTTTGGCGACCAGGTGGCATCCGGTTTGGGTGTGAGCGTGAACGCGTACCGTGTGGCGGCGCTGTTCATCGGTGTGCTTCTGGTGTCGCTGGCGACCGCGACGACTGGCCCGATTGCCTTTGTCGCCTTGGCGGCACCGCACATCGCGAAGACCCTGTCTCGCAGCGGCGGGGTGGGTTTCACCTCCGCGGCACTCATGGGTGCGCTCATGGTGCTCGGCTCTGACCTGATTGGCCGATTCGCTGTTCCCGGACGCATCATTCAGGTGGGCGTAGTGACCGGCGCGATTGGCGGCCTGTACCTGATTTACCTGATTTACCTCGAAAGGAAGAAGAGCTAGTGAACACTAGTGTGACGACCCGCCTTGAAGGCGAGAACATGGTGGTTGCCTACGGTGAGCATACGGTGCTCAACGGGGTAGATTTTCAGGTGCCGGAGGGGGAGCTGACCGTTATCTTGGGCCCGAACGCCTGCGGTAAGTCGACCACCTTGAAGGCTCTTGCCCGCGTGAACCCGCTCAAGAAGGGCGAGGTTCGCCTGGACGGCACCCCGCTGCCGCAGATGAAGTCCCGCGCTATCGCTAAGATCCTGGCGATGCTGCCGCAGACCCCGGAGGCGCCTAGCGGCGTGACCGTGGCGGATGTGGTGGCGCGCGGCCGCTACCCGCACCAGTCGCTGTTGCGTTCCTGGTCTGATGAGGACGAGCGCGCCTGTGTGGAGGCGATGCAGGCGGCGAACGTGCTGGAGCTTGCTGAGCGCCCCATTGAGGCGCTTTCGGGTGGTCAGCGTCAGCGTGTGTGGATTGCCATGACCCTGGCGCAGCAGACCCCGCTGATTCTGCTCGATGAGCCGACCACCTACCTGGACATCACGCACCAGATTGAGGTGCTGAACCTGACGAAGAAATTGCATTCCGAAGGGCGAACGGTAGCCGTGGTGTTGCATGACCTGAACCTTGCTTTCAGGTATGCTACTCATGTTGTGTTAATGAAGCAGGGCCGGATTATCGCTCAGGGTGATCCGCGTGCGATAATTACACCGGAACTTATTCAGGAAGTTTTTGACCTGCAATCGGTCATTATTCCTGATCCGTGCACTGGTACCCCTTTGGTTATTCCGAAGGAGAACCAAACAATTCATATTGCCGCTGACGCTATTTCGGCGGCCCGCGAAAGCGAATAGTTTTCGCCCCTAAGCCGCGTGGGAGTTTGCACCAACCGTCTCAGTACGGGTGGAAAAGTTTGGCATTGCGCCGAGCAGCGAACGTTAGGATCTGAGGGACCCAGGATCCCCTGCGCGTAGGGCGCCTACCCGGTGCTCGCCCGTCTTTGACGCATGAACGGATCCGAGCACTGGGTAGGTTCCATTTTGGGAACCCGTAGATGAGGCACCGAGACTGCCGCATGAGACTTTGAAAGTTGCGACTTGAGAGGTTTGATGCACGGTCTCGGTGCCTCATCTCTTTTAACTTCTGAGCCGGGCTGGGATGAGCTGGTCTGGGCGGGGCTGGGCTGGGTTGCTCTGAGCCGGTCTGGGCGGGGCTGTGCCGGTCTGGGCGGGGCTGCGGCGGCTTCGTGCTTGGGTTTTAGCAGCGTGTGTTCGCTGTCATAAATGTCATGTTGTGGTTCTTTCACTTTTCCCTTTGGCTGGAGTTTGGGTAAGGGATACCATAGAGTGAGGTAGTAGAGGCTAACTAACGATAATGCGCCTCCTCACCGATTCTCACCGATTGAGTGTTTCCACAGACCAAGGAGGAACCGTTGGGCGAGCACGAACCCACCGCGACCGTTCCCGCGCAGAGTATTTCTGTGCAGCGCATCTCTGTACAGGGCACTTCTGAACAGGCTACTTCTGGGCAGACTGTTGCAGCGCAGCCGCGTACCGTTGCGCCGACCGTGCGCCCGGCCCCTCCCAAGATCCCGCGCCCCGTACCGGCACCGCGCGTGGACAGCCCCCTCATCAGCGCCCTCATTGCCGAGGCGGTCAGCCCCGAAGAGCTGAACGCCCGCATCCTTGAGGTCGTCTCCGAAGGCACCCCCATCATCGAGCCGGTGCACCGCGAAGACGGCAGCATCAGTGAGAACGAACGCATCGTCACCTTCCTGTACCACAACGAGCAGGCGGAGCAGGTGCTCATGTTCATCAACCGCCTGACCGATGAGAAGAACCTCGACCGTTCCCTCATGACCCGCATCGAGGGCACTGGCTGGTGGCAGCTGAGCATGCAGATGGAAACCACTTGGCGTGCCTCCTACAACTTCTTGCCGGCGCTGCCCGGCGAGCGCCCCGCCTGGCTGGGCGATGACGACCAGGTGCGCCTGCGCGCCGCACTGGACTCCGGTGAGGGCGACCCGCTGAACCCCGAGACTGCGTGCAACCGTATCGGTCGTTGCATGGGTGTGGTGCAGCTTGAGCACGCGCCGGTGCAGGAGTTCCTCCTGACTCAGGAAGAGATTGACGCGCTGCCCGCCCCCGAGTGGATGCAGACCTCTGACGGTCACCAGTATGTGCTCGGCCGCGTGGGTGACCCCGCCCCGGATGCGCCGCTGTTCATCCAGTTCGACGGTGAGATGTGGTTCAGCCAGGGTATGGAGCACACCCTCAACCGTGCCCACGAGGCGGGTCGTATTCCGGCGATGCACGTGTTCTTCCTGCACTCTGGCGGTCGTGAGAACCGCTGGAAGGAGCTGAACGGCGACAACCCGATTGCCGACTACCTGGTAGAGATCGCGTTCCCGCATCTGGAAGCAGTGCACGGCATTAAGACCGCGCCGCAGAACATTGTGATTAACGGTCAGTCGCTGGGCGGGCTGTCCTCCCTGCTGGCGGTGCTGAGCCGTCCGGAGGCGTTTGGCGGCGCGATTGCGCAGTCTTCGTCGCTGTGGCAGCCGCAGGTCATGGACCGCCTGGACGAGCTGGAGGCGGCGGGTGAGATTGACCGCCTGCGCCACCTGCAGCTTGAGATTGAGGTGGGGGAGCAGGAGTGGGTTCTGGTGCCTCCTCACCGCGAGCTGAAGGAGCGCCTGGAAAAGCTGGGCCTGAAGAACGCGCGTTGCACGACCTTCAACGGCGGTCACGATTATGCGTGCTGGCGCGGTGCGATTGTGCCGGCGTTGGAACGTATTATTGCTGCCTGCCGGGAGGCTGAGCGCGCTGAGCGGAGCTTAGCTGAGGAATAGCGAGAAGTCGCCTAGGGATCCTGCACGGGTAGAGCACACCCCGCATGGTGGGCGTGCGGGGTTCCCGTTAGGGTAAACACCGCCGCGCCCGTATCCTAGAGAAGTACAGCCTAAGAGAAGTGCAACACTACCGCGCCGCGAGGGGTGCCGAAAGGTACCCGGCGCAGGTTGCGTACCCGCCCTCATTGACGAGATGGCATCACGCTGCGAACGCACGCAGCACGTGAGCGCTATAGAAACCGCAAACGACACAGAAATCGAGAGAAGATGACCGTAGAACGTAGCCCCCTGGCCCCCACGCCGCTCATCCCCGAGTCTTTTGCCGCGAAGTACCGCGAAGCCGGCTACTGGATTGACCAGACCATCCCCGAGTTCCTGCTCGATGCTTGCCGCGCTAAGCCGCACTTCCCGGCGCTGGTGGCGCTTTCGCACGCGCAGCTCGATGAGGACGGCAAGCCCCAGCAGATTCGCCTCTCCTACGGTGAGCTGGAAGCGGCAGGTCGTGCCGCTGCGGCGCGCCTCGTGAAGGCTGGTGTGCAGCCGGGTGACCGCGTGCTGCTGCAGCTGGGTAACACCGCCGAGTACCTGGTGTACCTGCTGGGTATTTTCTGGGCGGCTGCGCTGCCGGTGTTCTGCCTGCCGCAGCACCGCACCACCGAGCTGGTTCACTTTGCGACCCGCACCGACGCGGCGGCGCACGTGTTCTCCTCGCTGACCCCCGGCGCGGATTTCACCGCCCTGCACGAGGACGTTGCCGCCGAACTGCGCAAGAACTCCCTGGAGCCGCCGGTCGCTATTGACGTTGCGGAGCCGCTGACCCCGCTGACCGAAGAGGAGCTCGCTGAAGAGTTCGTGCCCGGTGTCATTCAGAACACCGAGAACCTGCGTGCGAGCGAGCAGGTGGCGTTCCTGCAGCTCTCCGGCGGTACGACCGGCATTTCGAAGCTGATTCCTCGCACCCACGCCGCCTACCTGTACTCGGTGCGCGGTTCGGTGGATATCTGCAAGCTGAACAACAACACGACCATGCTCGTGGTGCTGCCCG
>ERZ773046.1392-NODE-1392-length-13813-cov-10.700901_pt1 | contig 13813 bp, 13 predicted proteins | sample MGYA00580634_ERZ773046 | MGnify/ENA primary metagenome ERZ773046 (study PRJEB29015, sample SAMEA2738127) | human oral metagenome | biome: human oral; feature: human-associated habitat; material: saliva | place: China | collected 2159 ... | reverse complement strand
CTCTTCCGATCTTCCCTCACCGGTGGCCGCCCCGACGTCGTCGTCCTCGACCCGCCCAGGCAGGGGGCCGGGCGCGAGGTCATCGAGGCCGTCGGCGCCCTGGGGGCCGAGCGGATCGTCCTGGTGGCCTGCGACCCGGCAGCGCTGGCCCGAGACCTGGGAACCCTCCTGCACTCGGGCTACGCGCTGGGCTCCATGAGCGCGCTGGACATGTTCCCGCACACTCACCACTTCGAGACGATCGCGGTGCTCGAGCGCTCCTGAACGGGGGCGTCAACGGGGTTGCGTGCGGCCGGCGTCACCAAATGTGGTCTACGGGCGTCGGCCGGCATGCCAGGTTTGGCCAGCCTTCCCTACGTATTGACAACGGATGACACGCCGTGGGCTACGGTCCACTCCGGAGCATCCGCGCAGCCTCCGCCTGGCTGCCACCGCAGGTCCGCGTGCCAGACCCGAGGCGGTGCGACGGGCGGATCGGTACGACAACTGGAAGTGAGCCCCGGTGACCAGCCTCAACACCTTCGCCTCCCGCAGCACCCTCGACGTCGACGGCCGCGACTACGAGATCTACCGCCTCGACGCCGTCCCTGGCCTGGAGCGCCTGCCCTACAGCCTCAAGGTGCTGGCCGAGAACCTGCTGCGCACCGAGGACGGCGCCAACATCACCGCCGACCACGTGCGCGCCCTGGCCGCCTGGGACCCGGCCGCCGAGCCCGACACGGAGATCCAGTTCACCCCGGCCCGCGTCGTCATGCAGGACTTCACCGGCGTGCCCTGCATCGTGGACCTGGCCACCATGCGTGAGGCGGTCGCTGACCTCGGAGGCGACCCCGAGGTCATCAACCCTCTCAACCCCGCTGAGATGGTCATCGACCACTCCGTGCAGATCGACTCCTTCGGCCTGCCCGGATCCCTGGAGCGCAACAAGGAGCGCGAGTACGAGCGCAACGCCGAGCGCTACCAGTTCCTGCGCTGGGGACAGGGGGCGCTGTCCAACTTCCGCGTCGTCCCCCCGGGCACCGGCATCGTCCACCAGGTCAACATCGAGTACCTGGCCCGCATCGTCTTCACCCACGAGGCCGACGGCGTCACCCAGGCCTACCCCGACACCTGCGTGGGCACCGACTCCCACACCACCATGGTCAACGGCCTGGGCGTCCTGGGCTGGGGCGTGGGCGGCATCGAGGCCGAGGCCGCCATGCTGGGCCAGCCCGTCTCCATGCTCATCCCCAAGGTGGTGGGCTTCAAGCTCTCCGGCGCCATCCCCGCCGGCGCCACCGCCACCGACGTGGTCCTGACCATCACCGAGATGCTGCGCGCCCACGGCGTGGTGGGCAAGTTCGTCGAGTTCTACGGCGAGGGCGTCGCCGAGGTACCGCTGGCCAACCGCGCCACCATCGGCAACATGAGCCCCGAGTTCGGCTCCACCGCCGCGATCTTCCCGATCGACGAGGTCACCCTGGACTACCTGCGCCTGACCGGCCGCTCCGAGGAGCGCGTGCGCCTGGTGGAGGCCTACACCAAGGCCCAGGGCATGTGGCACGACCCGGCCCGCGAGCCCGTCTACTCCGAGTACCTCGAGCTGGACCTGTCCACCGTGGTGCCCTCCATCGCCGGCCCCAAGCGCCCCCAGGACCGCATCGTCCTGTCACGGGCCAAGGAGTCCTTCCAGGAGGTCCTGCCCACCTACGCCTCCCAGCCCTCCAAGCCGACGCCGGTGACCCTGGCCGACGGCACCGACACCGAGCTGGACCACGGGCACGTCGCCATCGCCTCGATCACCTCGTGCACCAACACCTCCAACCCCTCGGTGATGATGGCCGCCGGCCTGCTGGCCCGTAACGCCGTCGCCCGGGGCCTGCGCTCCAAGCCCTGGGTGAAGACCTCCACCGCCCCGGGCAGCCAGGTCGTCACCGACTACTACGAGAAGGCCGGGCTGTGGCCCGCCCTCAACGAGCTGGGATTCAACGTCGTCGGCTACGGCTGCGCCACCTGCATCGGCAACTCCGGGCCCCTGCCGGCCGAGGTCTCCCAGGCGGTCAACGACGCCGACCTCGCCGTGGTCTCGGTGCTTTCGGGCAACCGCAACTTCGAGGGGCGCATCAACCCCGACGTCAAGATGAACTACCTGGCCTCCCCGCCCCTGGTCATCGCCTACGCCCTGGCCGGGACCATGGACATCGACTTCGCCACCGAGCCGCTGGGCCAGGACCCCGAGGGCCGCGACGTCTTCCTGTCCGACATCTGGCCCGACCCCACCGAGGTCCAGGCCGTCATCGACGCCACCATCGACCGCGAGATGTACACGCGCGACTACGCCGACGTCTTCGCCGGTGACGAGCGCTGGCAGGGCCTGGACACCCCCGAGGGGGACACCTTCGCCTGGGACGAGGAGTCCACCTACGTGCGCAAGGCCCCCTTCTTCGAGGGCCTGTCCATGGAGCTCACCCCGGTCACCGACATCGAGGACGCCCGGGTGCTCGCCCTGCTGGGGGACTCGGTGACCACCGACCACATCTCCCCGGCCGGCGCCATCAAGGCCGACTCCCCGGCCGGGCGCTACCTGGCCGAGCACGGCGTGGCCCGCGCGGACTTCAACTCCTACGGCTCGCGCCGCGGCAACCACGAGGTCATGATCCGCGGCACCTTCGCCAACATCCGCCTGCGCAACCGGCTGCTCGACGGCGTCGAGGGCGGCTACACCCGCAACTTCCTCACCGGCGAGCAGGAGTCGATCTTCGACGCCTCCCAGGCCTACCAGGCCGCCGGCATCCCGCTGGTGGTCCTGGGCGGCAAGGAGTACGGCTCGGGATCCTCACGCGACTGGGCGGCCAAGGGCACGGCCCTGCTGGGCGTCAAGGCCGTCATCGCCGAGTCCTTTGAGCGCATCCACCGCTCCAACCTCATCGGCATGGGCGTGGTTCCCCTCCAGTTCCCGGCCGGACAGAGCGCCGAGTCTCTCGGCCTGGACGGCACCGAGACCTTCTCCATCACGGGCCTGACCGCGCTCAACGAGGGCACCACCCCACGCACCGTCGCGGTCACGGCACAGAAGGCCGACGGCTCGGCGGTCTCCTTCGACGCTGTCGTGCGCATCGACACCCCCGGCGAAGCCGACTACTTCCGCCACGGCGGCATCCTGCAGTACGTGCTGCACCAGCTCGCCAGCTCCTGAGACCTCGTGCGTTGACAACGCGGGGCGATCGCAGATCAGCGATCGCCCCGCGTTGTTGTTGATGGGCGCGATGGTGAGAGCCTCCTTGGCCTGAGATCAGGTCTGGAAGGGCTGCTTGCCCACAGAGGTTATTGTCGGTAGCTTAATGGCTATGAGTATTAGCCAACTTGAGGTGCCGGGCGGCACCATCGCTTACGAGGTGCACGAGCCTGTCGGTACAAGTGATGGATCGGATGTACCGAGTCGGCCGCTTGTCGTCTGCTCGCCGGCCATGGGGGACGTGCGGGACGTCTACGCGCCGCTGGCGCAGTCCCTGAACGAGGCGGGGTTTCGTGTCGTCACTGCGGATCTGCGCGGTCACGGGGACAGCTCGGCGACCTTCACCGCCTACGGCGATGAGGCCACCGCAGCCGACCTCATTGCCCTGATTGAGGTTCTCGACGCCGGTCCCGCCATCCTTGTGGGTGCCTCCATGTCCGGAGCCGCTGCAGTGATCGCCGCCGGGCGTCGCCCTGACCTGGTGTGTGGGCTCGTCCTCGTCTGCCCCTTCTTGCGTGGGCCGCAGAGTCGAGTCCGGACGCTCGTGCAGCGCACCATGCTTGGGGCTGCTTTGATGCGCCCTTGGGGGTCTGCTGTGTGGAACAGCTACTCCGCCAGATTGTGGCCCGGTCTACCTGATGCCCAGCAGCGGGCCACGCGTCTGACGGGCCTGCTGTGCCGTCCGGGGCGCTGGCGCGCCTTCTGGGCGACGACTCGTACTGATCACCGCGTTGTCTCCCCGTGGCTGGACAAGGTGGATTGTCCCGCCCTCGTGGTTATGGGGAAGGAGGATCCAGATTGGAAGGAGCCTGCGGCTGAGGCCGCCTGGGTAGCAAGCGCTGTTGGTGGAGGTGGGGGAGAGGTTGTCATCGTTCCCGGTGCGGGGCACGCCCCGATGCTGGAACGTCCCGGCCTCGTTGGGCCACAGGTGGTCGACTTCGCCTGGCGTATGATCGCCGGCAATGCTGAGGCAAGGCCGGCGGGGGGAGAGGCGAGGAGCGCACGATGCCACGAGCAGGGCTGAGCGCCGAACGCGTGGTGGAACGAGCCGCGCAGATCGTTGACGAGCACGGCCTTGAGGAACTGTCCCTGAGCCGGCTGGCTGCCGATCTGGGAGTCGCGCCGCCGAGCCTGTACAAGCATGTCTCCGGTATGAGCGACCTGGTCCGAGGAGTCTCCGTGCGGGCGGTGGACGAGCTCGCCGACCGTCTGGCGGCCTCCGTCATGGGGTTGGCCGGGCCTGATGCCCTGCGAGCCCTTGCCGACGCCTATCGAGGCTTCGCCCACGCGCACCCCGGGCTCTATCCGATGACCCAAGTCCCCGCCGAGGCCTCGGACAGGAGCCTGAGTCCGCTACGGTCATCCGCTGCGCAACGCACGGTTGCCATCGTCACCGCGGCGCTGGGCGGCTACCGCATCCCCGATGATCGGATCATCGACGCTGTGCGAATGACCCGGGCGTCACTCCATGGCTTCGTGGATATTGAGGTCCACGGTGGCTTCGCCATGAATGCCTCCATTGACGTGAGTTTTGCCACGCTCGTTGACTCTCTGGATGCAGCCCTGGTTGCTCTCGGCGAGCAGTAGGGCTGCCAGGTATCAGTGAGGACGAAAGGATAAGTCGCCCCAATGACCGGTTGGGAGGGGAGAGCTGCGTGAGGCCTTCCCGGCTGCTGTCGGTGATCCGCTGAGACCTTGGGCAGTCGCCCCGGAATAGCGGCCCTGCGCTTCCCGTTGCCCTGGCGTTCAGATCATGCCGAGCGGCGACCGCCGAAGGAGATGCGCACTCATGTCACAGTCCACCGTCAACAGCGACGCGACCAACCAGACAGACGTTCCGGTCGAGGAGGTCGACCTTCTCGTCGTCGGAGGCGGCAAGGCAGGCAAGTCCCTGGCGATGCTGCGCGCCAAGGCCGGCGACAAGGTCGTCATGGTGGAGCGGGACAAGGTGGGCGGCACCTGCATCAACGTCGCCTGCATCCCCACCAAGACCCTCATCTCCGCCGCCCGCGTCCTCCATGAGGTCCAGGGCTCGCAGGCCTACGGCGTCACCCTGCCCGAGCAGGACGGCGGCGCTGACGCCCTGGCCCAGGCCCGTATCGAGCTGGCCTCCTTCCGCGCCCGCAAGGAGGCCGTCGTGGGCGGCATGGTGGCCGCCCACGAGAAGATGTTCCCCGCCTCCGGCATGGACTTCGTCAAGGGCACCGCCCGCTTCGTGGGGGAGCGCACCGTCGAGATCGCCCTGAACGACGGCGGCCTGCGGCGCGTGCGCGGCGCCAAGGTCCTCATCAACACCGGCACCACGCCGTCGGTCCCCCCGATCGAGGGCCTGTCCGACGTGCGCTACTGGACCAGCGAGGACCTGCTCACCCTGCCCGAGCTGCCCAGTAGCCTCATCGTCCTGGGCGGCGGCGTCATCGGCGTCGAGATGGCCTCCCTCATGGGGCTCCTCGGTGTCCCGGTCACCATCGTCCACGCCGGGCCGCACATCCTGGACCGCGAGGACGAGGACGTCGCCGCTGAGGTGACCGCCGGCCTGGAGGCCCTGGGGGTCACGGTCCTGACTGGTGCACTCGCCTCGAAGGTCGCCGCCGCGGCCGACGGGAACGGTGTCGTCGTCACCACCGCCGACGGGCATGAGGTGAGCGGATCCCACCTGCTCGTCGCCCTGGGCCGCACCCCCGTCACCGCCGGCCTCGGCCTGGAGACCGCGGGCGTGGAGCTGACCGAGCGCGGCTTCGTGCGCGTCGACGACCACCTGCGCACCACCGCCGAGAACGTCTACGCCGCCGGTGACGTGGCCGGAACGCCCCAGTTCACCCACGCCTCCTGGAACGACTTCCGCGTCCTGCGCGACCTCTTCGCCGGCAAGGAGGCCTCCACCACCGGACGTCTCATCCCCTGGGCCGTCTTCACCACGCCCGAGCTCGGGCACGTGGGCATGAGCGAGGCCGAGGCCCGCGAGGCCGGCTACGAGGTGCGCGTCGCCAAGACCCCGACGGCGGCCGTCCCGCGCGCCAAGACCCTGGGCCGCACCGAGGGCTTCTTCAAGGTCATCATCGACGCCCGCACCGACCTCATCCTGGGCGCCGCCATCATCGGCGCCGAGGCCAGCGAGGTCGTCACCAGCATCCAGATGGCGATGCTGGGCGACCTGACGTGGCAGCAGGTGCGCGACGCCGTCATCACCCACCCCACCATGAGCGAGGGACTCAACATCGTCCTGGACTCCCTGGGCTGAGAGCCTGAGGACTGGCCCCGCCTGAACGGTGAGACAGACCCGCTCAGGCGGGGCGTACCCCCAGGTCCTCGACGCGCTCGGCCCCCGGCAGCGCCACCAGCAGTGCCCCGGGCACCAGGAGCTTGGAGTGGCGCACGCCCGAGCCGATGAGCACGGTGGCCCGGTCCGCCACGGCGCCGTCGACGAAGAGGCGCCAGTCCTCGGGCAGGCCGACCGGGGTGATCCCGCCGTACTCCATGCCACTCATCTCCACGGCCCGCTCCACCGGCAGGAACGAGGCCTTGCGCACGTCGATGCGCTTCTTGACGACGTGGTTGACGTCGGCGAAGTCGGTGGCGCGCACGACGCAGGCGGCGATGCGCTCCTGGCCGGTCCGCTTACCGGCCACGAGCACGCAGTTCCCAGTCGCCTCAGGATCCAGGGCGTAGTGCGCATTGAGGGCGTCGGTGTCAGAGTGGGACGGATCAATGGGCACCACCTGCGCCTGACGGGCCAGATCCGCGCCCTCGGGCGAGGCCGCCTCCAGCGCCCGCAGCGCGGCGGCCACGGGCTCGGCGAGCAGGTCAGTACGCTCCAGCGCCGGCTGCCAGCCGATCTCTGCGGCGAAGACCTCAGCCGGATCACGCAGCTCAGTCATTCCTTCTCATCCTTTCGACGACGTCGAGCGCCTCTCGATGCGCTCCACCAGACAGATCCTGACCCCGGGCCACTGCTCCGGGGTGATGGCGAACATGGCCGTGTCGCGCGTGCGCCCCTCCTCACCGGGAGCCAGGGAGGGCTGCCAGGCGCGCAGGACCCCCTCGAAGGTCGCCCCCAGTGCCGCGATCGCGCCGCGAGCCACCTCATTGCGTGCATCGGTCTTGATGTCCACGCGGTCCACGCCCCAGTCCTCGAGGGCCTGCGCCAGCAGCAGGAGCTTGGCAGCCGGGTTGACGGCGGTGCCACGAACAGTGGGGGAGAGCCAGGAGGAACCGACCTCGACGGCGAAGAGCCGCCCGTCCGGCATCCACCGGGGCGTCAGGTAGGCGGTGTGCCCGACGACGCGGCCGGTGGCGACCTCCACCTGGGCGAAGGGCGCGTAGGTACCCGTGTCCCGGCGGGCCAGGCTATGGGCCACGTAGTCCTCGACCGTCTCCGGCGTCGGCACCGTGGCGAAGGGGCTGGTCGCGGCCGCCTCTGCGGCCATCTGCAGCCCCGGCACGTGCTCAGGCGTCAGCGGCTCCAGACGCACGATGTTGCCGGCCAGCGCGCCGCAGGTCAGAATGGGGGAGGTGGTATGCGACTCAGTGGTGCTCATGCTGCCGATCATGGCATCCGTGGCGCAGTCGCCGCCCAGACGCCTCAGCATGTGGTCTCATTGTCCCTGTGCTGTACGTCATCTTCGAATCTTGACTACACGTCAAGTGTTGCGAACTGTATTTTGACACGTAAAATATCCTATATAAAGGTGCGAGTATTTGCTGGCATGATGACGGGATGGAATCACGGCCGGCAGTCGGCGCAGTCATGTTGGATGACGCATGTCTTCGTGCACATGAATAGCCGCTGAAAACGTCGGTAATGCGGGGCGATCTGCTCTTGAAGGATTTGTGCATCTACCTGATCTTGCTGATCTAAGGCATGCAATTGATGCATTCATTTTATTCTTTGGCGACTATAAGGCTGAGAGGGTGGCTGACGTTATTGATTGTGATCCTTTGGAAGTGGAGGGACTCTATGGTATTGCTTAATGAGGATTCGCTGTTGCGTGCCTCCCACCTGGTTCGCTCCTTCGGGAAAAAGGACAAAACCTTCGTCGCCGTGGAGGATGTGTCCCTGGACGTCGGGGCGGGGCAGGTCCATGGTCTGCTGGGGCCCAACGGTGCCGGTAAGACGACGACGGTGCGGATGTGCGCCACGCTGCTGGCTCCGACGTCGGGTGAGGTCTGGGTCGATGGCATCGACGCGGTGCGCCATCCGGAGCGGGCCAGGTCCCGGCTGGGCCTGGTCCTGGGTGGTGAGCTGGGGTTCTACCCGAGGGCTACGGCACGCGACAACCTGCTGTTCTTCGCCGATATTCAGGGCCTCGACGTCCGACGGCGACACAGCGCGGTCATGGACGCCCTGGAGCGTGTGGGGCTGGTCGAGGCGGCGTCCCGCAAGGCGGGCGAGCTGTCTCGAGGGATGCGGCAGCGTCTGCACCTGGCCCGGGCGCTGCTCGGGTCGCCGGCTCTTCTGCTGCTGGATGAGCCCACCACCGGCTTGGACCCGGACGTGGCGCTGCAGGTACGCGATCTGGTGCGTGAGCTGGCGCAGCGGGGAACGGGGGTGCTATTGACCTCGCACTCGATGCCGGAGGTCGAGGAGCTGGCCGACATCATCTCGGTGATCGGGGCGGGCCGGATCGTCGTGCGCGGCGGCGTGGGGGACGTGTCCGCCTTGGCCGGGGTGAGTGCCACCACGACTTTCACGTTACCGGCCCGCCACGGGGGCGCCGTCGAGGCGCTTCGCAGTGGTCTGGGCTCGCTGGCGACGGTGAAGCAGCGCGCCTCCTCGGCCCGGTGGGCCGTGACGGTCTACTGGGCTACCGAGGCTGCCGGCACTACCGACGCCGACGAGCGGGTTCGCCAGGTCCTGGCCGAAGCCGGCGTGGGAGCGCCGTCTGACCTGCTGACGCGGCCGGTCTCCCTGGAGGAGGCCTACCTGGCCCTGGCCGACAGGCTCGCCCGATGAGGCGTCAGGTGAGGATGACGGTCTTTCACGTCCGTCAGTTCGTGTCGGTTCCCTACTTCATCCAGCTCATGGTCATGACCACGACATCCACCACGCTGGTGCAGTTCCTGGCGGCCTCGGCCTGGGGCGGGATCACCCCGACGCAGGGCTGGGTGCGCGGGGGCGTCGTGGGGATGTGGACGACGACGACCTGCGCGGCGGGGATCATCGGATTCGAGCGGTACAAGGGCACTCTGGTCCATCTGGTCATGGCTCCGGTGGGGGCGCTTAGGTCGTTGGCGGCCGTGGTGTGCGCTGCGGCGTCCTTCGGCCTGGTCGCCTTCCCGGTGGCGTGGTGCACGTGGGCGCTGCTGTCGACGTCAGTCTCCTTCACGGGGCCGGGGTGGGAGGTCTGGGCGCGCCTGACCGCAGGGGCCCTCATGCTGCTGGTCGGCTGCCTTGCCCTGAGTCTGGTCATCGCGGCGCTGTTCGTGCTCACCCCCAACGCGATCCAGTACGAGGGGCTGCTGCTGGTGCCGGTGCTCGTGGTCTCAGGCATCGTGTTCACCTCGACGACGCCGCCCGTCTGGCTGGCCACAGTGAGCCGGTTCCTCCCGCTGTCGGTGCCCTTCGAGCTGCTGCTGGGCCGGGCGACGTCGGCAGTGGCGCTGTGCGCTTGGCTGGTGTGCACGGCCGCGTGGCTGGGGCTTGCTGCCTTCCTCGGCCGGCGGGCGCTGCGTCTGGCGACACGGACCGGCACCCTGGAGGTGGTCTGATGCGCGCCCGGGCTCTGGCCTTCGCCCACCGGTTCTCCTCAGGGGTGCGTGTCTCGTGGGCCTCGTCGACGGCCTTCGCGACTTTGGGTACGGCCGTGGTCACGCTGCTGGTGCTGCCGCTGCTGGACGTGCTCTTCGATGTCCTCATGGGCTCGGACCTCTCCGCGCCTGACCTGGTGCGCACCGGATACGCAGCGGCCCTGGTGGCACTGGCCGTCTCGGTGGCCTCCGGAGTGGTGGGTACCGTGGCCACGGACCGGATGCTGGGCGTCTTCCAGGAGGTCCATACCCGCAGGCGCCTCGACGTCGCCTACTGGCTGTCCGTCGCCGTCGTGCCGGCGCTCCTGGCCGCCTCGACCGCCATCGTCGCGATCGGCGTCGTCTTCGCGCTCTCACCGCTGCACGACGTTGGAGCGCTGGGGCGTGTCATCACACTGGCAGCACCGACCATCGTGTGCGGGCTGCTCATGGGGATCATGGCCGCCGGTGTCGGAGTCAACCTGCCCGATCCCTATCTGGGTGCCACGATCATCGCCACGTTCCTGCCGCTGCTGACCGGCGTCATCGTACCGCTCGAGCAGTGCCCTACCTGGTTGCAGGCTCTGGCCCACCTGGTTCCGCTCAGCGGCACCCTGACGGTCCTGGACGCACCGGCAGCTGCCGTCCCGGCCCTGCTGGGCCGCGACCTCGCGGTCGCCGCCGTATGGGCCGGGATCGGGCTGGCCGTCACCCGTCGCGCCGTCACCCGACTCCGTCAGGGCCAACGCACCGACATCATCTGAGTCTGAGGAGGAGGTCTGCCTCAGCATGTGGTCTCATTGTCCCCGTGCTGCACGTCATCTTCTTTGAGCCGCGCATCCCGGGCAACACCGGGGCGGCGATCCGCCTGAGCGCCAACACCGGCTCCATGCTCCACCTCGTGGACCCCCTGTTCGACATGGACGACGCCAAGCTGCGCCGCGCCGGCCTGGACTACCACGACCTGGCCAACACGCGCGTCCACGCCACCTGGCAGGAGTGCCTCGAGCAGGTCCCCGGACGCATCTTCGCCTTCACCTCCCACACCGAGCGCCTCTACACCCAGGTCGACTGGCGCGGCGACGACGCCCTCCTGTTCGGCCCCGAGCCCACCGGCCTGCCCCAGGAGATCCTCGACCACCCGCGGGTGAGTGCCCACCTGCGCATCCCCATGGTGGAGGGCAACCGCTCCCTCAACCTGGCCAACTCCGCCGCCATCGGCCTGTACGAGGCCTGGCGGTCCCTGGGCTTCGCCGGAGGAGCCTGAGCCCCCGCTGCACGCTCCTTCTCAGAGCATGCCGGCGGGGCGGATCGCCAGATCCTCCACCACCGCGTCCATCGGGGTGTTGACGGCCAGGCGAACGGCCGCCGCCACCGACTGCGGTGCCATATGGTCCGCAGCCCGGTAGGCGGGAGTGGCCATGATCCCCTCGGTGCGCAGGCGCGCCGCATTGAAGGCGTGCAACCGCTCCTGCATGGGGGTGTCCACCCGGCCCGGGTAGATCGAGGTGACCCGCACCTTGCCGGCCTCCTCCTGGCGCAGCGTGTCAGCCAGGGACTTCAGCCCCGCCTTGGAGGCGGAGTAGAGGGCGTTGCCCGAACGCGGGCTCACTCCGGCGCCGGAGTTGATGAACACCGTCAGCCCGCGCGCCTCCCGCAGCGCCGGCAGCAGCAGGCTCGTCAGGTAGGCCGTCGCCACCAGGTTGAGGTTGAGAACCGCCCGCCAACGCGTGGGCGTGATCTTGTCAACAGCGCCCGGTGCCTCCATGCCGGCGCTGTGCACCAGCACGTCGAGGCTCTCGATGTCGATCCGGCTGACCAGCCTGGCCAGGGCCGTGTCATCGGTCAGGTCGACCGGGCAGATGAGAACCGCCGTCTGAGACTCCTCCTCCAGCGCGAGCGCCAGCTCCTCCAGGTCATTGACCGAGCGGGCCAGCAGGATGAGGTTGTGGTCCCGGGCCAGGTCCCTGGCCACGGCCAGTCCGATCCCGGAGGTCGCCCCGGTGATGAGGGCGATGGGGCGGCGCTGGTGGCGGCCGGAACCGGCGCGCGTGAAACCATGAGCAGGGGTGAAGGGGACGGACTCCCCCTGACGACGACGCCGGCCCGCCTTGGAGGACGAGGCGTCGACCTGGGCGATCTGCGGGCTCACTGGCCGTCCCTGAGGAAGGCGGCGACCCCGGGCTCCCCGGGTACGGAGTAGGTGGCGGTGAGCGTGGCCCGAGCGATGCAGTGCGGCGCCAGGGTGAAGGCCGCCATGGCGGGACTGGCGTCGTCATCCAGGCCCAGCGTGTCCACGTCCAGGGCGGAGACGGTGAAGACGTAGCGGTGGTCGCCGTCGCCCGCCGGCGGGTAGGGACCGAACCAGGCGTGGTCGCCGGAGTCCCCGGCCAGGTGGAAGGCGGCGCCGTCGAGCTGAAGGTCGCTGGCCCCCGCACCCCGCTCCAGCGAGGTGACCGAGGCGTCCAGGTCCACGATGGTCCAGTGCCACCAGCCCGACATGGTCGGAGCGTCCGGGTCGAAGCAGGACACGACGAAGGACTGCGTCTGCTCGGGGAAGCCCGACCAGCTCAGGGCCGGGGAGACGTTGTCATGGATGCCGGTGAAGATGTCCGGGATCCGCCCCTGCTCGGTCAGGTCCGCAGAGGTCAGGGTGAAGGAGGGGACTGAGGGCAGGAGGCCGGTAGGGGCCGGCGGGCGGGGGCGAGTGAGGTCGGCTGTCATAGGTGTACCTCCAGGCAGGTGACGGGTAGGGAAGGTGGCCTTCCATGAGGGCACAGCCCCAACTGTAGACGCCCCTGCGCAGACCCGTCCCTGTGGATCTCCTGTGGGGGAGGTCCGTGGGTTCGTCGCACCCTGAGACCCCCTTGTTGCCTACGCCCCCGATTGATGTCGCAGCGCAGCGCTATCCTGAAACCCATCCATCGAACATACGTACAGAGGGGGGTGTCATGGGAACCTCGACCACGCGCGCGCCAGCGGAGGCTCAGAACCGCCTCGACCGGGCCCGACTCGCCCTGAGGCTGGCCGAGGAACGCACCGGACTGCGCGACTCAGCAGCCCTGACGGTGCAGCGCGCCCTGTCCTCGGCATCAACCAGCGCCCTGCTGAGCACATCAGCCGACTCGCCTCAGGCCGGCTCCTCCGCATCCCCCGCACCCCCTGCGGCGCTCTCGGCATGTCAGGACTCCGGCGTCCTCACCCTCCACGGATCCGCCACCCTCCTCCTGGCCGCCCTCGCCCTGCGCCAGGGCGCCACCGGCTGGTGCGGCATCATCGGGGGAGACGAGCTGGGCTGGTGCGCAGCCACCGAGGTCGGCCTCGACCTCAACCGGGTCCTCACCGTTCCAGCCCCCCTCCTCGACGACGCCTCGACCCTGACAGTCACCTCCACGCTGCTCGACGGCGTCGACACCCTCCTCATCGGCGCCACCGTCGCCGAAGGCCTGCGTCCCCAGCACCGCAGGCGCCTGCTGTCCCGAGCGCGAGAACGCGGCCACCTCATTCTGACCCCCGCCCGCTGGGAAGGCGCCCGCATCCTCCGAGCCGATGCCCTGGCCCCCGACACCGGAATCCGGAACACGCCTCCCGCCCAGGCCCCGGTGGAGGCCCCCAGCAAGCCCTCTGCCGACGGCGTCGTCATCCCCATCGGGCGAGGAGCCTCACCCGCCCCAGTGCGAGCCATCGAGATGCCGGCCGGATACCTGCGACGCCTCACCTGGACCCTGGCCGACCCGCAGCGCCCACGGCTCGCCGCCACCGAAGAGCTCACGCTCTCACTGTCCGCCGAAGGGCTGCGCACAGGCTCCCGCAACGCCGTCGACACCGCCGACCCGACCTCCCACCCACAGGAGGTGGCCGGATGAACCCGCC
>ERZ773046.1389-NODE-1389-length-13835-cov-6.325254_pt1 | contig 13835 bp, 13 predicted proteins | sample MGYA00580634_ERZ773046 | MGnify/ENA primary metagenome ERZ773046 (study PRJEB29015, sample SAMEA2738127) | human oral metagenome | biome: human oral; feature: human-associated habitat; material: saliva | place: China | collected 2159 ... | reverse complement strand
GTGATCTTGTATCCCGCGCAAAGAAGGTTGCTCCCGCGATTATCTTCGTCGATGAGATCGATTCGATCGGTCGTCACCGCGGTTCTGGTTATGGTGGCGGTTCTGATGAACGCGACCAGACCCTCAACCAGCTGCTGGTTGAGATGGATGGCTTTGACGACTCCTCGAACCTGATCTTCATCGCGGCGACAAACCGTCCCGATATTCTTGATCCCGCACTGCTGCGTCCGGGCCGTTTTGACCGACAGATTGCGGTTGAAGCTCCCGATCTGAAGGGACGAGAGGCAATCCTGCGCGTGCACTCTCAGGGCAAGCCCCTGACCGATGATGTCGATCTGCATATGATCGCTAAACGTACCCCGGGCTTCACCGGTGCGGATCTGGCAAATGTCTTGAACGAGGCCGCTTTGCTGACGGCTCGTTCAAACGCTGACTTGATCGATAACCGTGCGATTGACGAGGCCATTGACCGTGTGATCGCCGGCCCGCAGAAGCGCACTCGTGTCATGAATGACCACGACAAGCTGGTGACCGCGTATCACGAAGGCGGCCATGCCCTGTGTGCAGCGGCATTGCGCTACACGGATCCGGTTACGAAGGTCACCATTCTTCCGCGTGGACGCGCGCTGGGTTACACCATGGTGCTGCCCACCGAAGACCGCTACTCCAAGACCAGGAATCAGATTCTTGACGATCTGGTCTATGCCATGGGTGGCCGCGTTGCCGAAGAAATCGTCTTCCGTGATCCTTCAACCGGTGCGTCGAATGACATCCAGAAGGCCAGCTCTCAGGCTCGTGCGCTCGTTACTGAATACGGCATGTCCGATCGCGTGGGTAACGTCCGTTTGACTGCGGATGATTCGGACCCGATGACCGGTTATGGTACCGGTCGAGGCGCTGAGCGTGCCTATTCTGATGAGCTTGCTTCTGTCGTTGACCAGGAAGTGCGTGCACTCTTGGACAACGCGACCCGTGAGGCTTGGGAGATTTTGACTAAGAACCGTGCAGTTCTGGACCGCTTGGCCCAGCGTCTTTTGGAAGAGGAAACTCTGGACGAAGCGCAGCTTGCCGAGATCTTCAAGGACGTCATCAAACAAGATGAGCGTCCGGTGTGGAATTACGGTGCGGAAGGCGCGGTTCAGGGCGCGGTTATGGGAAATCCCATCGCCATGCCCCTGAGTGATCGCGCGCAGTCCGAATCTGTTGATGAACCATCGGCTGACCCGGCTGCTCCCGCAGAGGTTCTGGATGACCCCGATGGTGGTATCGCGCCCGAGGAGAATGCCCAGTGAGCTACGATCAACAAGGCGTTGAAGACGCCTCGCGCGCGCTTCTTGAAGCCGTCGGCGAAGACATTAACCGCGAGGGACTTCGCAATACCCCCGCGCGGATGGGTCGTGCGTGGCGCGAACTTCTCAGCGGCCTCGAAGAAGATCCTCGTGAACACCTGAAGACCACCTTCGAAGTGGGGACCGATGAGATCGTTATGGTCCGCGATATTCCCTTCTACTCCGTGTGCGAGCATCACCTGCTGCCTTTCTACGGGCATGCGCACGTGGGGTACATCCCCAAGGGCGGCCGCGTTACGGGACTGTCAAAGCTTGCGCGCGTCGTCGAAGGGTATGCGCGTCGCCCGCAGGTTCAGGAACGTCTGACAGCTCAGATCGCCGATGCCATCGATGAGGTTCTTGCACCTCAGGGTGTCATTGTCGTTGTTGAGGCCGAGCACATGTGCATGACGATGCGAGGTATTTCCAAGCCGGGGTCCTCGACCGTGACCTCTGCTCTTCGTGGAATCGTCAAGCGCGACGCCACTCGAGCGGAAATGATGTCCCTGGCATTGGGTGGGGTCCGCCGATGACTTCTGTCGAGGCCTCTTCCTCTTGGGCGCTCGCGGGAGGTGCACAACCGCCTCGTCTTCCCGAAGGCGTCGATCTGCCAAGGGATCGAATGCTCGTCATGGGCATTTTGAATGTCACCCCAGATTCCTTCTCGGATGGGGGCCGTTTTCTGGATCCGGGAGCGGCGCTCGACCACGCTCAGGAAATGCTCGACGAAGGTGCGGACCTGGTCGACTTGGGCGGTGAATCAACACGTCCGAACTCCACCACGCGAATCAGCGAGGACGAAGAATGGGAGCGAATTGGCTCGATCATTCAGCGCCTTGGAGCATCGGGGGTTGTTGTTTCTGTTGATACCCTGCATGCGCTAACAGCGCGTCGTGCGGCAGACGCGGGTGCTGCCATCATCAATGATGTCAGTGGAGGACGCTGGGATCCGCAGATGAATGCGGCCGTTGCATCGACGTCCTGCGCCTATGTTATTCAGCACTATCGCGCGCTTCCGGGGATGCCTGAAGAATCTTTCGACTACGGCGATCAGCCCATCGCAGTTGCCTTGAGAGAGCGGGTTTCCCAACAGGTTCGTGATGCTCTCGAGGCCGGGGTTGAGCCCGAGCGCATCATTGTTGACCCGGGATTGGGTTTTTCACTGAATAACGAACAATGCTGGTCTCTCGTCGCGTCGCTGCCGATTTTTGCTGAGCTTGGGTACCCTGTTCTTATAGGTGCGTCCCGGAAACGCTTCCTCGGCCAGTCCCCCCTTTCGGACCGAGATGAAGCAACTCTCGATATATCTCGGCGCGCGCTTTCAGACGGAATATGGGCCGTCAGGGTCCATGCCATAAGCCAACAAGCAAAGCTTGTTCGTGCAGGGAGGTGAGGGCACGGTGGGACAACTCGATGTGATCGCGTTACGCGGTATTACAGCTGAGGCTGTCCACGGAGTTCTCGAAAAGGAGTGGAATGCTCCTCAAACCTTCACTGTTGACCTGCTTCTGTGGGTTGATACCGATCGCGCCGCACTCAGTGATGACATTGCCGATACGGTTTCTTACGCCGAAATTGCAGAGAAAGCTCACGCGATCCTTGTGGGCCCCTCGGTTCGTCTGATTGAAACACTTGGCCACAAGATCGCTGATGCGGCTCTTGAAGATTCGCGTGTTCGTGGCGTTGAGGTTATTGTCCACAAGCCTGAAGCACCTATCGACGTTCCCTTTACCGATGTTTCGGTGACGATCCGCAAGGGTGATATCCCGCTTCCTTTCGTCGCGGCATCGAATGTTGTTCCCCCCAGTGCTCCCGATGCTGATGGGGATCTGCCCTCTGCTCCCTTTGCGCCATCAGATGCCGTAGCTTCCCAGGAAGAGGAATCCCAGGCCCCCGATTCGGATAAGCCTGTTCAGCTGCACTCTCCCGCGGCACCGCAGCAGCCCGCCACGGCCTCGGAACTTGTGGTGGACACGGCTGAGGAAAGCGAAGAAGGACAGGTCGAAGAGCCTGCCCAGGACGAACTTGACGCACCTTTGGCTCCGCGCGCAGTAGTGCTCGCACTTGGTGGAAATCTGGGCAATGTTCCCGTCACCCTCAAACGAGCGATTGACGAAATGTCCAGCTGGGATGGCCTGGAAATTACACAAGTTTCACCCCTGGTTCGTACGCGCGCTGTATTGCGTCCCGGTCAAAAGCCGCAGCCCGATTATTGGAATGCTGTCGTTTTGGGGACACTGTCCATGGCCCCCCTCGACCTCTTGGATCGGATCCATGAGCTTGAAGCGCATCTGGGGCGCGTACGTCATGAAGTCTGGGGCTCGCGCACCATCGATATCGACATCATTCAAATTGACGGTGTGACTTCGGATGACCCGCGTCTGACGCTGCCACATCCGCGTGCACATCAGCGTGCTTTTGTGCTCTCTCCGTGGCTGATGGCCCAGCCCAAGGCTGAGCTTTCCGGCTTCGGCGCCGCATCGGAGCTTATCGCACAGGCTCCGGATCGTGGTGGAATCCTTGACGCAGTGGGGGACTGGCGTGAGGATCCAGAATCGGTGATCGCTGATTCGGATGAACTTCTTCACCGGATGCGCCTTCCTCGCCTCGATCATGCTGAGCAGCTGCGTCCTCTCAAGCTTGAGACAAATTCCCAATCCTCGCGTCCGAGTCGCCTGGACATGCTTCCCGAAGCATCGCGTTCTGGCCTTGCTCCCAGCGATGAAGGCACCGATGTGACCTGGCATCGCCTGTGGGATCGCTGGGGAGCTCCGGTTGAATCCGTTGAATCGCGCCATGTTGAGCTTTCGAAGCCTTCGGCTTCAGCAGTTTCTACCGCTCAACCCACGCCTGCGCCCAAAGAAACTTCCGTGTCCTCTCCTGCTAAGACTTCCGGTGAGGTACCCGCGCAGCTAGCGAGCCGCCAGGTTCCTGCACCTTCTCCGGTGAGCGCACCTCCGCTTCGTCGACTGCACCTGTCGGCCACCCCGTCTCCAGCAGATACGACTGCGGCTTCCGCCAACCTTGCTCAGGGCATGGTCTCTTTGGAGCCTCGTCGTCCTGTCCCTTCTGCTGAACCCGAGCAGCCCATCGTCGAGCGGCACTCGCTCCTCGAACGCCTGCAGGGCAGCGCTCTTCCTCACGCCATTCCCGAGGCCGCAGCGCAGTCCTCCGATATCCAGAGCGCGCAAGAGCCGGCGCAGAATTCTCCCTCGACTTCACCGATTACCGCCGAGGTTCCCCTTGGACGTCGGACTCGTCGCCCGCGTTGGCGTCCGGTAACCGAAGAAGGAACGGGTATCTCGACGGCTGATTCGCCGCGTCCATTCCGTGCACGTACCGATCGTCTTGCCGCACAATCTCACCGTGCAAAGCTTTCGCACCGCGCACCTGCTCCTCAAGAGCAACAGAAGCCCGGGGCGGAAGCTACCCAGCCAAGGCGTACTTCGCTCTTTGCTCGCCGCCCCGAGCCGGCCTCGTCAGCGGGAAGCCAGGCCTCGGTTCCCACGCAGGGACGTACGTATTCAGAGAGTGCTGCACCTACGCAAAACGCTTCGGGGGCGAAGCCTTCGGCTGGCTCTACCCAGCGGAAGTCCGCTTCGCAGGCTCGCACCTCTCGCGCACTGCCGCGCTGGAACTTCTCTGAGGACGTCCGTGTTGTGGATGATTCCAGTGTGCTGAGCCCGCGTGAGGACGTGCGTCGTCCTTCTCCTAGCTTGCCGCCTCGCTACAGTCATGTTCTTGATCCCAAGCTCGATGATTCCATTGATCAGGGACCAATGACTCCCGGCTCGCAGACCCCTTCCTCTGTCAACCGCGACGTGACAATCCGTCCAAGCATTACCGGTCAGATTCCAGTCTTCCGTCGTCGTCCTGAGGATTCATGAAGCCGCTGAGTATTGTGCTGTTAATTGCCGAGGCAGCCGCTGCTTCGGCGCTTGCCGCAGCCGTAACCGCCTTTGCGATTCGTCAGGGTGCAGGGCCGTGGATTATTCATCCTGCCCTGGCCCTGGTTTTTGTTGTTGTCGCTGGTGTGCTTCTTTGGATGGGAATCCAGGTTCGACGCTTTCGAGCACATAAAGCAACCTGGGTTGACGCCGTATCAGCTTTCCGAATTGCAATGTTCGCTCGTGCGAGTGCGCTTGGCGGAGTGATTAGCGCTGGGCTATTAGCAGGTATGTCCTTGGCCTTCCTCGCTCGCTGGGAAGCGCAGACCAGTGTTTACGCTGGAATTTGCGGACTGATGTGTGCGCTCGGTGCTGGTTTGTGGGGCATTGCCGGAGTGGTCGTTGAACGCTGGTGCGTCATTGACCCAAAGGATGATGACACTGAAGTGACGAAGGCGCGCGCTCGGCGTGACAAGGGCACTCTTGGGGCACAACGTGTGAGTGCTCGTAAGAGCGATGTATCTGAGGGGAGAAGGTAGTCTCATGCCCAATAGACCACGGTCTTCTTCGACCTCTTCATCACGTTCAAGGACTCCTCGCGCAGGACGTCCGGGTGGTCGTCCGTCTGCTCGTCCCACAGTTCGTTCGGGTGGGACTCCTAGAAAACCGGGTGGGGGACAGGTACCCCCTTCCCTGTGGGTCAGGCGTATTGCCACCGGACTTGGATTGCTTGTGATCATCGCACTTGTTGTGTGGGGGATTGCAAAGGCCGTTTCAGCGGTCACCAAGTCTTCCGCGCTCGAGGCCACTCCAAGCGCCTCTGCAACTCCTTCGCCGACGCCCACCGCGACAGTGACACGCTCTGGAACCGCAGCGCTTCAAGATGGTGAACAGGCCACAGCCGATGGAATTGTCGATGCGGAAGGGCGAGTTCGTATTCCCGCCTGTGCCTCGGCAGATCTGACGGTTCGACCGACCATTTCTGGTGGCGAGGTTGGCCAAGCCCAGAACATTTCGGTCGCCATTGAAAACCGTGCGGGAGTCGCCTGTTCGTTTGAGTTCGGGCACATTGATTTTAAGATCTCTAGTGGCGACGAAACGGTATATGACGGTTCGAAGTGCCAGCGTGATCGCGAGAGCGCGACCTTGCTCTTGATTCCCGGGGATACCTGGAATGGTGGTCTGACGTGGGATGGTGGGCTCTACTCGGGGTGCGATGCGAAGGACCGGAATTCCGATGGTGCGACCGATCCTGCTCCAGCTGGAACCTATCGTTTACAACTGCTGTTGAATGGCCAGACGGTCGGAGATGAACGGGTATTCACTCTGACTCAGCCGGTTCAGCCAACGACTGAAGCAACGCCCGAACCTTCGCAATCCAGTACTTCTGAAGCGACTAGCGCACCGCAGGGCGAAGAAGGCCATTAGAATTCTTCCCCACTGGGGTTAGAGGCAATGAGGGGTGTCCAGGCGTAGGGCTTTGAGGTGTAGCTTATAGCCGTCTGACCTGCTGACTACCAGCCGACAATTCCCGTGGCAGCCATTGAGAATTGGTTCTCAAGCGTCTCGCGGATGAGCTTTGCGCGGTAGGGGCCAATGCCTTCGATTTGCTGCAGATCCTCAACTGTTGCCTCACGCAGGTCCGCAAGGTTCTCCCAATGGCTGGTGATGTCTTTGATGACATTCCACGGAAGACGAGGAACCAAGGAAAGAGCACGCACGCCACGAGGTTGGATGGTGCGATCCAGATCAGTGGGATCATAAACGCCCAAGCCCAGCACGTTAGCGATAGCCGCAAGATCGACCAGACGATCGCTGGCAAGCTCCGAGAGGGCAGCTTCTGCGGTTGAGACCGCGGAGGCATCACGGGTGTAGTCGCGAAGAACCAGTGCGCGTTCGGACCCGGAACCGCGAACCAGATCATCGACCTGCAGAGCCAAAAGGCGTCCTTCTGAACCGAGTTCTTCAAGGTATTCGTTGATCTCAGAGGTGATGCGTCGGATCATCTCCATGCGCTGCATGACGGTTGCGACATCACGGACCGTTGCAGAATCGCGCATTTCCAAGATCGTCAGCGTCTGAAGGACTTCATCCAGACGCTGGCTGTAGCGGTCCAGGGTGTCGACGGCCAGATTAGCGCGAGACAGCAGTGCTTCGGGTTCTTCAACGATGTGATGGTACTTGCCGACGTAGATGGAAATAAGACGCATTGACGCCGAAACTGAGAGCACCGGAAGGTGAGTTTGGTAGGCAGTGCGTTGTGCAGTGCGGTGACGCATACCCGATTCATCGGTAGGGATGCTCTGATCGGGGAAAAGTTGGACGTTTGCCTTGCGGATTCGCCAATCGGTGGGGTCAATGATGACCGCGCCGTCCATCTTGCACAATTCGCGCAGACGTGAGGCCGTGAATTCGATATCGAGATCGAAACCACCCGAGCACATTTCCTCAAGCTGAGGAGAGACACCAAGAACAATCAAGCCGCCGGTATGGGAGCGCTGGATGCGTTCCAATCCTTCGCGGAGGGGCGTGCCCGGTGCGATATCTTGAAGTGCGCTGCGCAGAAGAGCGGCATCTGACGTCATGAATCCTGCCTTTCGATGCGTGATTCCTGCTCTAAGTGTATTCGAGTATCCGCACAATGAAGGAAGAGACTCAGTGAATAGCGGCACGTAGCGCGCCGGCAAGGTCTGAGATTGGCAGAACCGTAATCCCGTCGATCCCCATGGCCTCTTCACTTCCCTGTGCAGGAATGATGGCGACCTTGAATCCAAGGCGTGCAGCCTCTTGAATTCTGCGACGCACTCCAGTACATGCGCGGACTTCCCCTGTGAGCCCCACTTCGCCGAAAGCAATCAGAGCGCTGCGTGTTGGGGTTCCCCGAATGGCCGAGACAATTCCGATTGCCGTTGCCAAGTCGGCAGCCGGCTCACTGATGCGGGCACCTCCGACAGTTGAGGCGTAAACATCGCAATCTGAGGTATCGATACCGAGGCGTGCCTGAAGGACTGCCAAAATCATCGCTACGCGTGAGTGGTCAACTCCGACGGTGGTTCGACGAGGGGAACCAGCAGAGGTATGCGCAACAAGAGCTTGGATCTCAGTGGGGAGGGGACGGCGTCCCTCAAGAGTGACGGTGACGCACGAGCCTGGAACCGCAGACTGGGACTGGGAAAGGAACAAACCCGAAGGATCTGTCAAGCCAACAATTCCAGTGTCGCTGAGTTCAAAGCAGCCCACTTCATCGGTGGGGCCATAACGATTTTTGACAGCTCTGAGCAAGCGAAGCCGTGTGTGTCGATCGCCTTCGAATTGGCAGACGACATCCACCAAGTGCTCAAGTAGGCGAGGTCCAGCAATCCCACCATCTTTAGTCACATGGCCTACAAGGAGAATGGGGATTGACCGTTCCTTTGCAACGCGGATCAGCGCTGTTGCAACGGCGCGAACCTGTGCAACGCTACCAGCACTACCGTCGAGCTGGTCGGATTGAAGAGTTTGAACCGAGTCGATGATGACCAAAGAAGGGTTGGTCGCATCAATTTGGCCAAGAGCCGTGGAAAGTGATGTCTCATCTGCAAGAAAAAGCTGTGGGTGCAGGGCGCCAATACGTTCTGCGCGCCCCCTGACCTGTGAGGCAGACTCTTCGCCGGTAATGTACAAGACTGGCGCATCCGCGGCGCAGGTCGAAGCAACGTCCAGAAGAAGAGTGGACTTTCCGACCCCGGGTTCACCAGCAAGAAGGATGACAGCTCCGGGAACAATACCCCCACCGAGAACGCGGTCGAATTCGCCTATTCCGGTTGGTTTGGACCGCGCTTGCTCAGCACTGATGTCGTTGATGGGCTGAGCAGGCTGACGAGGCGTGAGTGCAACAGCGGCACCCGGAACGGAAGCAGAGGGGCCGGACTCTTCCATGGAGTTCCATTGGTGGCACTCTCTGCACTGACCAACCCATTTGGGTGAGGTCCAACCGCATTCACTGCAGCGGTACACACTTTTTTCTTTCGCCATATCCCTACGCTAAACCACACCACCGGCATCTGCGTCCAGTTTGGCCTCGTGCACAGGAGAAATTCCCGCCTGGCAAGTTCACAACAACGCTCATGCGCGGATAGAAAAAGTGAAACTACTACTTAGGGCCGGTTTGCGAAATACTCCAAAAGTCGCGTATCGCCTGAAACCACAATGGTGTCTTCGCGGTTAATTCGAGTCGTCGCGTCGGCGTACTCAAAGGGCGCCCCCGGACGAAGAATCCCCAACACATTCACGCCGTAACGGCCTCGAAGATCGAGCTCACTGAGGGTAAAACCGCACACTTCTTTCGGCGGACGGAGCTTCATAATGGCAAAGCCATCCTTATCCATTTCGATGTAGTCGATCATGCGTCCACCAACGAGGTGGGCTGTACGCTGACCGGCATCGAATTCGGGAGCAACAACGTGCTGGGCGCCGATGCGTCGAAGAATACGACTGTGCTCGCGTGAGATGGCCTTCGCCCAAATATTTGTCATTCCAATATCGACAAGGTTTGCGGTGATGAGCACCGAGGCCTCCAAGGAGGAGCCAATCCCCACGACCGCGGAGTAGAAATCCCTGGCCCCCAACTGGTTCAGTGCTTCCAAGGAGGAGGCATCGGCCTCGACAACGGGAATGCGACCCGAGAATTGCTGGACGCGGCGGCTGTCTTTTTCAACTGCCAGCACTTCGTAGCCGAGCTTGTCCAGAGTGAGGGCAACAGCGGAACCGAAACGTCCTAATCCGATGATCAAGGTTCCCGATGCAAGGGTCTTTTCTTCTGCCATAGTCGTATTCTCCCACGAGTGCGGGCTTTTGCTCGTGGGGCGACGCGGCTCTTAGCCGATCAGCGGAGACTCGGCTGGTTGGCGAATTGCTCGAGGCCGATGGCGCAGAGCGAGCGCAGCTGCGAGGGTCATGGTTCCAGTACGTCCCGCAAACATCAGGGCTGCAAGAACGTATTTTGCAAGAGCTGGAAGATCGGGAGTAATACCCGTTGAAAGCCCAACGGTCGCAAATGCAGAAATTGATTCAAAGAGAACAACATCGAGACTGTAGCCGGTCAAAGTCAGCAAAACGACGGTCGAAAGAGCAACCAAAAGCGATCCCAAAAGGGTCACTGCAACGGCCAGGCGAAGCACCGAGTGGGGGATACGTCGGCTGAAGATTTCGATGTCGCGGTCGCCTCGGGCTTCGGCAGCAGCAGCCAACAGAAGAACGGCGAAGGTCGTGACCTTGATACCACCTGCGGTTGATACCGAACCGCCACCGATCATCATCATGATGTCTTGAATGAAGTGGGTCTGGGGACGCATATTCGCCACGTCCAAAGAGGACAGACCCGAGGAGCGGGTGTTGACCCCTGCCAGGAGGGAGTTCAACAATCGTGAGGAAATATCAAGATCACCTAGGGTTGCCGAATTCGTCCATTCGGTGAAGGCAAAAGCGATGGTGCCAAAGAAAACCAGAAGAATGTATGTCGAAAGCGTGAGCTTCGTATGCAGGGCCCATCTAGAGGGAGTGCGCCAGTGTTGTGAGAGGTCGGAGATGACAGGAAAGCCGATCGCCCCGACAAAGGTTCCCAGAATAATGGGACTGAGCATCCACCAGTCGGTGTGGTAGGGAACCAAGCCGCCGCTCAAAATGACAAAACCGGCATTATTGAACACCGAGATTGCCATGAAGGCCGCATGGAAGAGCGATTCCCAAACTGTCTCATGACCCAGGGTAAGGAAGCGGGGAACGAAGGCGATGGTGAGCAGAATCTGAGCGGTCAATGAGGTTCCAATGACCGCCTTCAGTAGCGCGGTCAGTCGCCCCATGCCGCTGGATTTCGTCTCAACAGTTGCCAGCATTCGCTGTGTCAGCCCAAGCTGCCGAGAAACGGCGTAGCTCAAAATAGTTGCCAGAGTAACGACGCCTAGGCCGCCGATGAAGATGCCCATCGCAATGACGGTTTGGCCAAAAACTGACCAATACGTCGCGGTATCAACAACGGTCAGACCGGTCACGCAGACCGCGGAAATTGCAGTAAAGAGGATGTCGACGAAAGGCGCGCGTTCATCAGCTGCTGTTGAGATGGGGAGTGCAAGAAGGCAAGTGATGAATGCAATAAGCATGATGAAGACGATAAGCACCAGTCGCGCGGGTGAAAAACGAGCGATGTGTGCAAACCAGACGCGGAAGCGAGTGAGAATTCCGGAATCTTCAAGGATGTAAGGCTTGACTCCGGCGGGATAGACAACGGTAGGTGACGGTCGATCTTCCGGGATGCCTGTTGGTCCGTAGCCTCGGCTTGAGTGAGCGAGCGCACGACGATGTGACACAGAGGAATGTTGATCGGATGCCCGACCAGGTGTGCTAGGACGCCGATTTCTACGAGCCATGTCACCTCCAGAATCACTCGCAAGCTTCATCCTAATGCCCTAAAAGACTATTGGCTGAAACGTATGTGAATAACGTGACACAGGGGACAGCAGTGATTGAAGAAAATTGAAGTGGAGAAAGTTGCCAAATGGGGGGATCTTTCCAGTATCATGAGACGGAATTAATCTTTGCACGTCTGGGAGTCATCAATGGATCAGCACTCTGCCCCGCGTTTTATGACGGTATCTGAGGTGGCGGATATTATGCGCGTCTCGAAGATGACTGTTTATCGTTTGATTCACAGCGGAGAGATGCCGGCAATTCGCGTCGGTAAGAGCTTCCGAGTTCCCGAGTCTGCGGTCGGCCAGCTGATCCGCGCCGGTCTGACTGATCACATCGATGAACGCGTTGCGGGGATTAACGGGTAATATAAACCTGCTGTGCCTTTTGGCACCTGACGTCAGGCGGTAGTCACCTCTGCCGCACCTACACACTCGAGGGAGGAACCCCATGGGCTCCGTCATTAAGAAGCGCCGCAAGCGCATGGCGAAGAAGAAGCACCGCAAGCTGCTGCGCAAGACGCGTCACCAGCGTCGCAACAAGAAGTGATCTTCTTGAAGGGTCCCTCCACTGGTGGGGCCCTTCGGCATATCTCCCGCAACGCATGCGCTGAATACATCGCAGTATTGCCTCAGCGCAGTGGTACCTCCAGAAAGGCACTGTCATGAAGACTGTTATTCACGTGATGCGCCACGGTGAAGTTGATAACCCCGATGGTATTTTGTACGGCCGCCTTCCCGGTTACGGCTTAACTGACCTTGGAATTGAGATGGCCGAGGCCGTCGCTGAGTATTTTGTCGAGAGCGGCGCTGATATTACCCACGTCGTTGCCTCGCCCCTGTTGCGTGCCCAGATGAGTGCAGCGCCGACCGCGCTTGCCTACGAGCTTGAGATTGAACATGATCACAACCTCATTGAGGCTGAATCGGTTTTTGAAGGTGTAGCGGTCAATGCGAATCCGTGGGTTCTTGCACGCCCCGAATACTGGCGCTACTACGTGAACCCTTTGCGCCCCTCTTGGGGAGAGTCCTATGCGCATGCTGCTCAGCGCATGACCCGTGCGGTTGCTCGCGCATTGCGTGAGGCGCGCGGCCATGAAGCGCTGCTGGTTTCGCACCAAATGCCCATCGTTTCACTTCAGCGTTTGATTCGTCACCAGCCCTTGGGACATTCACCGCTGTCAAGGCAATGCTCTCTTGCTTCGCTGACCTCGCTCATTTTTGACGATGACGTGCTGGTTGGAATGACCTATCACGAGCCGGCTGCGCACCTGCTGTCCAAGGCATCGGATATGGTCCCCGGAGTGTCTGAAGCCCAGCTCAAGCGCTAGTTCTTCGTTTGCCCTTCTTCGGGCCCCTCCCCTTCATCCTCGGTGGTGGAGGGGTTTTCTTTATTCTTTCGTTCTTCTTCGCGCTTACGCTTCATCTGAAGATCGCGCTCGATACGGAAGAGGAATTCAGGATCATCGTCTGGGGCGGTTGGGGCTTTGGGAGCGGATTGTGCCTGACGATCCTCGGCATTTGCGACCATCTTGAGGACGATCCACGCAATTGCTCCAAGAGAAACGAATGGGACTGTCACGACCAAGATGATCAGCCAGGTCATCCGAGAAAGCTTCATCGGCATTCTGTCGGCCGGCGTTGTTGCCCAATCTGAAATTGCATAAATCGATGCGGCGAACCATGCGACGATGAACAGAATGCGTACCATGTTTTGAGTTTAGAGCAGTTGTTCAGGCAAATGTACTCGAGATCAAGAGCGCGCTCACGAAAAGTGCCCACCCCAAGGTTAAAAAGCCGGTGTGCTTGAGGACAATGATGAGGTCCTTTCCCTTCACCCCGCTCAGCACCAAGTAGACCGGCTGGAAGATCGCCAGAATCCACGCAAGCGACGCCAAAATGCAGATGATGACATGGGTGCCGATCGCTGCGGGAAGCGCAAAGAAGACGGAGATAGGGGCCAATAGGCACAGGGAAAAGAGGATTCGAGAAGCTCGCTGCCCCAAGCGAACGGCCACGGTCTTTTTCCCGGTAGCGCTATCGGTAGGAATGTCGCGGATGTTGTTGACCATGAGCATTGCCACCGACATCAGACCCAAGCATGAGGCCATAAGCCACAGCCACCAAGGTGCTGAAGGGATATGTGTCCATGTCGTTCCTACGGTCGCCATCAGTCC
>ERZ773046.1388-NODE-1388-length-13841-cov-35.857537_pt1 | contig 13841 bp, 10 predicted proteins | sample MGYA00580634_ERZ773046 | MGnify/ENA primary metagenome ERZ773046 (study PRJEB29015, sample SAMEA2738127) | human oral metagenome | biome: human oral; feature: human-associated habitat; material: saliva | place: China | collected 2159 ... | reverse complement strand
GGGTTCAGAACATCATGCAGAACGCGGGCATCCCGAACCCGCTGGGCTCGTTCTTTGGGGATAATTCCGGCCCGGAGAACCCGCTGCCTTCTATCCCGGTCGGTTCCGAACCTGCCGCGAGCCAGCGCGAGGAGCGCCGCGCGGCGTCCGCTCAGAAGACTCAGCCTGCCGCCCCGCAGCGCATGAACCTGTCCAAGACCGGTATCGCCACCATGATTCCGGCGCGCGAGTACAGCCCGGTCGTGCTGGACCTGCTGGAGCGCCTGGTCGAGATTGGCCTGTCCGGCCGTCTTGCCGAGACCAGCATCTACCTGCCCGAGCAGGTGGGTGATACGATTATGCCGCTGAACACACGCAGTGCCCGCCCCTCCCTGGACGGTATGGGCCGCTACAACACCTCGACGGTGCACCTGCCGCCCACCGGCGTGATTCGCCTCTTCTGCTTCTGGGATGAGGGCGTGGACATTGACCTGTCGCTGATGATGTTCGATGCCGAAGGCAACTACATGGACAAGATCAGCTACTGGTCGCAGACCGTGAAAAACAGCCAGGGCGCCATTTACGCGCATCACTCCGGCGACATTACGGACGGTACCGGCGGCGCCTGGGAGTACATCGACATTGAGGCTCGCAAGGCGCTCAAGGCGGAGGTGTGCTACCTCGTGCCGGTGGTGCAGCTGTACTCCGGCTTCGGGCAGGCGCGCACCCTGGCCGCGGTGAACGACCTGCAGGCGGGCTTCATGGTGGTGCCCGCCGTGGGCGTGGGTGAGGTGCACGAGGTGAGCCAGGTGCACACCAAGTTCACCCTGCGCGCTGAGAGCCGCGGCGTGCTGCCGTTCATCGTGGACCTGCAGAACCGCGACCCATACGACATTCCTGATGAGACTGACGCCATCGTGAAGGTGGCGGATATCGGTCTTGCCCACGGCATTAATGTGCTGCAATCCGGCGCGAACATCACCGCCGTGCGTGAGCACTTCGACTGGGCGCAGCCCATGACGGTGCGCGAGTACCTGCAGCTGACCGGCGCGAAGCTCACCCCGAGCCCCGAGGAGGCGCAGCAGGTGCTGGAGGCGACGGTTCCGTCGCTGGCGGCACTGTACGTGGGCTTCGAGAGCGAAGCGGAGGAGGCCCAGGAACAGGAGCCGCAGGAACAGGATGGGTAGAATCCTGCCGCTGCTGAACAGTAGGCGGGCGTAGCAAGAGTGGAGCCCCGGATAGTCGAAACTATCCGGGGCTCCACTCTTTTGTCATGTCATAACATTTTGGAATCTTCGATGGATGATGAAGATGTACAGGCTTACTTAGGCGACCGCTTCGAGCTGTTGGCTCACGTACTGGTTCAGGCTCTGGTGAGAAAGCGCTGCCTGCTGAACCAGACGACGATGCAATTGCGGTGAAACACGCAAGTTGAATCGTCCTGAGAAGGAACGCAGAGAGAACGGTTCGGGTGCCTCGCGGCCATCTTCTTCAAGAATCTCAAGGGTATCGGCGACGACTTCTCGAATACCCGCGAATGCCTCGGTAGAGGTTGGGGCCAGGTATGAGAGGCTGGGGAATTCGGCTACGGTTCCGACGAATTCCTGGTCGTCTTCAGACCACTCGACGCGGTAGGTGTAGAGCTCTTGGCGGGGGAGAGTATTAGTCATCGTTATTCTCCAGTTTTCGAATGGCTGCTAGAGCCTGCTTGACTTGGTATTTCTTTGCTTTACCAGAGTTTCCCTGTTGAATGTTGACAATAGGGTCACCATGCCAGGGCGTGCTGTAGTAGTGGTGAGATCCGCGGATACGCGGCGCTCCAAAGAAATGGGTGCATACCTTTTGAAGTTGAGTGAAAGTAACGTTTTGAGGGCTGGTAGCCATCTTCGCGACTAAATCTTCAATACTCGGCATACTTTATGGTACCACTTCTAGTACCATTTCGGACTGGTTCAAAAACCATAGAGAAAAGCCCCGGATAGCAACTATCCGGGGCTCCACCCTTTATCCAATGCAGTTCAGAACCGAACCTTACGGGCGGTTCTCAGGAGCCAGCGACTCCTCGGTCGCAAAAATCAGGGTCTGCTTCTTACCGCGCGCACCCACCGCCGGAGTTTCCAGCAGCAGCTGAGCTTTCAGGTCCTCAGCGTCCAGCTTCGCGCCAGCCAGAAGGCGGCTGGTCGCATCCTGCTTATCCTCACCGGTGATGAGGAAGAACACGTGACGCGAATTATTGATAATCGGCAGGGTCACCGACACACGCTCAGCCGGCGGCTTCGGCGAATCAGAAACCATCACGGTTACAGCCTTACCGCCCTCAACCGGATCCTCCGGCAGACCGGTACCCAGCAGAACCTGCTTACGGCCCGGGAACAAGGAAGCAATATGACCATCCGGGCCCATGCCCAGCAGGGTGATGTCAAAGACCGGTGCGGGCCACTGGCCACCGCCACCACCGCAGCCTCCGCCGCCGCATCCGCAACCACCTGCGGGCTCAGCAGCCTCAGCGTCGAAGTCTTCCAAAGTGGTCTCTTCGATGGACTGCTCGGGTGCGGAAGAACCGCAACCGCCGCCGCCACAACCACAGCCGCCAGAGCCGCCGTGCTCATGACCTGCGCCGCCACCGTAACCACCAGCCAGCGGTAGTTCGGTTGCGCCCTCAGGCATCTGCACGCTCACAGCCGGCGCGGAACCGGCGTAATCGCGCATCTCAAAGGCGTAGTGCTCAGCTGCAGCGTCCAGGCCGGTGAAAATATCGGACGGACCCATGCGGTGCACATTGCCCACAACCAGGCCGTGCGAAAGCAGGGGAGCGAGCAACGCCTCAATAGCCTGACCGTCATTACGCTCGGGGCTACGCTCGGGCACGTAACGCTCATCGGAGAACCAGAAGTGCACGCGGGACCAGTCGATATCCTTCACGCGCTCGTTCTCAGCCCACGCCTTCAAGGTGGCGATACCCATCGTGCCGCCGGTCAGCGAAATGTGGGCGATGGTGCGCTCAGAGAGCACGTGTTCAATGATGTCGAGGATGCGGGTCACCGCGTCCGCTGCGAGAGCGTCGCGGGTCGGGTGCGCCACCAGGGTGGGGGTGGATGCGCCCATGTTCTGAATCTTAGGCATCGAAAACCTCCGGGTATTCTTCGAGATCCAGCATGTCTTCAGGCTGGCAGGTGTCATCGACGAGGGTGACGGTGCACAGCGCCTGTTTCAGCACGTCACCGTAGGTGTCGTCCGGGTCGAGGCGGCGCAACTCCTCAGAGATGCACTCGGCGAGGGTACGCACCGGCAGCGCAATCTGCTGGTCGGGTGCGTACGGGGTGGAGATGGTTGCCACGGAAATGCCGGGGCGGAACATCGTCACGGAACCGTCTTCACGCTCAATGCTGACGCGGTACAGGCCGCGGTTTGCCGCGCCAATGGTGGCGAGGTGTACGGGCGCTTCAAGCTTCCAGCCGAGCCACGTACCGAGCAGCACCACGGACGGGGACTTGCCCGAACCCCACACAACCACGCGGCGTACGGGGGAGGAAGGCATCTGCTCCATGAGCGCTGCCAGCTGGGTGCGCCACAGGGTGAGGCGGGTCCACGCCAGGTCGGTGTCGCCGGCGCGGTACACCTCGGCGAGGTGCTTGAGGGCATCCTTCGGGTCCTCAGCGCGTGCAGAATCGGTAATGCGACGCTGAGCGATACGACCGATGGAGTGCTGTGCTGGGTTCTCCGGAACCGAGTGCGGCCACCAGACCACAATGGGGGAATCAGGCAGCAGCAGACCGGAGATCAGTGCTTCGGTCGGGCGGGATGCGCTACCCCAGCCGCGCAGAACAATCATCTCGGATGCACCGGTGTCGCCGCCGAGGTGGATTTCTGCATCTAGCTGGTCGGGGTCGAGCGGGTCGTGGGAGATATGCACGATAATGCGGCTCGGGTGTTCGTGGGAGGCACGAATTGCGGCGCGCATCGCTTCGCGGGAGTGGCCCTTTTCCGCGAGGACCACGAGGGTGAGTACTCGACCGCTGCTGAGGCTACCGTTGGCTGCCGCCAGGTGGCTCAGTTCCTTGTTGATGGCGGAAACGGTGGTGTTATGCAGGTGCGAGATCACGGGCGCCTCCAAGCGCGGTTGTCACGCTCAAGCATTTCGTGTGCTGAACGCGGACCCCACGAACCGGACTCGTAGGGTTCAGGCTTAATGCGGTTTTCTTCCCAGTACTCTTCGAAGGGGTCGAGGATCTTCCAGGAGAGCTCGACTTCTTCGTGGCGGGGGAACAGCGGCGGTTCGCCGAGCAGAACGTCCAGGATAAGGCGTTCGTAGGCTTCGGGGGACTCTTCGGTGAAGGAGTGGCCGTAGCCGAAGTCCATGTTGACGTCGCGGATTTCCATCTGGGTGCCGGGGACCTTCGCCGCGAAGCGGATGGTCATACCCTCGTCGGGCTGCACACGGATGACGACGGCGTTCTGGCCTGCCTGCAGGTTTTCGCTTTCGCCGAACAGACGGTCGGAGGACTTCTTGAAGATCACGGCGATTTCGGTGACGCGGCGGCCTAGGCGCTTACCGGCTCGCAGGTAGAAGGGGGTGCCTTCCCAGCGGCGGTTTGCGATGGACACCTTCAGCGCCGCAAAAGTTTCGGTGCGGGAGTCTGCAGGGATGTCTGCTTCGTCGAAGAAGCCGTTGACGTGCTCGCCACCCTGGTAGCCTGCGGCGTACTGACCGAGCGCGAAGGAGTTCGGCAGATCGTCAATGCGGAGCGCTTCGAGGACCTTAGCCTTTTCGGCGCGCAGGTGCTTGGCGTCGAGGCTGAGGGGCTCTTCCATGGCGGTGAGGGCGAGCAGCTGTAGCAGGTGGTTCTGGATGACGTCGCGGGCTGCACCCACGCCGTCGTAGTAGCCTGCGCGGGAGCCGATGCCGATGTCTTCTGCCATGGTGATCTGGACGTGGTCAACGTAGTTGGAGTTCCAGAGCGGTTCGAACATCTGGTTGGAGAAACGCATTGCCAGGATATTCTGAACGGTTTCCTTGCCCAGGTAGTGATCGATGCGGAACACGGCGTCGGGCGGGAAGACCGCCTCCACGATGGAATTCAGCTCGCGGGCGCTCTCAAGGTTGTGGCCGAAGGGCTTTTCAATAACCACGCGGCGCCAGCCGTCAACGGGGTTGACGGTGTCGTTATCACGGGATGCGAGGTCGTGTTCAGCGAGCTTGGTGAGGACCTGCTCGAATGCCTTCGGGGGAATCGACAGGTAGAAGGCGTGGTTGCCGTGGGCGCCACGCTCATCGAGTTCGGCGAGGGTGCTCTTGAGCTGTTCATAGGCTGCGTCGTCGTTGAAGGCACCTTCAACGAATCGCATGCCCTGCTGGAACTGGTTCCATACGTCCTCGCGGAAGGGGGTGCGGGCGTTTGCCTCAACAGATTCACGCACGTAGGCGCGGAAGTCGTCATCGCTCCAGGGGCGGCGGCCGAAGCCGACGAGGCCGAAGCTCGGCGGGAGCAAACCGCGGTTCATGAGGTCATACACTGCCGGAAGCAGCTTCTTGCGGGCCAGGTCACCGGTTACGCCAAAGAAGACGAGCGCGGACGGCCCCGCAATGCGGGTAATGCGGCGGTCGCGAGTGTCCCTGAGAGGGTTCGCTTCATGACCGATAGTCACAATATATTCCTTTGATTGCCTTGGTTGGTTCGTGCGGCGCGCGGTTCGTACCTTGTCGCGCGGAGGCGATGCCGCATTCTGGAAGGTGTGTACCCTGTATTGTACCGGTTTTTGACGGGACGATATGAGGGGCACCTAACCCGCCGAGATTCTCTGGGACGCCTCGGGCAGTGAAGCCCTGCGGGAATCCTGGTCAGGATCCTGGTCAGAATCTCTACGAGAATCCCGGCGGATTGGTGCTGTGCCCACAATATGGTGGGCGTGCATATCGGGTGGTGTGCGTCGGGTGGTGCACACCGGGAACGCATTGGTCATGCGCTATATTTCAGTGGCTGCTGAACTTCAGTGGCTTCCGAATTTCAGCAGCTGTAGATTCGGCTGTGTCGCCTGGTTCTACTTAGCCTGCTCGAGTGCTTCGCGGACGGTCTGCAGCAGCTCTTCCCAGGAGACGTCGAACTTGGACAGGCCCTCAACCTCGAGCTTCTCCACGACCTCCGGGTAGGAGACGTAAGCGGAGATAGCGTCCAGAACCTCATTCGCTTCGGAGTAGTTCGGCACGATGGTGTTGCCGGTAACCTCGCCGTGGTCGGCAACAGCGTTCAGGGTTGCCTCGGGCATGGTGTTCACGGTGTTGGGTGCAACCAGGCCGGTGACGTACAGGGTATCCGGCAGGGACGGGTCCTTCACACCGGTGGATGCCCACAGCGGGCGCTGTACGTTCGCGCCGTGTGCCTGCAGACGTGCCCAACGCTCGGAGGAGAACATTTCCTCGAACACCTCGTAGGCGAGGCGTGCGTTTGCCAGGCCTGCCTTGCCCTTGAGCTGTACAGCGTCGCCGCCGGCAGCTTCGAGGCGTGCATCGATTTCGGTGTCTACGCGGGAGACGAAGAAGGATGCGACCGAGTGGATGGTGGACAGGTCCTTACCGTTCTCCAGCGCCTGCTCCAGGCCGAGCATGTAGGCGTTGATGACCTCGCGGTAGCGGGTCAGGGAGAAGATCAGGGTCACGTTCACGCTGATGCCAGCAGCCAGGGTCTCCGCGATGGGGCGCAGACCTTCCTGGGTTGCGGGGATCTTGATCATGACGTTTTCGCGGCCCACGCGCTTGTAGAGTTCACGTGCCATCTTGGCGGTGCCTTCGGCGTCGCGTGCCAGGCGGGGGTCAACCTCGATGGAGACGCGGCCGTCAAAACCGTTGGACGCCTTGTAGACGGGTGCGAACACGTCGCAGGCTGCGCGTACGTCGTCGCAGGTTGCGGCGAAGACTGCCTCTTCAACGCTTGCGCCGGCGGCGGCAAGCTCACGCATCTGCTCAGCGTATGCGGCGCCCTTGGAGAGCGCACCAGCGAAGATGGTGGGGTTGGTGGTCACACCGACGACGTTGTGGGTCTTGATGAGTTCGGCGAGGTTGCCGCTGGTCAGACGCTCGCGGGAGAGGTCGTCAAGCCAGATGGAGACACCGGCGTCGGAAAGCTTCTGAGTGGACTCAGACATGTGAAAACCTTCGATTCTTTGTCGAAATTGAAACTTGAGATAACAGTGAAAACTACTGGGCGGCGGGAGGCTCCGGCTGAGCGGTCAGCCGGAGCCTACCCGTTGCGTCCGCACCCCACCCGTACAAGGGGGAGTGCAGTGTGCGCGGCAGTTACCGCGGCGTTGTTACTGCCTACTTAGCGGCGGCGATGGAATCCTTAGCGGCAGCCACGACAGCCTCCGCGGTGATACCGAATTCGCGGTACAGGGTCTTCGCATCGGCGGATGCACCGAAGTGCTCGATGGATACGGCGCGGCCTGCGGTGCCGAGCAGGTCGTACCAGCTCATTGCCAGGCCAGCCTCGACGGAGACGCGGGCTGCAACCGAGGAGGGCAGAACCGACTCGCGGTACTCCTCGCTCTGCTCAGCGAACCACTCGCGCGAAGGCATGGAAACCACGCGGGCGGCGATGCCCTGCTCTGCGAGGGTTGCGCGAGCCTGAACGGCCAGCTCAACCTCGGAACCGGTAGCGATCAGGATGACGTCCGGGGTACCCTCGGTGTCAGCCATGATGTAGCCGCCGCGTGCGGTGCCCTCAGCGGAAGCGAACTTCTCACCCTCAGCATCTGCGTGCACGTCTTCACGAGCCCAGACGGGCAGGTTCTGACGGGAGAGCACGATACCTGCGGGGCGGTCGGACTTCTCCAGGATGGTGCGCCATGCGACGGCGGTTTCGTTAGCGTCCGCGGGGCGAACCACGTCGAAGCCGGGGATAGCGCGCAGCGAGGAGAGGTGCTCGATTGGCTGGTGGGTGGGGCCGTCCTCGCCCACACCGATGGAGTCGTGAGTCCACACGTACAGTGCGGGAACGCCCATCAGCGCGGAGAGGCGAACAGCCGGACGCTGGTAGTCGGAGAACACGAAGAAGGTGCCCGAGAACGCGCGGGTCGGGGAGGAGAGCACGATGCCGTTGACGATGGCTGCGGCAGCCTGCTCGCGAATACCGAAGTGCAGCACGCGACCGTAGGGGTTCGCGGTCCAGTCTTCGGTGCTGCGCGATGCCGGGTTGAAGGAATCCGCACCCTTGATGGTGGTCAGGTTCGAGCCGGCGAGGTCAGCGGAGCCACCCCACAGTTCGGGGAAGGTGTCAGCGATAGCGTTGATGACGGTGCCGGATGCCGCGCGGGTTGCCACGGAGGTGCCAGCCTCGAACACGGGGAAGGCAGCCTTGTAGTCTGCGGGCAGTTCGCCTGCGACGAGGCGCTTGTACAGTTCGGCGCGCTCGGGGTTAGCCTTAGCCCATGCCTCGAACTTCTCGTCCCATGCCTTGTGCGCGGCGGCGCCGCGCTCGACAAGCTGGCGGGTGTGTGCCAGGACGTTCTCCTCGATGAAGAAGCTCTTGGCGGGGTCGAAGCCGAGCAGTTCCTTGGTTGCTGCAACCTCATCGGCGCCGAGCTTGGAGCCGTGCACTGCGCCGGTGTTCTGCTTGGTGGGGGCGGGGTAGCCGATGATGGTGCGCAGCTCAATGAAGGAGGGCTTGTCGGTGACAGCCTTCGCACGCTCAATAGCGGCGTACAGTTCTGCGACGTCCTCAACGTAGTCGCCGGTGCGGGTCCAGTCCACGCGCTGAACATCCCAGCCGTAGGACTCGTAGCGCTTTGCTACGTCCTCGGTGAAGGCAACGTCGGTGTCTTCTTCAATGGAGATGTGGTTGCGGTCCCAGACGACGATCAGGTTGCCGAGCTCCTGGTGACCTGCGAGCGCGCTGGCTTCGGCGGTCACGCCCTCCTGCACGTCACCCTCGGAGGCGATGACGTAGACGTGGTGGTCGAAGGGGGAGGTGCCCGGTGCTGCTTCGGGGTCGAACATGCCGCGCATACGGCGCTGTGCGTAGGCGAAACCAACGGCGGATGCCAGGCCCTGGCCGAGCGGGCCGGTGGTGATTTCTACGCCCTTGGTGTGCTTGTATTCGGGGTGGCCGGGGGTGAGGGCACCCCAGGTGCGCAGGGCTTCCAGGTCCTTCATTTCGAGGCCGTAGCCGCCGAGGAACAGCTGAGTGTACAGGGTGAGGGAGGTGTGGCCGGGGGAGAGGATGAAGCGGTCACGGCCTTCCCAGCGGTCGTCGGAGGGATCCTGGTTCATGACCTTCTGGAAGAGCAGGTAGGCAACCGGCGCCAGGCTCATTGCGGTGCCGGGGTGGCCGGATCCGACCTTTTCTACGGCGTCTGCGGCGAGGATACGTGCGGTATCTACGGCGCGCTGGTCGGTTTCTGTCCACTGGAAGTTCTCTGCCACGTGGGTGTCCTTTCACAACGTGAGTGGATGCGCCAGCAGGCTTGTGCTAGCGCGCTGTCCGTCGGGTGTAACGTGCCTTCGGGGGCGCTTATTCCCGCGCCGGTAGGTACCCGGGTAGGTGCCTTGGTAAGTACCCGGTAGGTGCGGGGAGCCTGGAGGTTTGTTTCGACCCTTTCGTTTTAACAGGATAGTTCACTGGGCGGAAGTATCCGGTGTGTGAATGCAGACATTCACAGGGTGATACGGGGCTGAGATGGAGAAAAAGCGACGCTACAACGCGGGCTCCGCGGATTTCGCGGTGCACGTTTGAGCTGTGTTTCTGAGCTATGCGCTGAATATTGTTCAGTAACGTAACAATTTTTGTGTAAGTGGTGAAGCTCATGTTAAGGTTGAGCAGGAAGGTTGTAGACCGAAACAGTGGTTGGGTCGGTCTGCATCTCGGTGATTGAAGCCCCTCCTCCGCGTAAGAACCGTTGATTATCTTACTGTGGTGGTGAGATAAAAGGTTCTGGAGGAGGGTGCTTTCTTTTAGTCTCGGACCGTGTACATGGTGCAAGGTTGAGGCTAAAGGTTTGTGTTATATGAATGGGCGCCGGATATGTATCGGAACATATCCGGCGCCCGCCTTTTTAACCTGCAGTTGCTTTAGCTGTATGCGCGAAAAGCGCTGCCTGCCAGGTTGATACTAGTCAGACCACTTGAACTTGCGCGAGGCAATAAACCCAATGACCACGGTCCACACGATGAGTACCCAGTGCGGGTCGGCAAGCCACTGATGCTGAATGAAGTTGCCGCGCAGCGCGTCACCCAGAGCCGCCGAGGGCGACCATGCCACAACCCCGGCGTACCAGTCGGGGAAGGACTTCAACGGGAACACCACGCCGCCGGCACCGGCAAGAATCACCCAGGCAATATTCACGATGGCGAGGGTCGCCTCCGCGCGCACCGTACCGGCAATGAGCAGACCCAGCGCTGTAAACGCGCCGGCGCCCATGAGCATCGTGATGATGGAGCGCGAGACGGCGATAGCGTCCGGGCGCCAGCCCAGACCGTAGCCGAGCGCCGCCACCAGTGTGAACTGAATTGCCACGACCACCAGCACCGCAATGCACTTGCCCATGATCAGGCCGTTACGGCCCAGGGGAGTGGTCGCAAGGAATCGCAGTACGCCGTAGCGGCGATCAAAACCGGTGGCAATGCCCTGACCGGACAGCGCCGTAGAAATCACGCAGAGCGCCAGAACGCCGGGGACCGCCGCATCCATGCGGGATACCCCCACCGAGTTTGCGTACTCATCAATCAGGCCGGTGAACCGCAGGGCGATAAGCGCCATGACGGGAAAAATAATGTTGAGCATCAGCTGCTCGCCGTTGCGGAGCATCGCCATTGTCTCGTAGCGGCCCTGCTCGATCACGCGCACGAGCGGGTAGTTCGCGCGCGGGGGAATGTACTCCTCGTCTTCGTCAATAGAAGAGACCTTGGGACGGGTGTCTATGGCGGTGCGTGTGTTGGCGGCGCGTTCTTCCATTTGGCGTTCTTCCGCCCGGCTCTCTTCTGCCTGAAGTTCTGCTCGCTTGTTGTTAGTGCGTGCGGTGTTGCTCATCGGATATCACGTCCTGAAATGTCGAGGAAGACATCCTCAAGAGTCTTCGGTTCCATAGTGAGAGAAATCGGCATGAGGTAACGCTCGGCGAGCGCTGAGGTGAACGCCGCCAGATGCTCGGGGCGTAGCGCGCCGACCAGCTCATACGCGCCGGGCACGGAGGGCGCGCCGTCACGAGCCGGGGTGTAGGGCACCTTTTCGATGAGCTCCACACCGGCACGCAGATGCGCGGGCAGCAGTTGCTCACGGGTGGGGGTGGGTGCATCCAGTGTGTACTGCAGGCGGTTTGTGCCGTCGCTGGCGATGAGCTCGGAGACGGTACCTTCCTGAACGGTGGTGCCGTTTTCAATGATGTAGACGTAGTCGGCGAGTTTCTGCGCGTCGTCAATCAGGTGCGTGGTGAGTACGATTGCGGTGCCGAGTTCACGCTGTTCACGAATGATGTCGAAGACGACGTTGCGGGATTGCGGATCCAGACCCGCAGAGGGCTCGTCGAGGAAGAGCACGTCCGGGCGACCGATGAGGGCGGCGGCGAGGGAGACGCGCTGCTTCTGACCACCCGAGAGGCGGCGAATCGTGGTGCCGTTGAAAGCGTCAATGCCCAGGCGTTCTGCGAGCTCTTCGACCGGGTACGGGTCGGTGTACATGGTCGAGATGTGCTCGAGTAGCGGAATGGGGTGCATGGCGTTGGGCAGGCCGCCGTCCTGGAGCATAATGCCGACCTTGGCGCGCAGCTCCGGGTCTGCCTGCAGCGGGTTTTCACCAAGGAGGCGCACGGTACCGCGGGTTGGCTTGAGCAGGCCCTGAGCGCAGGCGAGGGTCGTGGTTTTGCCAGCGCCATTAGCACCGAGCAGGACGACCACCTCACCGGGGAAGACGCGCAGGTTGACCTTGTTGACGGCGCGGTAGAGCCCGCTGGCGGTGAGCCGTTCGGGGTATTTGGTGCGGAAGGCGCGTGAGGGCTTGAACTCTTTGATGAGGTCTTTAATGCTGAGCGCCGGTTCTTCGGCGATGATGCGTCGTCGTGCGGTGGGGGAGGCGCTGGGCTCCGTGTGGTGCTCAGCGTGTGCCGTTGACACGGCGGATGCACGCCCCGGGTGGTCCTGCTGGCCCGCGGTGGTGGTCTCCATAGACAGTCACTTTCGATTTTTTCGAGGATGAGCGTGTGTGCCCCTTCATCTTATGCCCTAACTCACGTTTAAGGCACACTCATCATGACCCAAAAGTTCGCTTTAAGGTAGAAAAGCTAGCAAGTAGGGGTACCTAACTAGCCAAAGAAAAACTAATTAGGACATACTTTACTTGTGTATTCCGTGAATAAGACCCCTCAGCGCGCCTCAATGAACGAGGCGCAGACCCGAAACGGCACCCGAACTGCCGCCTCGGGCTCTACTGGTGCTTCCAGTACAAAGTCCTCCGCGGCACGCACATCCAAGCGCAAAGCCGAGGCAGAAGAACGCACCAGGGACCGCGTCCTACGCGAAGTCCTTAACAATGGCCCCGTATCTGCAGCAACCCTCGGTGAGCTCCTCAGCCTCACCCCCGCAGCGGTACGCCGCCACCTCGACGCCCTCGAATCCAACAACATGATCGAGGTCGCACCCATCAAAAAGCACGGCGCCGGAGCTGGACGACCCGCCCGCCGCTACGTGATCGCCCCCCAGGGCCACGAACGCCTCGGCAACGACTACCTAATCATTGCCCGCAATGCCCTGCAAATGCTCCGCGACACGGTCGGCCAGGAAGCCCTCGAAGCTTTCGCCTCCGCCCGCGCCGCAGACATGGAAGCCCGCTACCGCCCCGTCGTAGAAGCCGCCGGTGACGATGTGGCAGCCCGAGCGCAGGCGCTCGCAGAGGCAATGAGCAAGGACGGTTTCGTGGCGACCGCTCAGGTCACCGCACCTCCTGCAGGACGAACCGTTCCCGAGCATTTCCTTGCAAGTATTCAGCTCTGTCAGGGTCACTGCCCGGTGCGCGACCTTGCTGGAGACTTCCAAGTGTTCTGCGAGCAGGAAACCGGGATTATTTCTGACCTGCTCGGCGTTGACGTCCGTAGGCTTTCAACCATGGCTTCGGGTGCTCACGTGTGTACCACGCACGTGCCCCTGAACCGCGTCACCGCCGAGGGTGAGAAGAACGCAGAAGAATCCTAGAGAAACCTATTCCTAGAGAAACCTTCCGCGTAACGCTTACCGCAGTACCCCGCGGCGCACCCCGATGAACCCCTCAAAGGGTGCGACCCGCACGCTGGAACCCGCCCGCAACCACACCACGTACACCGCATCACGCATTGTGGTTGAGTGCGGCATCAGCCCCCTCAACTACCGCGCCTGCAACCGGCAGGTGGCGGAGAGAAATGTAATAACCATCGAAGAAAGGCCGTAATGACTGAGAAAGTTGGGCAGAACGCCAACGACACCGTCATTTCAGAGATCCTGGAGATGAACCCCGAACTCGAGGGCATTGGCAACTACGAGTACGGTTGGGCAGACTCCGACGAAGCAGGCCAGGTAGCAAAGCGCGGCCTGGACGAGGACGTCGTCCGTGATATCTCCGCGAAGAAGAACGAACCCCAGTGGATGCTGGACATGCGTCTGAAGGCGCTGAAGTTCTTCGAGCGTAAGCCCATGCCCACCTGGGGCGCGGATCTTTCCGAAATCGACTTCGACAACATCAAGTACTTCGTGCGCTCGACCGAGGGTCAGGCGGCTTCTTGGGACGAACTGCCCGAGGATATCCGTACCACCTACGAGCGTCTGGGCATTCCCGAGGCGGAGCGTAACTCGCTGGTCGCGGGTGTGGCTGCACAGTACGAGTCTGAGGTCGTGTACCACCAGATCCGTG
>ERZ773046.1386-NODE-1386-length-13880-cov-3.751609_pt1 | contig 13880 bp, 6 predicted proteins | sample MGYA00580634_ERZ773046 | MGnify/ENA primary metagenome ERZ773046 (study PRJEB29015, sample SAMEA2738127) | human oral metagenome | biome: human oral; feature: human-associated habitat; material: saliva | place: China | collected 2159 ... | reverse complement strand
TCATACCGACGGGCAATGGGCAGATTGCCGAGACCAAGTCCGCAATCAAAAGGGGTATTGAGGTAGGAAGCAAAGTTGTCTGACAAGGCAGACAGCCTTGCTTGGAAGCAGGGATGGTTGCAAGGATCTAGTTCTTATCACTCACTGAAAGATAAAACCTAAGCAAGAGGTGATGATGCATACCGACGACCGGCAGCTATCTCCCCTAAAGACCGGAGGTGTACTAGGTTCGTGGCCAATCGTTTCATGGTTGATACTGTTTTTATTACCAGAAATATTCTTTTTAATTCAACGATATAGTAAATTATCTAATATGATCAATTAAGTATCTTGCCTTTGTGCCTGTCGACATCTTTGAGCATGCAGAATAACGGCTCCATTCAGCCTTCAGGCAGCAGCCGGAAGTATCAATGACACGGTTGATTTTGATCTGATGATGCAGAAAAAAAGAGGGATGGCAAACTATCCCTCTTGTCGCTTTGATGTGCTGCCTGGTTCACACCATCAAAAACGGCAGCCCGGCTTTGATTTGCTGCTGTCCCGCCGGGCTGTCGGGCTTAAACTCTTCCTGATAATAACCGATGGTGTTGCTCACCGTCGGAATACCGTATTCGTTGGCGTAATGCACGGGCAGGTGTTGGTGGGCATGGCCGTGGATGCAGGCTGCAAGCTTTTCAGGTAGCCCGATTTCCGCATCCTCCGCCCAGCGTGCAGGCAGTACCGTGCCGTAGCCCAGGTCGGCATCGCCGAACAGGCGGCTGGTCGGGTGGTGGGTGAACAAGATGTTTTGCACGCCGGACGGGCTGGCACGCAGCGTGTCTTCGATAAAGCACACGCTTTGATGATGTGCCGCCAGCACATCGCGATACAGCAGCTTGGCGTAACGGTTGCCGCGTTTGACCTTGATGTAGCGGTAATCGCTCAACCTTTGTGCCACCGCATATTCGTCCCCATGCGCCACCTGATACCAAAACGGTGCGCCGATAATCTGCACGCGCCCGTTGTCGAGTGTGGTGCACTGGTTGTGCAGGATGCTCATGTGTACCTTCAGTATCGGGCTGCCGTCCAGAGCCGCCTGAATCCGTCCGACCACTTTATGCAGGGCATCGCCGTAATATTCGTGGTTGCCCATCACATAAAATACTCGGTCAAAGCCGTTGTCGGCAATCACGCTTTCCAGAAACGGCACGAAATAGTGGAACTTCCTGGCTTCGGTCAAATCGCCGGCAATCATCAGCAGATTGTGTTGCGTTGTAGGTTGCTTATTGCAGCGGAACAGGGGGCGGTAGATTTCGTCCAGCACATCGGTTTGCAGCAGCCCGCGTTTGTCGAACAGCCATTCCAGATGGATATCGGAGATGTAGTTGAGTTGGACGGTGCGGGCTGTCGGCATAAGAAGGCTTCCTAATGAATGATGGATGAGCGTGAACCATCAACGCCGATACTCGGCGCCAATCGTGTCAAACGGTTTCAGATGGAATGATACAATACCGGCGAACCGTTTCCCATCTCCCGTTGCAGGCTACCTGAAACCATATCTATATGAAAATCCAGCTCCTTTCCGACACCCACGGCAGCCCCTATACCCTTCATCCCGAAGCCGATGTGATTGCCCACGCCGGCGATTTCGGCAACGGCTTGGCCGCCATGCGGCAGTTTCAGGCAGCCTGCAACGAGGCGGGCAAGCCCTATGTCTTTGTGTTGGGCAATCACGATTATTATCATGAAAACATGAGCGATGTGCGCCTGCAGTTGCGCAACGAACCTTATCTGCGCGCGGGCAAAACCGTGCACATCAACGGCCGGACCTTTGTCGGCGGCACGCTGTTCAGCAATTTCAGGCAGCACCAGGTCAGCGCCGGACAGTTTGAGCAAAACTGCAATCTGGCGCAGGTTTCCGTGGCCGATTTCGCCTATATTTTTGATTACCTGCCCGACAGCCAAAACGAGCGGCGCATCACGCCCGAAGACTATGTCCGCCTGTACAACGAAGAATGGGCGTGGATACAGCGGTTTCGCGGCGCGGCCGACACCATCGTCCTGACCCACTTTCCACCGAATGCAGCCTGCACCGCCCCGCAGTTTGCCGAATCGCCGCTCAATCCCTATTTCATCAACGATGTCGATTTGACCGGCTTTGCCTACTGGTTTGCCGGGCACACGCATACGGCGATGGATGCCAATATTCAAGGCTGCCGCGTGGTCATCAATCCCTTGGGCTATCCCAACGAAATCGGGCGCAACGGTTATCGGGATGGGTGTTTGATTGAGGTGTAGCGCTTGCAGGGATTGAACGAAAACATCAACGAATTGGTACAGCAGTATTTCCTGAACAGAACGGATTTCAACGAAATTAACGACGCCGAAATTTGCTGCATAGTAGGAGGTATTGCATAACTGCCCAGGAAGACGTTAGCTTGTTAAGATAATAATATGTTGTTTTATTTATTCTCATCAAATTGACCTATATGCTGCTCTTGAAAACCAAATGTGCGTGTGTACTGATATAATTTCCACTTAAGTCAACCACAAATCGTTACCATGAAAACTAAGCCAGTAACCCCTTTTAGTAAGTGGCTGTCACGTTTCTTTTTAAACCGAGACCCGCTTAATCCTACACCGGATGGCAGACCCCTTTATGCTTATGCCGTTACCGAACATGAATACCGTGAACTGTGCGCACTATTGCGTCGTGATCCTTCCTTAAGATCGGGCTCTTCTTATCAACCACGTTATCAAGAATGGTGTGCCTGTTATTGTATGGCGGTCAGTGAAACTTATCGGCGTCAATATTCGGGTAGCGAATGGAATTGGGCATTTTTCGATAATGCAACAGGTACGAGATTTGATAATGAACAGCAGCGTTACAAACATTTGAAAACTGGGTTGAAATATTGGAAGAGGCAATGGAAATATGATAATGTCGGTAATACGCGTTATCTTGGTACATTAATTGCCGAAGGTGGGCTGCCATTAAAAATGCTTGCGGCTAACAATAACGCATTTCATGATGTTATTGATTATGGCCTGAAAAAGTATCGGGAGAGTGTGGAAACTTTTCGTCCTTTGGAAGAGTATATTACTGAAAGAGTATATAGACTGGCGCAAGTATTCCATGATGCTGCGGCTGTTGTTCTATTTGCTAATACAGTCAAGGCCTTATCCGAACTCGCTGAACGGTTTGACCTGAAGAATGAACTCAATCCGGTCGAATACCTAGATAAGGCAGATAGTGGTTGGCGCGGTCATTTTCCTTTTGCTTTGGATGGGAATCAGGTAGATGCAGTTATCAACCGCTGGTTGGGCAATGCAGCAGACGAACGTCAAAAAGTGGCAAGGCAAGAGTTTTCCTGTCGACATTATGTAAAGGAGAGAAATTGGTGCTTGCATACTAAAATTGGGTTGCCTGAAAAATTTAGTTTTCCTGTTCAGGATTATCAGGGCAAAACGGTTTTGCAATGGCAGATTTTTGAGGGAGAAACGCCAGTTGCCCAAATGGGGGCGACGGCGTTTGCCTCTTTCAGCGATACAGGTAACGGACTGGTGTTCAAGCTTCCTCAGGAAAAACAGATTATTTTTGTCCGCAAGCAGCCTGGTTTGCCTTTGTCTATACGTGTGTTTTCGGGTGGGCGGCTGATTTATACCAAGCTGTTCGAAGACACGGCGTTTGACGAAGATGCGCCACTAGTGTTTTGCCTTGGCCAAGATCAATGTTGGCAACTGTTTTCCACCAACGAATACACACGCAGCAAAGATGAGAATTTCCTGATTCGTTTGCCCTTTGGTTTCAAACTATCTGAAAACGCAAAAGTCACCCGTTTGCAAGAGCAGTGGTTCAAGTGTTCGGGCAGCCTGGCAGCGCGGCATGAAGACGGACGTGAAATTATCGTTGCTATATGTGCGGATACGAAGGGGCAAACCAGTTTGCGCGGTCGGCTGTTTTACCGTTATCAGAATACGGACGGCCTGCCCGTGTATCGCGGTTTTCCTACTCTGCAAATGCCACCCGACCTGTCACTAACACACATCAAAATCAACGGCAAAGCCCAATCAAATATCTGCCCGAACTATTATGGTACATTTCAGGTAGCCTTTTACAGCGATAAAATCTGTTTGTTGCGGCGCAGAATCACTGTCCTGCCTGAAGACTTTTCCCATACTTGGCAAGCAGCAAGCGGCAAACATCCCGCCATTTTAAATGTTGACACCTCCGAGAATGTTTCCGTTGCTGCCTTTGCTGATCATCTCAATATCACACAAATCCATTCCCGATTTACCTGCCAAGCTGAGGGCAGTAATTATCCATCCCACATTATTCTTGCCGTTAGCAGCAACTCCACCCAAGCAGCACGATTGAAGCTGCCGCTGCCGTTTGATGGTGCGTATCTTTATGATGAAAATGGCAGAATCGACGATTGTCGTCTGAATATCAATCAACTGTCAGGCAAGTGGCTGATGGTGTATTCGTCTTCATCGACCAGCATGGAGCTGGTTTTCAAGTTATCGGATAACACATATAGCTGCCCTATCTCTATCACCGAACGTCTGCCAGCAGGTGGTTCGGTGCAGCAGTTTTTCTTAGACCAATGGAAGCCCCAGCTTTTGCAGCTTTTGTCGTGTAGCAGTAGCCAAGATGCCAAGGTGGAAATTACCGTACACCGTATGGGTTCAGACAAACCGCTGATACGGCTGGTATTGTCACGCTACAACGGCCTGATTGTGTGGAACAACCAATTTCATCGTTTTGGAGGATTGGAAGAAACCGATGCGCTGCGCGAAAGTTTCGTTATCAAAAAACAGGTGGCAAACGAATATGCCAGCCCCGAAGCAGTAGTGAGCATCATGCGGTTGGACGCGCCCGAAAACGGCGCGCAACGGCTGCCCGAAAGTACAGAATTTATTGGCGGCAGATACAGTCTGATGTCTTATGATGCGGGGTTGTGGCTGATTTACCCCGCGTCCGAATCACCCGTCCAATTCCGCCCCGCCATCTTTGACAACAGCGGCGAAGAATTTACTGAGCCATCTGAACATCATTCCCTGCATACTGCTGCCCGCGCCTTCCATCCGATACACAATCCCGAAGCCATCAGCCGTATCATTACAGAAATGGCGGGTAATCCCGAGCATGCAGGTTGGCGGTATTTTGAGAGCCTGAAACAGCATTTTTCCCATCTGCCGCTGTCAGTATTTGAAACATGGAAGGCCTTGGCACAACAGCCGAAAACCTTGGCTTTGGCAGTTTTGCGTTTAGGGCTGGATGGTGTGTTTTGCGAGCGGATACGCAACGAACTGGCTGTGGTGTGGGAATGGTTAGCGATACAAGACTGGTTTGCCGCCGTAGATGCTTACCGCCCGTATTCCCGCGCCAAAATTGCAGCATCAGGTTTGAATCCCGATGATGCTCCTTTAACCAAAAACTGTATTCCTAAAAATGTGTTGTGCCATGATGAGATTTTGCACTGCTATGTGTTTAGAGGCTTTCTTTCTGAAATGGAAATGATGGTGGTAGAGGGAACAATCTGGGAGATTTTTCACAAGCAACATGATTCGCGCTACAACCGCCACTACAATGCATTGCGTCAAAATGAAAACTTACGGATTCCTGAAACGCTTTCAGACGGATTGCAACAATGGTTAGACAAACAACAAGGCTCATTTTTCGACCAAGTACGCCGCCTATCTAAAATTCATTTTGACCGTGCTGCCGTCTGGCTACCCGTTTTTACCGCCTGTGTTAAAACCGGCAAGGCTCATCCTAACGACATCAGGCCGTCTGAAATGACAGCCGCGCAGTTTGCCGATGCTTTTTACCGTATTTATGCTTTGGACGCAGAATGGTTCGATTACGTCTGCGCCACCCTGAGCTGCCATTTGATGAGTGAATAACAATGAATACCGACCCCATGCAAACCCTGTCCGGCCTGATAGAGCAGAGCCTGAACCGCATCAAGGAAGCCACCATCGGTGTATTGGACATTACGGATGATAAATTGCGCGGCCACCTGCGCCAACTGATCAACAACGAATTGGGTAACGAAAACTGCTTTCTTGCCGATCCCGTCGTCGAACAGACTTTCGGCTGGGAAAGTGCGGACTGCACCTTTGCCGATTTGGCAGAGCAAAACCTGTTTTCTGCAAAACTTACCGATGTGTTGGCCAAAGCCGACAATTATGATTTCCCCAAAACTGCCCGCCCTTACATCCACCAATTGCAAGCATGGCGGCATCTTTTGGCCGACACACCCCAGTCCGCCATCATTACCAGCGGCACGGGTTCTGGCAAAACCGAATGCTTCATGATTCCGATATTAGAAGACCTGATACGCCGACAAACGCAGGAAAACACAGCGCTGGTTGGCGTTCAGGCTCTGTTTCTTTATCCGCTCAACGCCTTAATCAATTCGCAAAAGGAACGCTTGGACGCATGGACGAAGCCCTTCGGTAACAAAATCCGCTTTTGCCTCTACAACGGCAACACCAAAGAAAGTGCCGAGCCGCGAGACAAAGACCAACCCAACCAAGTCCTGTCGCGCGAACTGCTGCGTAAAGAACCACCACCCATCCTGCTGACCAACGCCACCATGCTGGAATACATGCTGGTGCGCCAAGCTGACGCGCCGATATTGGAAAAATCGTGTCAGGCGGGTTCGCTGCGTTGGATTGTCTTGGACGAAGCGCACAGCTATATCGGCTCACAGGCGGCGGAAATTGCTTTGCTGCTACGCCGTGTGGTGCACGCTTTTGGCAAGCAACCCGAAGATATCCGCTTTGTTGCGACATCCGCCACCATCGCCTCCGACAAAGCGGCAGACGAACTGCGCAGCTACCTCGCTGACTTGGCGGGTGTGCCCCGGGAGCAGGTACTGGTGGTTTCCGGCAACAGAGACTTTCTACCGATTGGAGTTGCCGATGGCAGACAGAGTCTGACAGACATCGTATCCATTACAAATGAAACCGAACGCTTTACCGCACTGTGCCGCAGTGCAACCGCAACCACCTTGCGCAACTGCCTGACAGCAAGCACTCAGCCCTATACGTTGAACCAATTGGTACAGGCAACGCAAGCATATCTGCTTTCAGGTAGCCTTTATGAACGGCAACGCGAAGTATTGGCCTGGCTGGATGTCATGACTCAGACAAAACCGTCTGAAAATGCCGAACCATTTTTGAAGCTGCGCCTACATCTGTTCCAAGCCATGCTGCACGGTTTGTGGGCATGTGCCGACCGCCATTGCAGCGTAAAAGAAGGGTATCTGGAAGATTGGGCATTCGGACAGGTTTATCTCAACCGCCGCGCCAAATGTGATTGCGGCGCTCCTGTGTACGAACTGGTACTGTGCCAAGATTGCGGTACGCCGCACTTAATGGCGCAGGAGAGCAACGGGATCTTGCACCAGCACGACACCCGCATCACCGATGAGTTCGCACTCAATCCCGAGCCGGTAGACAATGATGAAGAGAACAGCGGAACTGACGGTGTGGACGGCTCTAACCCAATTTCAGATGGCTTGCAATTCACATCTCACAACAAAGTGCTTGCCGCTGCAGCCGATACGCTGTCTGAAAACTATACGGCACAGAAAATCGACAAAACAACTGCCGAAATCGGCGTACGGCAGGGTGAAACTTTTGAGTTGGCTTTGGATTTCTCCCTGCATGCCTGCTGTTCCGCCTGCGGCAAAGAAAGCCGAAAAACACCGTTTTATCATCATCAGTATTTGGGCGCACCGTTTTACGTTACCCACGCCGTGCCGACTGTATTGGAATTTTGTAGTGACGCCGAAAACAACCCGCAATCGCTGCCTGCGCGCGGACGGAGATTGATTACTTTTACAGACAGTCGCCAAGGAACGGCGCGAATGGCGGTGAAAATGCAGCAGGAAGCGGAATATTCTAAATTGCGTGGTATGGTGTTTGATGTATTAGTGCAGGAAACAGGCAAAGCAGAGATCATGCCGCCCGAGTTGGTTACACTGATGCAAGCTAATCCTGCGTTGGCAGGACAAATTGTATGGAGAGGTTCGAGTGGTAAAAAAACTCATCTTACTTGGGATGATATGTACCACGCACTGCGCGACAAAGCAGAGATGACGCAAGATTTACTGCCTTACAATCGTGAAGCTAATCCCGTCATGTTTGATGATTCCAGTGGCAACGGAGCAGAAAAACTGGCAGAGTTGCTGCTGGCTCGAGAATTTATCCGCCGCCCGCGCAATGCCAATAGTTTGGAAACCTTGGGCCTGGCAATGGTTTACTATCCCGATTTGGACAAAATTAGTACGTTACCCGACGGTTGGGCGGAAACACGCGTTTTGAATCAAGCCAACAATCCAAGCAAACCGCTGAATTTGGATGATTGGAAAGCATTTTTAAAAATGCTTTTGGATTTTCACGTCCGTGAAAATTCCTTTACCAATTTGGATGAGCAGAAAAAACGATGGTTGGGCAAACGCTTTTCGGGAAAATCCCTGCTGCCGCCCGATACCAGAGAAAAGCAGACTTCGCGCAAACGGGGTTGGCCGCAAATTCGAGATAAAGACCCGCAGCCTCGAGCCGTCAAGATTTTGCAGGCGGTTACAGGGTTGGATATTCGAAACCCTTTAGCCAAACACAAAATCAACTCGTGGCTGAAAACCGCATGGAAACAGCTCACTATAGACAGCAACATCCTGCGCCCCGATGCTGATGCTTGGAAAATGCCACTTTCGGCAATGGCGTTCAGGCTACCTGAAAAAGAAATGTGGCTGTGTCCGCAAAGCCACCGCCTAATCGACACCACTTTACGCGGTGTGTCACCTTATCTACCGCGCAACTGGCAGGAAATGCCGTCTGAAAAGCTGTTTTGTAGCAAAATCGAATTGCCCGATTATTACCGCTTCAAACAGGATGCTACTGCTGAAACACGCCGTAACCAAATGCGCCGCCTGCTGGCACAAGACGAAGATGTCAGTCGCCTGCGCCAAAAAGGCTTGTGGAGCAATTTGAGCGACAAAATCATAGAAGGCGGTTTCTACTACCGCACAGCGGAACACTCTGCCCAGCTTGCATCCGCACAACTGGTAACATACGAGAAAATGTTTAAAGACGGCAAAATAAACGTATTGAGCTGTTCTACCACCATGGAAATGGGCGTGGATATCGGCGGTATGGCGGCGGTAGTAATGAATAACGTACCGCCGCATCCTGCCAATTACCTGCAGCGTGCTGGTCGTGCAGGACGACGTAGCGAAGCAGCGGCGGTGGCTTATACATTGTGTAAAAACGATCCGCACAACCGCCGCGTATTTGCCAATCCGAAATGGGCATTCACTACGGCCATTGCCGCGCCGAAAGTATCGTTAAGCTCGGCAAAAATCGTCAGCCGTCATGCTCATTCACTCCTGCTGGCAGAGTTTCTCGCCACACGCAGTGACACGGGCAAAGACAGTACCAAATTGAATACATCATGGTTTTTCCACCCGACAAAACAGGTTTGGCAGCAGTTTTGCGACTGGATGAACTCGTCGCAATGCACAGCCGATCAAGCCATTGCTAAACTCACGACAGGCACGGCGTTGGCGGGCGTGCCTTTGGCACATATCAAAGAGCGCGCCGTGCAACGGCTGACGGAGATGGCGGAAAACTGGCAGGCTGATTTCCGCAGCATCAACTACAAAATTAATCAAACCGACAATGATTTATACAAAAAAGCCCTAAACCGCGAGAAAAAACTGCATGAAAATGAAAACTTGCTCGGCCATCTGGCGGTAAATGCCTTTCTGCCCGGCTACGGTTTCCCTACCGACGTAGTGGAAATGAAAATCCGCAAAATGGAAGACTTACGCCGCGAACGACAGAATCGCGAAGACAATCTGTTCGTCCGTAAAGAAAACCCCAGCCGCAGCTTGGATATTGCCCTGCGCGAATACGCGCCCGGTTCGGAAATTGTATTAGACGGGCGCGTGTATCGTTCGGCAGGCATCAATCTGCGCGTAAAATCAGACGAACAGGGCAAAAACGAAGCCCAACGTTTCGACACCGCATGGCGCTGTAAAAACTGTGGAGCATCAGGTGTGGCACGTTACAAATACAGCCATGACGACATCCGATGTTACTGCTGCGGCGAAGCTGTTCCGTTTACCGAACAACAAACTGTGCTGACTCCAGCAGGCTTTCTAACCGATTTTTTCGAAGACAGCGGCAACGATGTTTCCAGCCAAACATTCGTTCCCACCCACGCGCCCAGGGTACAACTGAACGGCACAATCACTACCCTGCCGCAGCCCGATTGCGGCGAAATCCGCTACGGCAGCGGTGGCGAAGTGCTGTTCCGTTCTGGCGGTAAACATGAAAACGGTTTTGCCGTCTGTATGAGATGCGGGCGTGCGGATTCCATGACCGAAGACAACGAACTGCCAACCGTATTTTCAGGCGATTACCACAAGACTTTGGGTGGTGGTTTGGATATGGGTAGCAAAAACAAAGACTGCCCAAACAGCAATGTGCAGCGCAACATCCACCTGAGCCACCGTATCCAGACTGATGTATTGGAAATTGCCTTGAAAAATCCACAAACAAAAGCATGGCTAGACAGTGGAAACAAGACTGCCGCCCGCACGATTGCCGTAGCCGTGCGCGATGAAATTGCCGCCTGTTTGGGCATAGAAACCACTGAAATGGGCTATGCTGTGCGTGAAGATAAGGATTTGGAAACAGGTACAGTTCGTTGCTTGATTCAGATTTACGACCAAGCTGCAGGAGGAGCTGGTTTCGTCTTATCTGCCGTAGATGATATCAACGGTATCCTGAGCCGTGCTTTAGACCGTCTGAGTTGTCCCGCCGATTGCGGTAGCGTATGCCAGCACTGTCTAGCGGGAGGTGATAGTAATGTGGAGCGTGAGGAGCTCGATCGTCATCAAGCTTTGCAGTGGATTGAAGAAGCGAAATTTAATCAACATTTGAAACTGCCTGCAAGCATTTCACGCATTGCTGGCAGTCGTTATTGTGCACGTACACCCATTGCTGAACTGGAAAAACGTATTCTGGAAATGCAGGGAGGTAGACTCCTGATTTTTGTCCACCAAACTGGCAATAATTGGGATAGCCCTGAAATTAAAGCACAAGTAATGAAATGGCAGATGCTGTATCAGATACAGCCGGTATTCTGTTTTACCCAAGCTGCTTGGATAGATGACAACAACATCCGAGAGCTGTTCCATCCGTTCATACAGGCTGGCTGGCAGGTTGCCATCGCTTCTGCCGATGTAGAGGATACAATCTTATCTGCTCAACTTTCAGACGGCATTCATACCACTAGTCTGCTGCATATACAGCCTGAAGAAATATTTTCCAGACATACCAAAGCATTGTTTACTAGTGAGTGTTTGTCAGAAGTAAATACCACACTAATTGATACAGAAAATTGGTTTTCGCAAAAAGGTGGGAAACTGATTAATTTGAATCACGAATTAGATGGAAAACTAGATAGTTTTGGCGCAAGGATGCTGGCACTGATAGACAAGCAATATCCATTGTCATTACAAATTAAAAAAGATCCTATCACGGCTGTGGTTTATACTGATCGATATCTGAAAAGTCCGTTAACATTATTGATATTGGATAGTGTTATTAAGGAATTATATTGCTTGAATAAAAAACCATTTTCTACCTTGGAGTTAAATATATCACCAACTAGGCAAACCTATCAAAATAGTGAATATTTATGGCATGACTGGCAAAATAGTAACATGCAACAAGAAGTATTTAAACAATGGTTTTCTGATTACTCTAATAAGATTTCAGTTAATATTATCAAGAGTCAGTTACAGCATGCAAGGATATTAAAACTAATGCATGAATCAGGAGAATTTACTAATATTATTTATGATCAGGGTATGGGTTACTGGGGCAGAATTACCTTGCCACATGCTGAAGCAAGTCTCCGATTTTATCCTTTTGATCAAGATGCATTATTTCAGATTAGTCATTTGAATAAATGCAAGCAGATAAATACTAATATTGCGACGGATTATGATTGGGATACCTATATCGTATTCAATATCTGCTAATAAATAGGTCTGTCCTAGATAACCGGGATAAGTTAGTTTTATTAATTGCTTTAAAATAGGGTAAGAGGCTTGATTTTACGGTTGTTAAAGCGCCATTCACACTCATTCGAAATGCAGCTAAAAACGCTCTTTCAGAATGCTGTTAAACTTGTGTGAGTGGCGTTTTGCTTGGTTACAAAAATTCTCAATGCCGCTGATATGGTTCTGACGGTCGGCAAACGATTTGGAATGGTTGATGCGGTGGCCGACAGAGAGGGGCTGCTGGAAGAGGTGTACCGCGTGGTGAACAAGGTGGGCGACACCGAGCCGACCCACGCCATCTGTTTAGCCGACGGCCGCTCCTTTATGGCTGACTGCGGCTTTGACGGCAATGTGGGCAAGCGGCACTTGGTGCAGCTGGGGCAATTGCAGATGCAACGTGCGGTGGCAGATGATTTGTATCAGGCCTATCAGAGGTTGATTACGACCAACCGGCCGTAGAATCAGCCTGCATTTGTTGGCGCGGTCGGCCTCCACACTTTGGATGAGTTGGCTCGCCGGCAATACGACATCACCGCCACCGCTGTGATGCCCACCGACGGCACCGCCATCAACTGGGGCAGCATCGAGGACGCCAAAATCTCGCTGGTGCCAAACGTACCCGGTGCCAAGCAGCTACCTCGGCTTTTGCGTAACCGAAGTAGGCGAGAGCTACACGGTGGACAACGAGATGGTGATTGATATTACCGGCTTTGCGATTCGCAATGTGTTGGAGTAAGAAAAAGGCTACAACAAAAGCCTTGCAAATGCAGAGCTTTTGTTATGGAAATCGACGGCCGGGGAATCTTGGTGTTTTAAAAAGGATATCGGTTAAGCTAGAATTCTCACTTAAATTGATATAATTTAACATATTCGGGAGATCGGGAAATGCGGGGAAGCAAAATGCAGCATACTATACGCATGGAACAATTCCAAATAGCATTTGTCCATGCATTGGCTGCCGTAAATGGTTGGCGGGTATCATCTATCTTTCCCGACTATGATGGGGTTGATATTTCAATCAGCGGTTCATGCCATGCTGACAACGGGTTTATGCCGCTTTTTACGGATCCGATTATCCATGTGCAATTGAAAGCCACAGCAGCATTACGGACATTGAAAAACGGGTTGCTGTCTTATGATTTGGAAGTTAAAAACTATAATCAGCTAATCGGAAATCGGTATAGCACGCATAGATATCTGTTCTTACTAGACATTCCGGAGCAGTGTGAAGATTGGTGCGGTTTCACCTCAAGCGCAATCATGCTGCGAAATAAGTGTTATTGGGTATCTTTAAAGGACAATCCTCCGGCCGGTAATACCAGTACTATTGCTATCAATATTCCCCAAAATCAGGTGTTAACACCTAAAGTACTCGATGAAATAATGTACTCGGCAGCAGAAGGAAAAGTATATGTACACCGTTAACAGTATCACTTTGCGAATGCTTACCCGTTATCTGGAACGGCAAGAGTGGCAGAAACTGGATGTGGTTTTGGATTTGCCGATTACTGTTTGGAGGCATCCCGATTTTCCTGATGTAACACTCAGAGTCCCTCACGATGAGAGCCTGTCGGACTATAAGTCGGCAGTGGCACAGGTTGTCAAAGTTTTGGCAAACGCCGAAAAATGCACCGAAGAAGAAATTTTAACTTCGCTGCACAATCAAGATACAATCAGCATCAGGGTGATTGGCGATGATGTAGAGAACGGTACGATTCCGCTTAATGATGGTGCACTCTTATTTCAAAGTGCGGAATCCATGATTAAGTCGGCTGCCTCGAAAATATTCACCGGTGCAAAAAAAGGCAT
>ERZ773046.1382-NODE-1382-length-13913-cov-4.788642_pt1 | contig 13913 bp, 17 predicted proteins | sample MGYA00580634_ERZ773046 | MGnify/ENA primary metagenome ERZ773046 (study PRJEB29015, sample SAMEA2738127) | human oral metagenome | biome: human oral; feature: human-associated habitat; material: saliva | place: China | collected 2159 ... | reverse complement strand
CGGCACAGAGAAGTACCGTATAAGCGCCGCCCCTGCTTTGTCTTTCATCTTGTCTTGAGTAAGCCCCAGGGCTTTACCGAGTTTTGCCAGGCCCATCGGATAGCCGAGATACGCTCCGTGAATCATCGTGCATCTCCATTGTTCAACGAAGGTCTGATATCCGGCACGATTTAAGCAGGTGATCTCGAATTGCGCATTATATGCATGCTTTATGACTTCGTCTCTCCTGAGGTCGAGGACTACGTCATCAGGTATTTTCTCGCCTGACGCGAGGTCTATGACGTGAACCTCCCCGAAGTCGTAAGCATAAGAAAACAGTAATATCTCGAATTCTTCGGATTCGGAATATCTGTAAACGCCGAACGAGATGTCGTTCGGCGAATACGTTTCTATATCAATGTTGAGGTGTCTCATACAGGCCTACATCGGTTGACCGGTGATAGGATTAATCTGAGGAGCCGCATCCGCGCCGCCGTATACGTTGGCAGCACTTCCCTGAGGCGCTCCGAAGACTGAAGCTGCTGAAATAGGCGCACCGTCAAGGGATTCACCGTCACGGACCTTCTGCACCGGTCCGAGACTGCAACCGACACCCTGTGACTGGTTGTCATAGTAGTAGAAGTTCACGAGAACGTTGGCATACATACCCGAATATACCTGTGTGTGATCCGTAATCGGATTGCCCGACATATCGACGACTTCAACCTTATACTTCGCGTCTTGCCAAGCTGTAAAGCTCCAGTGGCCCTTTGCTTCAGGGCCAAATTCTTTACCGTTCTGGGTGTATCCGTCGCCGTCCCATACAGGCTGCTTCGGCTTAGCCGGGACGCTCTTAGCACCGAACTTCTGACGGCCCTCTTCAATAGCCGCCGCAATGGCTGCGTCAATTGCTTGCTTCTGGACTACGTCGCTCTTCGGTAAGAGAATCGTAGTCGAGTACTTCGGCTTGGACTGATTAACGCCCGTATACGGTTCCATGAGATGTACATAAGACAGACGAACATTCTTGAGTAACACTTCTGTAGCTTTCGGTGTAAACATAATAGATACCTCCATGAATTAAGAATTAAATACGTCAGCCGCTGTCGGCTGATTTGTTATCCTCGGACGCTTGTCCGATTCTTCAACAAGGGTCGGCTTACCGGGGTTCTTCACGACGAGATTCCCAACAATCTCGCCGAAGGCCTTCTTACCGACGGCCTTTTCCATTTGAGCCAAGGTGAGCACTCGGCGCTCATATAAGACACTCTCGTCGATGCCATTCTTAACGAGTGTATTGACCGCTTCATCTGTATCAGTGAACGCCCGACTGCCCCGACCTTCGACGGCCTTCCATCCCGGCACGTCTGCACCGGCCAGAGACTCGGACAAGGCGTACTCTTTCATGTCCTCAAGCCAGGCTGCCATGTCTTTTCCTCGCCTTAGATATTCACCAAGTTCCTCAAGCGTAATGAGCCTTGGGTCGTGTCGTTCAGATAGCTCAGGATATAATGAGTCGTTCGACTCGTACCGCGTCTTGCACTGCTGCTTTGCTCTACAGAAACGGCACCAATCACCCGCTTCGAATTCACCGTTACCCGACATGGCCGCTTCGGCCTTCGGCTTAACGACCGTCTCACCCCATTCGATGAGCTCATCAGCAGTCATCGTAAACTCCGATACGTTATTGACCCTCGGCTGTACGATTGTCATATGAACGAACTTGAAGCGGTATAAGAGCGATAACTCACTCATCGCTCCGAGAGCGTAGAGCATCATCTGCGGATTATGATCCGCATCGACCACAACGCCTTTGCCGTGTTTATAGTCGACGACGTGTAGCGTATCGCCGGCTAATATTAAGCAGTCGGCCGTACCGAATCCCTCGGGTACGTATTGGCTGAAGTCGACCCGCTTCTCGGTGAGTATGACGGGCTTTACGGTGTAGCTCATCGTGATGTCCATAATGTAGTCGAGATAGGTCTCCGAGGTACTTTCCATCTCAGGTTGCCAGAGCTCCGACTTCATGAGCTTATTCTTCATGCTTGTGAGCTTTCGTTTCGTTATCTCACCGGTATAGGTCATGAGCTTCAGTTCGCAAAGCTCATGAGCAAGCGTACCTTCTTGCGCGTAGACCGAGGTACTGTCAGGGAAGTCCTTCTCAAGAAGCGGGCTACCGGTGCAGTGCAGCCATCGGTGAGCCCCTGACGCTGATAGTAGAGCGTGTTGAGTCGGCATTATATTGTCGCCCCCAGTACTCTGAGTTCCCCAGCAAAGGCCGAGTACTGTTCCTTCGGAAGGTCGACCAAGCTGACTACTTGGAACTTCGCTAAGAGCTCCTGGAGCTCTTTAAGCTTTGTATTGATGAACGGCTGCATAGCCGCCTGGAGTTCTTCTAATTTGTATTCTCTTTTTGTCGGCTCAGGTACCGTAGCCGCTTCCGCTTTCGGCTCTTCAGGCCGTACGTCTTGAGTCGTCCAGTTCTTCGGTACTTCTACTGCGACTCCGTCAGCCCTGTTGTCTACGAAGTCTCGCATCTCCTTCATAACGTCTTGAGTCGTGCCTTCAAATGTAATTCTAATCATCGTTATATACCTCCTTATTGTTCGTCCTGTTCGATTTCCTGTTTTAAAGTATTTCTCTGATACAGTCGTTCCTTGAACTCGACCGACATATCCGCTAGTATCGAGTACACGTCGTCGAGTCCGTTCTTCTGTATCCAATGCCGTAATTCGAGGTCTGCCTTTTCGTAGTCCAGTTGTAAGCGTCGTCTTGCCGAATATGCTGACGTATTGACTACGCCGACGACCTGCTTTAGCACCTTTCTGTCGCAGCCTTTTTCCTTCAATTCCTTTTCGTTATTCGCATACTCAACAACTCGCCCGAGCTGAAAGCCGTAGGCCGTGTCAACAACAACTAAGGCACTGACGGGCACCCTACCGATAGGACCGAGGTCCTTCTCGTAGAACTTAAACCAGTAGCCTTGCCCCGTCGGGAAGGTCTTCCGGTCAAGTGAAGGTCCGCTACAATACCCAGGAGTAACCTGTAGATACTTCATCATTCGTCTCCTTTGTGGTATAATACCGTTGAAATGTTTTTACATTTTTGGCCGTTCTCAGTTGCCGCTGAGAGCGGTCTTTTTCTGTTCTTCCGGGCATTCGTCAGGAATGCAGTAGTCTCTGTTCGGGCAGTCCTCACAACTCATCTCATCACCTCCTTATAAGAGAGCCGCCAGGGCTACGATAAGGTATATAACCGCTACACCGAGGCCTACTTCAGCCCCTTCCTTGAGATAGTAGAGCGGTCCGTGAGATTCGCGTCGAATTGTTCTTGACTTACAAGTCGATTGAAGCTCATAATAGTTGTGATTCACCCAGTCAGGCGGTGATTGTAAGGCGGTCGTTCTCATTTCGTTTTCTCCTTCCTGAGCTCCTCGTCCCACAGGACAGACTCAAGCGATATGTGATTGCGGATGAACATCGGCCCCCAGGTACGAATGAACCACTTCCATCGGTCGCCGAACGTAACGACAAGAATCACCTGATAATGCCTGGATAACGGCGAGCGATTGAGATTATTGAAGGCGGCTACGATAACCGCATCGACAATAACTCTGTCTGCGTAGTATCGGTATATCTCGATACCGCTTCCCTTCGCCGTCTCTGTAATACAGGTGTTCATGATACTGACGGCGGTCTTACTGACGTCATAAATAGATTCGTCTTTCATGGCTATCTCCTTTTAAGTTCGTTAATGATTAAGAGAATCATCGTGGCGATGACAATCGCACACGTCAGATTCACAAGAATGGTCACTGACGTCACTCCTCTCTACGATGAACTCGCTGTCGTCCGTCCCGTACAGAATGTTGAGAGCGACCTCTAAGGGGCGTTCGGGACGGAAGTTGATGAACTGCCTGTCGGTCGGGCTCATAATTAATTCAGCTCCTTCTGAAAAATGTGTTCAGGTAGTTTAGCACTCACTGAACCATGAGGGTAAAAAAATAAGCCCGAATATCCGAGTCTTCAATATGTAAGAGATCACAGGCTTTTATGATTTCCCGTTGGGAAAAAGCTGCCTTATTTAACAGGCGCTGACTAAGGGCGCTTCTGCTAATCCCGAGTGCCGCCGCGAAGGCGTTCTGGGTGTCATAGCACTCTTTTATTCTTCCCCGAAGCTTACGGTAGTCGTACATTATACCTCAACTCCTTTCTATACTTTTCTTAACTATATGTATAGTTTATTTCAAATATGTTGAACAGTCAAGTACAAATTTTGTAATTTTTGTAATTTTTCTATATTTCGCTACATTGTGTATTGATTTGGCGAACACTTTCCCTTATTATGGAGGATAAAGAGGGGTGACAAGTGTATGTCAGATAAAAAAATCGCCAAGCGGCTCAAATATGCCCTTGACCACGCGGGGATGACTCAGTCCGATCTGAGTGAGAAAACGGGGATTAAAAAGCCCTCAATAAGTGCATATGTAAACGGACGGTATGCGCCAACTCAGGAGCGGCTAGAAGTCATTGCGGACGCGCTACGGGTCGATAAGGTGTGGCTTATGGGATACGACGCTCCCATGAGAGAGGTAATTACGTTAGCAGACGGCTCAGCCATTCGGTGTGCGACGCTTAAAGAGCGAGATATTTGGCGAATTATTTCGACGGGATCTTTTGACTACAACGGAAAATCGTATGTCCTCGACCGGCTGCAACAGGCGGGGCTTCAACAAGTAATTACAGAGGCGTTAGTGGGTATAAAGCCCAACGAATAAGAAAGGAACGTGATCACATGGAGTACATAATCATCGCCTGTGTCATCGGCGTAATCCCGGCCTTTATCGCCAGTTCAAAGGGTCGAAACTTTTTCTTATGGTGGATATACGGGGCCTGCCTCTTCATTGTCGCACTTATTCACTCTCTCGTTATATCGAAAGATATGAAAGCGATTGCGGAAGAAAAGAAGGCTCAAGGTTATAAGGAATGCCCGTTCTGTAAGGAATATGTAAAGCCGGGTGCCATGGTCTGCCCTCATTGTCAGCGAGACATTCCTCAGCCGACGGCCGAAGAAATCGCTAAAGCTGAAGCCGAAACCGTCGAATGCCCGACGTGTCATTATAGAGCCCCGAAGGGCTCCGACTGCTGCCCTCGGTGCAACAATCTTATACATTAAAAAAGACCCCGCTTGTGCGGGGTTTGCTTATATACGGAGAATGATATGAAGAATAAAAGGGTCGCGTTATACATTCGCGTAAGCACCGAGGAGCAGGCTCGCCAGGGCTTATCCCTTGACGCACAACTTACAGACCTCAGAAGCTACGCTGATAAGCATAAATACGATATCGTCGGCGTGTACACGGACGACGGTGCGTCAGCACGGAAGAAGCCGTTTTCCCGTCGTGCTTTTAAAGCCTTAATAGAAGATATTAAACAGAATAAAATTGACCGTGTTCTCTTTATTAAGCTTGACCGTTGGTTCAGGTCAGTCAAAGATTATTATAAAGCTCAAGAGATTTTAGACTCCCACAAAGTAGACTGGGAGACCACTCAAGAGGACTACAATACAACGACTACGAACGGCCGCTTAATGCTCAATATTAAGCTCTCTATCGCTCAGAATGAATCAGATATGACAAGCGACCGTATTCACTTCGTCTTTGCCCAAAAACGGGCAAGGCATGAAATATGCAGTGGTAAGATACCGTTCGGTTATAGCGTCCAGGACAAGAAGCTTGTGCCGAATGAAAACGCCAAGTATGTACAACCGCTTTTTGAGCACTTCGTAAAGACTCAAAACCTCACTGAAGCGGCACGTTGGATGTGCGGTCACGGGTTCTATTATACATATGCGAGTATTAGCCATGTGCTGAAGAATGAACGGTACATAGGGCGATCCCACGGAGACGATAACTTCTGCCAGCCGCTTGTTACAGAAGATATCTTTTACAAAGCTCAAAAGATAATAAAGTCCAAAAAACTAATCAAGCGGACTCCGACCGGGCGAATATTCCTGTTCACGAGTCTTATTCGCTGTCCGATGTGCGGTCATCCGTATACGGGAATAGGTTGTGTCGGCAAGAACAACGGTAAAACGTACTATTATTACCAATGCCCCCAGAGCGTTTCACCCTTCAAGGCATGTACTCACCGCGGACGAGTGGCTGAAAAGAAGATTGAAGAAGCCCTTCTTGACTCATTCGATGAAGCGTATAAAGACTTCCAATATTCAGTCAAGAAGAAACAAAAACAGCAGCCTGTTACGACAGACATTGATAAGTTAAAGCGAAAGCTCGAACGACTAAAAGAACTGTTCTTGAATGAGCTTATCGACCTGGACGGGTATAAAAAGACGCACGCCGAATTATCGGCCGCTATCGCCGAAGTAGAAACGCCGAAGATACAGCCTTCTACTCCGCTTAATTATTATCTTCCTGGCGGCATTCGTCCGTATTACGAGAAGATGACAAGAGAACAGCGACGGCAATTCTGGCAACAGACAATAGATAGAATAGACCTTGACGAAGATGATACGCCGAGAATTACCTTTCTTTCGTAATTTGCAGTAATCAAATTATCCGTCAGGAAGCTTGGGCTCGAATTGCAGATATGCCTTACCGTTTGTATCCTTTGTAGCCAAAGCGGCCACCGTTTCGGGATACTTCCCTTTATCGATTTCATACAATGCCGCCGCATTATCAATCGTCCGGATATCCGCACTGATTTTTGCTATTTTCGCCGTCTTTCCGGCAGACATAAACTTGGGAACGGCGACGGTAGCCAAAATTAAAATGATACTGACAACAACCAGCATTTCCAAAAGTGAAAACCCGTTTCTTACAGGCGTTATACGAAAACTTGCAATCTTCATCATATCATCTCCATTTCTTCAGTTCACGGCTGTAATCATATCCAGAAGCGGCAATAATAAGGCCGTTACGAGAAATCCGGTTACGATTCCCGTGAAAACCAACATAAGCGGCTCGGCAGCCTTGCGAATGGCTGTACTCGTTTCTCGGAGCCGCTTCCCGTAATAAGCGGAAACGGTCCGGAGAACGCGATCATACTCTCCCGTGGACTCGCCGACGCGCAACATAGTCTCGACGTAAGATGTCCCGAATCTTCCCGACTTGACGGCGGTACTGAAAGACATGCCGTTCTCCAGACAACGAATCGTACGCACAATATGCCCCTTGAACACTTCTGACGGCACGGCCGAAAGGGCATCGCCGAGTGCCGAAATTATCGGAATCCCTCCGGTCAACTGAACGGCCAAAATCATACTGAAGCGTTGCCATGACCAAATCAAAAAGAATATGCGTATCCGCCCGATTCGCCACAATAATTCTTCTATCTTTTCTCTATATCGCCTCCTTTGCAATAACTTATATATCAGAATTCCCGTCATCACTGCCGCACCGATTAAAAACGGCCCATAGCGACAAAGGAAATTTCCTGCTGCCAATAACATTCGCGTGCTTTGAGGTAACGGCACGCCTGTTTCCGCAAATAAATCGGAAAAGACCGGAATAACAAAAACCAGAGCCCCGAAAAACAGGATATTGATACAAACAAACAGGAACGTCGGATAAATCATCATATTACGCAGTTGTGAACGCTCATCGCACAAGCGTTCATAATAAGACGCAAGTAATTCCGTCATATCTTCCATATGCCCCGAATGTTCGCCTGCCTGTACAAGACTGCAAGCCGTTTGCGGAAAAGCACCGCTGTCCTGCATGGACTCTGCAGCTCTTTTACCGCTTTCCATGGCCGTAATGCAACCTTCAACAGCTTGTCTTTTTCTCCTGTTTTTTAAACGCCGTGAAATGAGATGCCAGGCTTCTGTTAAGGGAATACCCGCCTTTAACAAAAGACCGGTCTGACCGAAAAGAAAGGCGCACTCTTTATCGGTCAATATCGACGATGACCGAAAAAAAGAGGTGTCTTCCTTTTCTTTTATTTCCGTAACCGCAAGCCTTCTCTCAGCAGCTTTTATTCTTATTTCTTCCCTGCTTTTGGCCTGCACAACAGCCTTGTGCAATGTTTTTCCTTGTCCGTAAGTTACAATATAGGTCTTCATTATTTCTGCAACCGTCCTTCAGCTTGGGCCATGGTTCTCATTCCGTCAGCACCGCCCGTTTGCATAATCGTTTCCAGTTGATGCTCTTTGCCGCTTCTGATAAGCTGTACTACTGCCGGCGTAGCAACAAGGATTTCTCGACAAATGCGTACGCCCTTTTTCGTATTTATACGCCTTTGCGCCAGGACGGCACATAAAACGGAAGACAAACGATACCGCAATGAGGCTTCCTGTCCCTCACCCATAGAAATTAGGCGGGTAACGGTCTGCGCCGCCGTTCGGGTATGCAAGGTGGAAAAAACGAGATGCCCCGTTTCCGCTGCCGTCAGAGCCGCTTCCATCGTATTCTTATCCCTCATTTCACCGACAAGTATAATATCCGGATCTTGTCGTAATGCATCCCGTACACCTTGGGAAAAATCATTAAAATGTTGCCCCTTCTCACGTTGAGTCACCAGTGAACGTCTGCCGGACACAACATATTCAATCGGATCCTCGAGCGTAATAATATGCCTGGCCCCGCACTCATTAACATGAGACAGCATCCGCCACAGTGTTGTCGTCTTACCGCTTCCCGTCGGCCCTACAGCCAAGATCAGCCCTGACGGGGTATCTGTGAGTTTTGCCAAAAACGGCATATCTTCATCTTCCGGCAGTGAGTCCAAAGGGTAGAGAATCCTCAAAACGCCCCGTATACCGGCCTGATCTCTGGACCAGTGGGCTCTACATCTCAAGTGCTCATTCATGGGGAAAGAAAAGGACAGACATTCGTTTCCCGAAAATTTATAGCCTCGTTTATGAAGCCATTCAACCGACGTTTCCTTCACAACAGCCTTATCTGTTAACGGAATCAGATCGGTATCGGGCAGTCGTATAAAAGGCGGGCGCCCTTCCTGGATATGTAAGTCCGCTCCGCCGGCCATAACAGCTTCATGCAAAAGTTCGTCAATATTCATGGTCTTCACCGCAAACCCGCATAATTTCCCGTTCATCCGTAAGGCCGTCTCTCACCATCGCCATTGCCGTTTCTTTGAAAAAAATCTTTTCCTGTGCCCCTTTCCGTACGGCTCCGGTGGACGCGTCACGACGTACAGCCTCCTTCGTCCGGTTCGTAAAATAGATAACCTCGGCCAGACAGCCTCTTCCGTCATAACCGCTGAAATTACACGCAAGGCAACCGGTGCCGCCACAAACCGAACATTGCTTTCTAACCAACCTTTGAGCAGCCGTACACACCAAGGCGTCACCTACCAAGTAGGCGGGAACACCCATGTCGACCAAACGCTCCGGAACGGCGGCCGCCTCGTTAGCATGGATAGTAGAAAAAACAAGATGTCCCGTCAATGCGGCACGGACAGCAATGGCTGCCGTCTCATTATCCCTTATTTCTCCGATAACCAAAATATCGGGATCTTGTCGCAAAAGAGCTCTTAATCCTTCATGAAACGCTATCCCACCCTTTTTACCGATTTGACTTTGAGAAAGACCGTCTATCTTATACTCAACAGGATCTTCCAGAGTGGCTATACTGACGGACTCCTTATCGATTTCCCGCAAAGCCGCATACAAGGTCGTCGTTTTACCGCTTCCCGTAGGACCACAGATAATGATTAATCCCTTCGTATCTCGTAAAGACTTGCGAATCAGACTTACAGCTCGCTTATCCATTCCCAAAGAATCTAAGTCCGGCAGGTTTCTGCTACCGCCAAGAATACGAATGACCGCTTTTTCACCGCGAACGGTAGGCATAGTCGATAGTCGCATGTCAATACCTTCTTTGTACACAATACGCCCGTCTTGCGGTCTACGCGCATCGGCAATATCCAAAGCGGCCATAACCTTTAGACGATTGATAAAGGCTTTTCCCTTCTCTTTTCGTATAGCGCCTGCGGACTCCAAAACACCGTCGCGGCGACAACGAATGCGAAATGTTTCATCAAGAGGCTCCGCGTGAATATCACTGACACCTCTGGTCATTGCATAGGAAAACAACTTTTCTATTAAGTTTTGAACCGTTTCCGTTTTTCCTTCCTCATCAGTCCAAACCGATTTTTTCATCTGAAAGCCTCCCGTATGTACAGCATAATCGCTGTAAGGGATAAACACGTCTTTTTTACCTAAATTTAAGGGGACTGAACAAAGTTTAATCTTTCCTTAATTCCTTAGTCTTGTTAGTGGTATAATAAAAAAATCGAATACAGGGAGTCTGACATGAAAAAATCACTAAAATATATACCCGTACACTATGGAAAATTCGGCAAACGAATAGGCATAATTTTTACCGCCATTTTGTTAATGCTTCTTGTATCGGCTCTCTTTGCTTCACACGGTGCGGCCTTTATTTTTAACCGCGTCATGGAAACTCAGTCGGTCGTAAAAGGTACAATTCATGTCAACACTTTATCTGCCGATATTCGCGGCCAGGTGAATTTCACCGATTTGGAGTGGGACGCTCCGGACGGTACACCCGTACTGCTCGTTCCTTCAGGAAGCTTCAAAGTCAACCCTTGGGACTTTATTTTGCATCGTTCTTTAAAAACGACGACCTTGCGGGAAATTACGCTAAACGATTCGACCGTATCAGTTAAATTCGATAAAGACATGTCGGCCCAAATTATTTCTTCCGAGGCTCCGGAACCGGTGAAAAAATCGACTACTCTTGATGAAAAAATACGCACTCTCAATATGACGGACAAAAAATTCAATCTGCGTATTAACCTTAATAATTGTCGCTTTGAAGCCTATAAGGACGATAAACAATATGTCATGACCTCTGTAGATGCGGCACTGCATTTGAAGTCCAATGAGTTTTTGACCGTCAATTTTTCTTCCGGACCTTTTAGCGGTACGGCTGTCGGTGACGGCATTAATATCGACGGTTCCGTCAATTTGCGTACACCCATACCCGAAGCCGATTTGGAAGTGAATTTCTTAAAAGTTGATCCTTCTTCCGTCGGCTTCGGCAAATCCGTTCACGATCCTCTTACCTTGAAAACGCAGTTTACAGGACCTGTATCCGCACCCATGGCTCACGGAAAATTGGAGATGGATAAGCTGTCCATCCCCGCCCTGGATTTCACAAATGTCCGCGGCGATATCGATTATAAAGACGGAATTTTCTTATTTACGAATGTAACAGCCGATGTTTATAACGGAAAACTGACCGCTTACGGCGATTACAATCTTAATACCAGAGCTTATACCATTCACGGAAAGGGCACGGGATTGGACAGTCGCATAGCCTTAAAACGCATGGAATTTAAATGCCTGGTAGATACGGATATTACCATGGAGTGCGACGGTAATCCCGACAATTTGCTTACGTACGGTTCCTTCCGGTCCGGAAAAGGTCGCTACACCCTTTTTTCCTTCAACTATTTAGAAGGAAAGTTCTCCAACAGGCGACACCTTTTAGAATTTTTTGACGTAACTATCGCCACTAAATTCGGCTTGATTACAACCGATGCCTTTCAAATCGTAAACGGTAAACTCATCCTCGGCGACATTAGCGTTGTCTTTCCTTCCTCATCGGTAGCATTTAACCTCTTCTCATCAGATAGTAATGCCCCCATGTCGTGGCCTGACATTCGAGAAAATCTGTCTGTCACAAAGAATAATATGAAGGAGCTGAAAAACGGCACTTCTAACTTTAGGGACACGTCATCAAGTATGAAAGAGAATATGCGAGCTATTAAAGAAAATATGAAAAAGCTCAAAACCGATACAGCAAAAATAAAGCAATCTTTAAAACCATCCTTGTAAGACCATCGTAAGTTGTGAAATATGCAGGAACGCTCCTTGACGGTCTTATGAAACCGTGATAAACTCATGAAGTACCTATGTGGAGCGGTATCGAAGTGGTCATAACGGGGCTGACTCGAAATCAGTTAGGCCGAAAGGTCTCGTGGGTTCGAATCCCACCCGCTCCGTGATATAGGAAGCTTGTAGTTGTCTGTGACCATCAAGCACAAACCGGCGTTACTCAAAAGGGAACGTTTGTAGTAATGTGAAAAGCATTGCGATAGGTTTGGTACTATAATTAAATATAAATCCAAAAGTGCATTTTTCCGTTGGTTTAATGCCTAGCGTAATACAGTTCGCTTGCAGGTGTAAGAATGAACGAATGATTCAGAAAATAACTTGTTATTGGACGGAATCATCACGTTGGGAATTGAAAACTTAGTCGTGATGCTATAGTAATATAGCTATAAAACGGATATGAATGGCTGGTTCGCTAAAGACTAGAATAGGAAATCTAAACAGTCCTTACGGTTGTGTGGTAACAGTCCACACCAATTCATAAAGGTTATTGTCGGCCAACAATAATCGAATTGTCGCATAATAAATCTTGACTATATTAAGTTGTAGGTGGTGTCCTACTTTATGGCGGAATAAGTTCATCGGCTTAACGCATGATAGCATGACATTCAAAAGATGTTCTGAGAGGCGATTGCTTCAAAGTGTTATCAGTACTTATATAGGTAGAGATTAGTGCAAGTCTAGGATTCTAATACAGAGAACGAATTGCATATGAGTGTAATTCCAAGCTCAAGTGTTGAATGAGGTTGATGTCATGAAAGTGACTATAAGAATTTGCTAGACAAACGCTGTAAGAAATCCTCACGCAGTAAAAGATATGGTATCTTTGATGATAAAGATATTAAATTTACTGACCAAGATGTGGTGAACCTTTGGGGTATCAATCCTCACTTCGTGACTGAATATGGACGTTTAATTGTAGTTGTCAGTAAAAACTAAATCTGGCCCTATATTTTAGCTGGAGTAGCTCAATTGGTAGAGCACCCGCCTTGTAAGCGGAAGGTTGCAGGTTCGAAGCCTGTCTCCAGCATACTCTATAATAGATGTAATTATAAGAGTTCCTGAAAAATCAATGACTCATGTAGGTTGTCATGAATTTACATGAATAGATTTCAATGTTGGTTTATCTGTAATCCGAAGCATGAATAAAACAGATTGTGGTCTTTGCTTTACCATATTATTGTAAAGGTCAAAGCTTATCAGAAGTAATTCTGTAAAAAGTTGTTTCGATTGGAATTAGTGACTCCAATCTTTATCCATGAAATAACAAAAAATCATAACTATTAAAGTTATGTGGCAGTTACGTTAGAGTATTGCTTGAAGTGTTGAAAATTAGAAGTTAGTGCCGAATTTCTAATCGTACTTCATTGATAGGGTTTTCGGTGGACACCGCGGGGCATAAGAAAACCGGCCAGTGAAATAAATGGTGTAATTAAAGAAATTCTAAGATATGGCTTATAATTTCAAAAATTACTTAAATTTTTTAAAAAATTTTAATTTTGATATTGACAATAACTCAAATTTTGATATAATAGATACATAAAAACTTATAGGTTCTTAGTTTACCGAGAAAAATAAGGGTCTCCAAAACCTTAGAAATCAGTGCAAGTCTGATAGAGCCTGTTACAAATAAAAATTATTAAAAGAAAAAAGGAAGGTACGTAATCATGACAACATTTACAGTCGCACAAGATATTCATATGATTATTGATATGCAGCCGGCAGCCGGTACTGTAGTGCTTCGTCAAGCAAAAAATACCTTACAATCTAATAGTAGGATTATAAGTTAGCATTCAGCTCAGCTTAATAAATCAAACTAAGATTGTAAGAAATTCCTTACAATCTTTTTCTAGCTATATGGGGCATTAGTTTAATGGGAAAACACTACCCTTGCAAGGTAACGTTAGGAGTTCGATTCTCCTATGCTCCATTTCCATTAAGGAAATCATCATTAAGTGGACATAGTATAAGGGTAGTATGACGGGCTTCCAACCCGTTGGTGCGAGTTCGAATCTCGTTGTCCATATAAGGCG